>ENA-ORXM01000120-ORXM01000120.1-marine-metagenome-genome-assembly--contig:-NODE-120-length-148964-cov-20.128030_pt1 | contig 148964 bp, 125 predicted proteins | sample MGYA00237867_ERZ511480 | MGnify/ENA primary metagenome ERZ511480 (study PRJEB26309, sample SAMN06266103) | marine metagenome | isolation source: Algal blade | place: United Kingdom:Sidmouth, United...
ATCTGGGGGGTCAGTGGACCGGAATAGGGGGGTCAGTACTTTCCGGAATTAGGGGGTCAGTGGGACCGGAATATCCACCCACCCAATGATTCAGAACATCTACACCAGGTTTGTAGCATCTGAGCACCTTACTGAAAAACGGCATTCTTTCGGGGATTTCAAAGCAGCATCGGCTCAAAAAGAGGAAGGAGCGATAAATACCCACTAATGAAATTCTACGCTCCGGGTTGAAATTTTGGCCGCAATGAAATAAGGTTTTTTGAGGGTCTTGAGCGGTGATCTTATCAACTGATCTTGATATTCAGGTCAAATTGAAAAAAGAGAATAGTTCATACCAGAATCACAAGTCCGAAGATGATTGTAATAACGGCAAGAGTGTAGTACCTCCTAGTTCGCTGGTTACGCTCTTCACCAGTACTTTGAAGAAGGTTTTGAAATTTTGTAATTGCTTCCTTACGTTCATTTTTCTCCTCAGATAAGAGGAGACTGTATTTTGTGACTTGGCTTTCTAGGTTTGAATTGTACTTTGTAAGGTCGGTTACAACATTTTCTTTCTCTTGTAAATCACTTTGTAGTTCCTTCACTTTCTTTTCAAGTGGTTCAATATCCTTTCATTGATGGACTATTTCCGTTTCAATTGTAGATGGATTGAAGGGTTGATTGAAGGCTGTGTAAAATGAATTGAAGTCTTCAAAATGTACAAAGGTCTTTCAATCGGCTTTCTTTATGCGGATTTGGGACTTTCCTTTTTTTAGGTAGTTGTAAATGGTTTTCAAAGAGGTTTGAAAATGGGTTGAGAGGGCTTTGGGGGTGTTGTATTGCATAATGAAAAAGAGGCTTTGAAAGGTTTTACTTTATTCAAAACAAGTTTAAAGGCAAACAAAATTTATTCCTCAGAAACCTCGCGTACTACGTTAATCGGGAGTCCCGACAAGCAACTTTCAACGGTTTTCGACAATTCTATTTGAAGCATTTTTTCACTATAATCCGTATTCCACGCTACGTGTTGAGTGGTAAAGACGTTTTTAAGCTTGGAGAACTCCAAAAACATATTTGAAGGCTCATCAAATGGTTCTCCTTGGAAGCTATCTAATACAGCGCCACCTATTTTTTTGTCTTTAAGACAATTATAAAGAGATTCTTCATCAATTACTTCTCCTGGAGATATGCTTACTAATATACAGCCTTTCTTAAGTAATGACAAACGCTCACTACTGAAGTAATTCTTAGTATTTTTAGTTAACGGTACGGCAATAAAAACTATGTCAGCGAAACTAAGTGAGTGTTCAATTTCTTTTATGCTCGATTTAGAATTGAACGAAAAAGTTTGCACCTCAAATACATTCAATCTCGCTTCAATTTTAGAGCCAATATTACCCTTGCCAATAACTACGGCAACCTTTCCCGAAATATCTGAACGCTGAGTTCCTCCCATATGCCATATTCCGTTGCCAGAATTCCTTATGGAATAAAATATTTGAGTATATGACAATAATGATAATGCTTGGGATATTGCAAAATTAGCAGTTGATGATGTATTGTATGTAGGACAGTTACAAACAGTTATTGCATTTTGCCTACAGTATTGTAAATCTACCCATCGATATGTCACTGATGCAAGTACAACAAACTTTAAGTTCTTAAACTTACTTAACATTTTTGCACTGAGATTAGAGTATCTTGACACAATTAAATCGACAACTGAATAATATTCAGGATCAATAGATTCTGAATATCGAAATGGCAATATGTTAATATCACTACTTTTATTAAGAGTAATCCACTCTTCACTATCAAGGTTAATGTTGTCTAAGAATAATATGTTCATGATTGGATCGATATGAATTAATAAGCCCAATTGACTAATTTCGGAAAATTATATACAAGTACTATTGTAATTATTTGAATGATTACAAATGGAATTACTCCGGTATATAAAGTTTTGATTCCTATTTCTTTTGGCACCACGCTTTTGAGGAAAAATAATGAAAATCCGAAAGGAGGTGTCAAAAACGAAGCTTGAATATTTAGACTTAGTAATACTGACAACCAAACTAAATCAATACCTAACTGATGGGCGATAGGTAAGACAATTGGAATTAGAATAAAAGTTATTTCAAAAAAGTCTAAAAAGAACCCTAGAACAAAGAACATAAGACTTACAGTCAATACAAATCCTAAATCTCCTCCTGGGATGGAACTCAAAAAACTTCTTATGAAGAGGTCTCCTTCCAAATACTTGAATACTAGTGCAAACACAGCAGAAGATATAAGAATCAACATTATTGATGATGTTGACTCTATAGATTCTTTAGCAGCATTTCCAATCATCTTGATTGATGGATTTCCAAAAATCTTTGAGATTATCAATGCCATCGTACAACCTATAGCTCCGGCTTCAGTTGGAGTAGCAATACCCCAAAAGATGCTACCTAAAACAGAAACTCCTAAAATTAGAAGTGGCACTATGTATTTGAAAGTATCTACTAAAGAGACTACTTTCAATTTTTCTGATGGTTTTGGAAGCCCTGACTTACTAAACAAACCGAACGAAATAGTGTACAGTACATACAGAAGGCATAAAATAAACCCTGGGACTATAGCACCTCCAAAAAGGTCTCCTACTGGGATACCGACTTGGTCGGCTAAAAAAATAAGCACTATGCTTGGTGGGATTATTTGTCCAAGTGTACCTGACGCTGCAATAACTCCTACTGCATACTCTTTGTTATATCCTTTTGACAACATTGCGGGTAAACTTATAGCACCCATTGTAACAACTGAGGCAGCAACAACACTAGTCGATGCTGCGAAAATTCCACCAACGACAACCACTGCTATACCAAGGCCTCCTTGTACCCTACTGAATATATTGCTTACACTAATAAGCATCTTTTCGGCAATATGTGTTTTTTCCAGAATTTTACCCATAAATAGAAAATAGGGTATAGCCAATAGTATACTATTGGACATCAAGTCAAATATTCTCGTGGGAATTAGTTCTACCATTGATGGAGATAGAAGTCCACCAATAACACCTATTATAAAGAAAACTATCGCAGTGCCTCCTAAGGAATATGCAACTGGGTAGCCTCTCAATATTAGATATATCGCAAGGACGAACATGATAGATCCTATCATTTCTTAGGTTTTTTCCTCGAAAGGATTACTCCAATTAGGGTTAATAAAAAGGCTATTGGAATTAAACTCTTTATATAGACTGGAGATATTCCGTTTGGCTGGTACGACGACTCTGACAACATAATTGAGCGAGACGCAAAATTAAAAGACGAGTAAATTATAGCTATGAAAAATGGAACTAGCAAGGCATAGTAAAATATTTTCTCCAAAATTTTGTCTAATAATTCTTTTTTAAGAATTACTATTTTATCAATTTGTATGTGCTTTCCATTTTTAGCTTGGAAGGCTATCCCAATTAGGAACATAGTACTGAAAACCTGCCATTGCGCGTCCAAAAAAAAATTACTGCTAATCTGTACGCCCATATATCTATCTATATTTCTTGCTGCTGCATTAAACAATCCAATTAAAACACAAGATATAAGTAGTATGTTAAGAGCAATTTGAGTGTAGCTATCCGTTTTATTCATCTTTGGATACTTTGATAATTAGTGTGTCGCTCTTTGCTTCTAGTGCATAACAATAACCTTTAGTAACATAAATGTTGTCCCACTTTCCTAGTGGGATTTCTGAAGACGACGGATTCTTTTCTGAAAGAGTCTTTCCTGCCAAGCCTGACGTGCCTTCATGAAAATTCAAGGTGCCACTAAAGACAAAGTAATTAACATCATTTTCTTCAGATAAAAATTCTGTTCTTGTATATTTGTCGAAATAAATAGACTTAATAACAAGTCCTTTTCTTGTCTCAACAATCAACTTACTTTTTATCTCAGGAATGTTTGACTCATAAGATTGCTGAATATGCGTTATTAAGCTTTTTAATTCAATCTTTAGTCTTTCTAAAGGTTCGTTGCTAAATAACTCTCTAGGTGATATATCTAAACCAAAAGTAGCTATGTTTAATACGGATTTTATAGGTGGAGCGGTCTCATTGCGTTCAAGTCGAGATAAGAAAGAGGATGAAAGACTAGTCCTATTTGCTAATTCTTGGACAGAAAGGCCAAGATTTAGGCGATGGTGTCTTAATCTAAAACCAAAGCTATTCGCAATGCAGGCGTCCTTTGATTTTTGAGAATCGTATATGTATATTTGTTCTACTTTCTTAGTATTTTCTTCCAGATCGTATTTGTAAAGCCCCGCCTCACCTCTAGGGTCATCCAGGATTGTCAATACTCTGGATGGTACATTAGACTGGTACTTATGAGGGATTGATGAGTCAAATGACACGAAGTTTAGCTTGTCTTCATATAATTGAAGGTCTTTCCACTCACTTTTCTTCTCTAGTAGAGATAAATATCTAAAGTTCACTTCTCCTTCTAATATGAAGGCTATTTCGCTACCTGGATGGTAGTGTAAGATTGATCCATCTTCATCTGCTTCAAATGAGACAATACTCATTTGGAAATCACTTATTACTTTTTGCTCTTCATGAATAGGATCTAAAAGAGAATGAAAAGTCAAAGAATCTCTAGATTCGCTAAATCCATAACGATTAATTTGACGAGGTCGCGACGATCCAGAAACTGACTTATATTTTGCAACTACCACTTTAGGTTTCGATAGCACTAAGTCATCAAAGAACTCTCTAGTAGACTTTCCAAAGAAGTTCGCAATTCTATAGAAGGATTCGTAAGTAAATTCTTGATCCCCACGTTCAATTCTACCTATATAACTTGATGTCATACCTAGTTCCTCAGATAATTCTGATTGACTAATTCCTCTTTCTGCTCTCTTTCGGGCTATACCATCCTTTAAAACCTGATAAATGTTCTCAATCTGAGTCGGATATCCCGAGTTTGTCTTTGAACTCATAATTCTCTATTTGTATGAAAGTTTAAACCATTCTTGTTGCTTAATTTGATAAGCTTTCCATGATTCATAGATTACCCTAAATTCTTCATTTTGAATCGCTTTTTCGGATAAAAGAGTCATCGTCTCACTTCGAGCTGCTTTTATGAAGTCTTCAGGAAATTCAGATATATCAGTATGTTTACCCGTAAGCAATTGGAGAGCCTCGCTATTGTTATGATCAAAATGAGATAGCATCATCAAATTAGCTTCAGAGGCTGCAACTTCGATAGCACTCTTATAACTATCTGGTAATTCGTTCCATTTGTCGACGTTTATATAGAGAGCGACTGTAGTTCCGATCTCCCACCAATTCGGATAGTAATACTTCTTAGCAATTTCATTTAAGCCTGCTTTTAAATCATCATAAGGGCCTAACCATTCAGTAGCATCTATGGCACCTCGCTCCAATGAGGTATATATCTCACCCCCTGGAATCATCTGAACAGTTGCTCCTAAACGGTTGAATATTTCACCTCCGTAACCAGGAATTCTAATTCTAAGTCCGCTTAGACTTGATAGATTTGCTACATCTTTATTAAACCACCCTCCCATTTGATGACCTGTATTTCCACCAGGGAGGTATAATATCTTATGCTTTTTGTATGCTTTCTGCAATAAATCCAGTCCGCCTCCATAGTATAGCCAAGCATTTTGCTGTCTAGGAGTTAGCCCAAAAGGAATACCTGAATCAAACACAAGAGTTTCGTCTTTTCCGGTGTAATAAAATCCCGCCGATTGTCCCATTTCAATAGCACCACTTTGTACTGCGTCAAAAACATCCAATGGCCCAATTAACTCACCTCCTTGATAAGTTCTGATAGTGAAGTTTCCATTTGTTAGTTCACTAACTCTTTTACTAAAACTTTCCGCCTGACCATAAACTGCATCGAAGGAATTAGGAAAACTAGAAGCTAGTTTCCATGAAATCTCTGGTGTACGATGATTATCTGTTGACTCCTTATCTGGAGCACAACTGACAAACAGTAGAAGTAAAGTGATGGATAATGAAACAATCAAGCTTTTCATAGGAACAATGTTTGTCTTGCAAAGATAGTCAAAACGAACGAAATGCGTTTCGTGAAATAAAAAATCCAAAATCTTGTTCAAAAAGTTGCACCATAGTATTTATTTGCACTATATTTGCTTTTGAAGGCAGCCAACTCCTTCTGATGGAACAGCCAACTACCATCCAAACCGTGAACAACTCCTAGACCTCCACAGCCATCAACAATGAGAAAGTTGACCGTGGAGGTCATTTTCATGGAGGGGGGAGAGTGGTTGGCACCGAAAAGCTCTCCCTCCAAAATGAAAAATCCCAGGAATACCCTACTGCCTTGGGAAAACCGTGGAGGTCTGATCTTACGATTACCACCATACGATACAAATCCTCCTCTTGGTCAACTCATAATGAGTAACCAAAATAACTTCGTCATGTCTACATACTTCCTCCTCCCACTCGCATTGATCATACTCCTCAAGCTTATCCGGTATCTCTGCTTTACAATCGACGGCAAACGTAAGCCCTTCGCTAGCTGAAAACCGCCATCCTGCTGCCCCTAGCCCCAAGAATCAAGTGGGCTAGGGCAGCAACGGGTATCCGCATGTCTAATCCCACCCTTAATCTCACCCATCATGAAGGCAAAAACCTCATTATACACCCTCATATTCCTCTTCGTTATAGCTCTTTTCATCACCCGCCCTGGCGAGAGCAGCCACCGAGAGATTATTACGAAACACCTAGCTCTCCGCGAACCTAGCCGCGCCGATGAACATGAGGAATTCATCCTCAAAAACGTCCGATATGTAGACGGCTGGGTCATCTCATGGGCGTATATCGACTCCGTAAAAGTCAGCACGGGCATCATTGGCCGTATCACCGTACACGATGGCGATATACAGCGCAAAGCCCTCAATTACAAGCCAATCACCTATCTAAAATAACCCTTTCATCCGCCCGCTCCTTCGGGGGCGGGACCAACACCACTTAGCCATGAATAAGCTATTCCGCTCACCTGCTTTCTACATCGTCGCTTTCCTAATCCTCATGTTCTTAGCGAATCCTACCCTGACTTCTCACCAACAAGCCATTAGCGACCGCTTTTGTCAAGAGCATCCTACCGCTTGCGCTATAGGTGTCCATAAGCTCGGGAAACATTACGTCCAGTACAAGAATCTGGGCATCGCTTCCATCGGAGTTTTCGACAACAAACCGGTCAGTTTCGGCTGCTTGGGCTATGTCATCGCCGATGATGTAGAAATCACCTTCTCTAAAAAATAAGTCATCCTTAACACTTGGACGCACCGAGGCGGCGGGGTTGAATATTCGATCCCGTTTGCCTCGGCTTTAAATCCACTACCATGAAAAACCTCTACTTATTAATAGCTTCTCTGTTGTTCTTGGTTTCCTCTTGTGAAGAACGCAGCAAACCAGCTCCGCCAGAGCATAAAGGATACGTTTTCCAACATCAGACAGTCGTTCCTGAAGTCGAAGGGGAGGGGTGTCATGAAGGATACATAGAACAGGGATTAGCATACCTCGATAATTTCCGGGATGCCAGGCTCGCAAAGTACGATGTTGACCAGGAAGAAATATGGGAAACGTCGGGTTCGATTCAGGAGCGTGTTGAAATGATGTTTGAGCACATTCCTGGAAAAGAACAGGAGCAGCTTAGTGGAATTTTAGAAAAGATGCGACCCTTTCTGTCCGAAGAATACCAAAACATGCAAGTGTACTTGGTTCGTCATCGTATGGTCGGAGGCTATATCAACGCATTTACCTTCGTTGGCAACAACATCTATTTTAGCTCCGGCCTTTTTAATGCTACGGAGAACTGGGATGAAGTTGCAATGGTCTTAGGCCATGAGATTGGCCATCATACGAATGCACATGTCATCGAAGCTTTTCGAGCAAAACAGAAGTGGACAGAACGCTTAGCATTTTTAGGTATTGAAACCGAGAATAGAGCAAAGGTCGCCGCCGTATTAGAAGAATTCATCAACAAAGGATTAGGTCAGGAAGATGAAATCGAGGCGGACTTAACTGGAATGTACCTATGTGCAGCGGCTGGATATGATCCAATGTTAGGTGCAGAACTCTTCGACACCTTCTCCTCTTTCCATAATCCCAATCGTTCTTTCTGGCAAAGGCTTCGTTCGTCGCATCCAGCCCCGGAGAACAGGAAAGAGTGCATCGAATCATATTTAGTCGTAGCTCGTGATTCGGCAGATGCTGTGTACGCCCGTGAAATGGCATTCTACAACAATGAACTACAAGCCTGGAACACAAGTCAGTGGCAGCGATCAATGACTTCTGATGGGATTCCTTTTGCGGGGCTTGCTTTTGGATTTGTGCTCTTTCTGATAAGTCGGCGGCGGCGGGTAAAGCCGATTGTGGGACTGCTTGGAGTCGTCGTAATGTCCGCGTCACTTGGTTTCCTTGTAGTAGAGCATGTTACGCTACCAACCTTTAAGAGTAACGTTGAAGTTATGGCAGTTTACGACTCCCTATGTGAGTATGCAGAAGACGGCTGTAATGATGTTCAATCCTACGCTACGGTTACCACAAAGCAAACCCCTCTGAACGTTCGAAGCAGTCCCTTTATGGACAGTCAAACCCTCACCCAAGTTGAGAAAGGAGGTTCCGTGTATTGTGAGTATTGCAGCCGCCGTGACAACATCGGAAAGACTGGTAGTCGCTGGTGCTACGTAGTGACTAATTCAGGTATTAAAGGCTGGGTTTGGGGTGATTACCTCATAGTTCGGGCAAAATAATAGTACTCTTAAAACACCATCTCATGTCTTCCCAAAATAAAGAATCGGAAAACTTGGCCGCTGCCGGTTGCGGAATGCTTGCTCTTGTAGTCTTCGGCGGAGCGGTAATCATTCAAGTACTGCATACGCTGATGTACACCGTAGTAATTGTGGGTGCCGTAGGGGGCTTGGGCTTTCTAGTTTACAGGCTTAGCATTTATGATAGGAGAACTGGCAACCTAACTGCCTCGTTCGAGAGAACCTTTAATCTCAATAAACGAGAAGAACCAATAGCCTTACCTACCGGAAAAGAGGAAGTGCTATCTCTATCTCAAGCAACTGACGAAGAAAATTTGACTTTGAAAGACCTCGAATCTGTAAAGCGAGAAGTAGAATTACTTCACGAAGAACGTGCCCAATCCGAACAACGGATGATGCAAACTTCTCGCCGAATGGCACAAGAAGCCGCGCAAAACGCAACCCATCAAACAAAGAAAGACGTACTCAGTGCAATCTACGGTGATGACCGAACGACGCTCCATGAAAAATACGCACGCTCCGATGAATATGAAAAACAGCGGGAAGAAGAGAAAGCCAGAAAGCAAAGGGAGGAGCTTGAGCGAGAACGGAACGAAAACGAAATAGAACGCCGCTTCCTGAATCAGGACCGCCAAATTCTTGACCTAACTCACGAAGTACGCGAAGAGGTACGCGACATTAGAACTGGACTCGCACAGTTAGGTGAACAGCTCCTTAAGCAAGAGTTGGAATTCAAAACTGCCTTACTTCAGGTTATGCAAACCGTTACCGACTTAAAATCATACGTCGACGAAAAAGTTACCGCGCTTCAAATTCACATGTCTGAGCAACTGTCAGCCTGCCGGGAAATGATCACTATGCTTCGGGCCAAATACAAGGAAGACATGGCTAATACCAAATTGTCCTTTGGGCAAGAAATTCTACGTATTGATAAACAGCAAGGAACCATCATCAACAAGTTGGAAGGATACCACAAACAGCTTAAAAGCGTATCGCTTCAGGTTGAAAAAGTACGTATGGAAGGGCAACAGACCAAAACTGAATCATACGCCATGTTCGAGCGGGCGCGAACACTGTATGAAAGAAATCGCATTGAAATGCAAAGCCAGAGTAGTCAAATTGGATTGGAGCTAAAAGAGATTGCTGTACAACGTGGTGACTTCGCAAATTCCGTAGGACGGGCAAAGATGATACTAGATCATCAAGCCCATGAACTAGATATGAACATCCGGTCACTTGGATATGAAAAAATGGGCATTGAAGCGGCCCGCCAAGATTTCCAAACCCGCCAAAATGCAGAGTACACCAAAGGTCAAATGCTAAGACAAGACATCGCCCACCAGAACCAGCTCCTACAAGAAAGATTGAGCAGAGGAGAGCAGGTGGCGGGTTTACAGCACCAGATCAATATGAACCAGGGGAAGTTTGCTTACAGCGAGCAGCGGCTGGGAATGTTACGGCAAGAGAACTCATTCATCCGTAGAGTGCATCGATAATGGAATTTTTCAAAAACATCCTCTCCCCAGAAGAGATCAAACGGGCCATAGTAGAGCTGGAAGAGAGTAAGGAAACCATCTCTTTAGGAACTGTCACCTTGCCAGATCCCAAAATCATTATCTCCCTTATGGAACATTGGTCTTCCAGGGTTGATACTGTCTTGAAATTAGATATAGAGGTAAACGGTGCTCCAAGCGAAAACGCAAAATTCCTTAACTACCATCGTGGCTTCACCTATTTAGAATTCCTTGACCTTTTCAACGATCACATCGAAGAACAAGAATATCCCCACTATCCAATTTTCAACCAAGTAAGAAAACGGAAAGGTGGAATCAACACCAAGAAGCAACGCTACACTTATTTATTTCGCTACCAAGCCAACGAAGATGACTACTTGGAACTCTACCTGGAAGAGGGTGGTAAGACGGTGCTCGACTTTTCCTTGGGCAATTAGGAAAGCTATCGGCCGCACTGCCCCTCAGAAAGATCAAACAACACACGTTAGTAGTAGCCCCTTCGGGGAGTGGGAAGTCTGAACTCCTTCGCGCTATGTTTTATCGGATGCAAAAAAGGTATAAGTTCTCTATGGTCATGATCGATCCTCACGGTGACCTTGCGTTGTCGATCAAGAAAAACTCTCTATCGTACGAACAGAGGGAAAGGCTAATCTATATCGATCCATACTTAGCGGAAGGCTATACACCCGCTTTTAATCCCTTCGATCTGAAGGACAACTCCGAACAAAACGTCCAACACGCAGCAGAACAGTTCATTGCCGCCTTCGAGGAAATCCTTACCCGTGAGGGCGGGAAGCCGACGGAAAATATGGTCACTATCCTGGAGAAGGCATTGTACTTCATTCTCGGAAGAGGAGGCTCGACGCTCAATACATTGTTAGAGCTGCTTTCTCCTAACTCACCACTACAGGAAGAGGCCAACGAATTCGACCCTATCTTCGACGATTACTTTTTCAAACCAGGAAACAAAACCAGGGACGGCCTCTACAGTAGGTTATCCAGATTACTTACGAATCCCACGCTAAAAAGAGTGCTGGGAGGAGAGAGCACTTTTGATTTAGAACGATCTTTGAATAGTGGAAAAATTGTTCTCTTTGACCTCTCCGGTTTTGGTGAAATGGCACAGGTCACATTCGGAAAATTTCTGGTAGCCTCCATAAAGTCTTACGTCCGTAAGCGCAAGAAAAATACTGGTATTCCGATCTTCTGTTTCGTCGATGAAGCACACGCCCTCGTGTCCGGTAGCTTCGAGTACATCCTTAGCCAGCTTCGTGGATTTGGGCTTCATACTGTCTTAGCCACCCAGTTTATCGGACAGTTCGGAGACCAGGTTAAGGACGTTAAGAAAAATACAGCCGTCAAAATTGTTGGTGGCGATATAGAAGAAGATGTGAGGGAAGTTCTGAAGGTGGAGAAAGACCTCAAATTAAGGGATTACGAGTTCGTCCTGAAGGTTCGCAACGAGCAACAAACCGTTTTCAAATCTCCAGATTTTCTCATCAAGAATCCGAAGGCGTACGGAATAACAAAAGAGCAGGAGGATGAAATTGACCGCTTACAGTTAGACCGCTACTACAAGGTAACAGGGCAAGACGATCACACTCAACGAAGACAACAGCATAAGCAATCTAACGACGACCGGAAAGGTCCGCCGAAACCTCCATTCGATTTATACTTAGGTGAAAATGATTAACCGATTTAAGCCCAAAGAAGTCAAGATATTGAAAGCACTCAGCCGCTATAAATTTTTGACGTTCGAGCAAATGATAAGGCTCGGAATTGCAAATCACACCTCCAATCTTTCAGTCTTGCTCAAAGGACTAAGAGGAATGAAAAGACCTTACGTTAGGAAGATTCCCCATGCTTTTGGAACTCCCGTAAAGCACTACCTAACCAAGAGAGCGAAGACGATACTGGTTGATCTCTACGGGATTCCTGAAGCTTCAATCAACTACCCTAAAGGAGCGATCCTGACCGACACACAGGACCAAAAGCACCGCACTGGAACAATCACCATTCAGATTGAACTTGACCTCGCTTGCCAAGCGGAAGGGCTAGAACTTCTCTTCTGTGATCGCTACTTCGATACCACGGGGAACAACAGGGTAGCTAGAAACCTCAAGTCCAAAACGGCCTTCCATTGCACCGATTCTAAAACCATAAAAGCCGATCTGATTTTCTCTTTACAAACACCCAAGCAGCAAGAGTACTACGTCCTGGAATTAGAGAACGGGAAAGATACCGGTAAGGGAGTAGAGAAGTGCATCGACAACGCCAAGGCACTGCTAAGAGGCAGCCTCAACAAGAAGCTAGGCTTCTCTACTGGCTACAGAACATTATGGGTGTTCCAGCATAAATCTATTATGCTTAAGACTATTGATAAACTTCAGACCATCCCCCTCTTCGACCATCTTCTTGAATACTTTCTCTTCAAGCCGCTGGATCAGATCAGCGGAAATTTTTTAGCCGGTTGGCAGAACGTCTCGTCCCGCGAAAGGAATCTCTATTATAGAGATTAGTTGAATTTAGAAGTAGGTCATAAGTCGTTGATAAACAAACAGATGTTCTATAATCTAAGTTATGCTCAGGATTATGTTTAAGATTATGATTCAGATAAAACGACGGAGCAGGAAAGAAAAGCACTTTCGGCCCTTGCAACGGGCCACGATTCTGTTAGGATATAAAAGTTCAGTTGTTAAAGATTACAGTTCGAGTTGGCGTGGTGGCTGGCTCGAAATTTTTGTATTCACTGAAGACTCAATTTCTGGCATCGTGTAGCTCTTTGGTACATCTTGACGGAAGAAGAGCCGTAAGTGAAGCGCAGCAATTACAAGTAAGACAACCTCACCAAACGAGAGACCGAATCTTCTACGAGCTGGTCTTTTTTGATAGTCGTAACCGTAGTTATGATCCATTTTTATGAAGAGAAAGGAGTAAAGCATTCCTTACTCCGTCGCTCCCGTAAGATACGAAAATTCAAGGAGAATTAGTGCTTCCAAATAGCATAGAACAGCGCCCTGCTTTCAACTAAAACCCTTACCTTACAGAACAAGTAGTCGCGACTACTCGAAGAAATGTTAGTGACGTATCGCGAAGCCTATTCGCTTTACTTTCCTTTATCACCAAAATCATGAACCTCTATGAAATCCGCTGATGAGCGATTGAAGAGTTCCAGGAATCGATCCGTGAAAACGTGTTAGCTGATGGAGCAATCTGAGACCTGATTAATGATGTAATAGATCGTTGGATTCCTGTCTACACGGTTGAACTTCTTGATCTTGCCAAAGATGATCTCCGACTTGCTTGCACTTCTCCCAAGCGATCAATTCCTTCTGATAATACTCCTTTAAGTCTGCTTACCGCAAATATCTACGAGTACCTCAATGATGAGCTTTGGAAACGATACAATGAAGAATGAAGATAGAGTACCCCTCATCGATACGCTCACTAACAACCTTCAGTTTTGAAACTCTCAAAACGCTTCCCCTCACCCTCTTGACAAGCTCGCAAAACCTAACTCCCTAAGGTTCCGTATCTTGCGTACGATATAGGAAAGTTGTCACATGTTATCCACAAATGTTGTAACATTTCGATTTTCAAGCGAAAAAACGCGCCTTCAAAAATGAAAAAAGCCTCGCAAGTCGTTGACTTACAAGGCTTTTAAAAAGTAGCGCGAGGGTGACTCGAACACCCGACCTCAGGATTATGAATCCTGCGCTCTAACCGGCTGAGCTACCGCGCCATTTCGGTTAAACGGCTGCAAAGATAGCCGCTTTTGCTTAACCTTGCAATAATTTACGGAGGGTTTTGCAACGATGTGCGGCCAGCCGGAGGTCAAATTCTTCGCCGGCTATCTTTGCCCCATGCCCATCCGCTACTCCTGGCCTTTGGCCCTCACCGCCGCCACCCTGCTGTTCTGCTTGCTGACCAAAGCCGACGGGCTCACTTCCCTCACCCTCGTTTCCGGGGTTGGCTGCGTTTCCCTGATCGCCATCGGCAAGCGGCTGGGCTACCTGGTCGGGCTGGTCAGTAGCGTGACCTACGCCTGGGTGGCCTGGGAGAACCAGCTCTACGGCGAGGTGGGGCTCAACCTCATTTTCTACCTCCCCACCAGCATCATCGGGTATCACCAATGGGCCGGACACGAAGCGAACGGCATCGTGAAGATGCGCCGGTTACCCTCTTCCCGGCGAGTACAACTCGTGGCCGGGTCCATTTTTGCGGCGCTGGCGCTGGGGTTCGTATTGAGGGCTATACCCGGTCAGAACAACCCTTTCGTTGACGCCGCGACCAATGTCCTGAGCATCATCGCTACCCTGCTGATGATGTGGCGCTTTGCCGAGCAATGGTGGTTGTACGTTGCGCTTAACGTGCTCACCGTCGGGTTGTGGCTGCTGCGCTACTACGCCGATGGCTTTGCGGCCGACAGCATGATCTTCCTTTGGCTGATCTACCTGATCAATAGTATTTTTGGACTGGTGGTTTGGCGGCGGGGTGGCCGGGAGGTCGCCGGCAGCTCGATTGCAGACTCACCGTAAAGCTGCTTCTTATCCTCCTAACGCAATACCAACTCCAACCCGAATCAGTAGAAAAGGATCGCATGCGAAAGAAAAACACCTTCCTGCGCTGATCCGCCGATAAAGCACTAAGTTGATGCGGATACCTCTCCACCGTCATTATCGAAATTTGATTTTCAAAATCTGATTTCTGATTCCTAAAATCCGAATCCCATCCCGCAATGGCAAAAAAAACCGGTTTCACCCTGGGCAAGTTCGCTCCCTTTCACAAGGGCCATCAACACCTGGTGGAAACGGCGCTGGCCGAAGTGGACGACCTTTACGTGATGGTTTATCACACCGACCTGACGCCGGTCCCCCTCCAGGTTCGGGCCGGGTGGATCAAGACGCTGTATCCCCGCGTCAACATCATCGAGGCTTGGGACGGGCCGGAGGGCTACGGCGACACTCCGGAAATCAAACGGGTGCAGGAAGACTACATCCTCAAAAAACTGGCCGGGCGGAAGATCACCCACTTCTACTCCTCGGAATTCTACGGAGACCACGTCAGCCGGGCCCTGGGGGCGGAAGACCGGCGGGTGGACGAACCCCGCTCCCTGGTTCCCATCTCCGGCACCCGCGTCCGCGCCCAAACCCACCAGCTGCGCCGCTTTGTCGATGACCTCGTTTACCACGATCTGATCGTCAAGGTCTGTCTGCTCGGCGCTCCTTCCACCGGTAAAAGTACGCTGGCAAAGGCCCTCGCCAACCACTTCGGCACCACCTTCATGCCCGAATACGGCGCCGAATTTTGGCTGAAGAACGAGGTGAATCGCCGCATCACCCTCCAGCAATTCGAGGAGATCGCCCCGGAACATCTCCGCCGCGAAAACGAGCGGATTCGTCAGGCCGACACCTTTTTCTTTTCCGATACCTGTCCCATCACCACCTACGTTTTTGCCAAGGATTACCACGGCCGGGTCGGCCCCACCCTCACCCGCCTTGCCCGCGCGGCGGAAAAGCGCTACGACCTTTTCTTTCTCTGCGACACCGACATCCCGTACGCCGATACCTGGGATCGCTCCGGCGACCAAAAACGCCACTGGTTCCAGCAGCAGATCATTGCGGACCTGGCCGAACGCCGGCTGCCCTACCGTACCCTGCGTGGCACGTTGGCGGAGCGGGTCGCGCGGGTAGCGGAGGTTCTGGCGCGGTACCGGAAGTTTAGAAACGTACTTGAACCATGACCGAGCACCGAATATTTCCCGCTAAAATTCTCCTCTACGGCGAGCATACCGTCCTTCGCGGCGGCAAGGGGCTTGCCGTACCTTATCCCGCGTTTTCCCTCCGCTGGGAACCGGGCCGGCCGGATGAACGCCTTCTCCGGTTTGCCGACTACCTGGCGGGGACGCTGTCCACCGACATCTTCCGGGCCGCTGACTTCAGCACTTTCCTCCGTACCGGCCGGCGCCTGACCGGCAACATTCCCACCGGTTACGGTCTCGGCAGCAGCGGGGCCGTCTGCGCCGCCGCCTGGGATCGTTTTGCTACGGAAAAAGGTAAATCCCTGCGGGGCGATGACCTTCGGCAACTCCTGGCGGCTATGGAGCGTCACTTCCACGGCCAAAGTTCGGGCACCGATCCGCTGATCTGCTACCTCAACCAGCCGGTGCTCCTCGGCGGGGGCCGCCCACCGGTCGCCACCCGTCTCCCGGACAACTGGAACGAGGGTTTTTTTCTCCTCGATACCGGCGTTGAGCGCAGCGCTTCGGCGTACATCGAGCGCTTCGTCAGCCGCTACGATGCCGATTCCGGATTTGCCAAAACCGTCGCCGCGGAGTGGACGGCGCCCGCCGATGCCGCCATCGATGCCCTCCTTGCCGGAGACCGGTCTTCACTCCGGCGGCACAGCGCCCGTTTATCGGAATTTCAACGGCGGGAATTTCCCGGCTTCATCCCCAAAGAACTTCACGATAAATGGTCCGGCGCGGGGTACGTGCTTAAGCTTTGCGGGGCGGGTGGCGGTGGCATGATGCTCGGCATCAGTACCAACCGGGAGGCGGTGGAGACCGTGCTCGGCAACGTTCTCTGGCTGTAACCGGTTATGAATCAAGAAGCGCATTCGGGCGCGGCCGCAGGTGCAGGGAAAGTTGTTTTAAGGCGTAGTTTCCGGAGGCCAGGGTCATCGCTGCGACAGCAGGATGCAGAACTTAACCCCTTCCTCACTCATCTTCGAAAAGACGGTACTGCTTCCCCTCTTTCAACAAACGAAAACTCTTACGGTGATGCTCCGTCGCGCCGAACGCCTCGATGGCCGCCCGGTGTTTGATCGTCGGGTAGCCCGCGTTGGTATTCCAGCCGTACTGCGGGTAATCTTGGTGAATGCCAAGCATGTACGCGTCGCGGTGGGTCTTGGCCAGAATACCGGCGGCGGCGATGCTCTGGTATTTACCGTCGCCCTTGATCACGCATTCATAGGGCATATCTCCGTAGGGGAGGAAGAAGTTTCCGTCGATGAGCAAGAAATTCGGCCGTACGTCGAGGTCGTCCAGTGCCCGGTGCATTGCCCCGTAGCTGCTGCGAAAAATGTTGAATTTATCGACCTCCTCCACGCTGAAACTCGCGACCCGCCAGGCAAGCGCCTGCTCCTCGATCTGCAGGCGCAGGGCGTCGCGGTCCGCTTCCCTGAGCTTTTTACTGTCGTTGAGATCCGGATTGCTGAAGCCCGGAGGCAAAATGACGGCGGCGGCAAATACCGGACCGGCCAGACAACCACGACCGGCTTCGTCGCAGCCTGCTTCCAGACGATCGGGTTCTTTACAAGGAAGTAACATCAGGATAAATTTAATTACTTTTAGCGCTTGTCAGAAAATCTGGTTTCTTACCGAGAATGAGCAATTCCGGGTCTGTTCAGCCGGCGCTACCGCCGCTCGGTAGATTGAAGGAATAAATTATTAATTCATTCTTTCGCAATAAACCAGCTCGAAAGAACCGTCCGCGGGCCAGGAACAAATTTTCCGACAAATGCTTACTTTTCACAATCAGCCGCCTATGTTTCGTACCATTATGTACCCTTTATTGTCCGTTTTGTTCTGCGTCGGTTGTGCCGGTGTCCCCGTCAGAAACACCTCCCCGGACGGTTCGGCTTCCGATTCCGAAGCTGATAAAACCGCCGCCCGGCAACTCATTCAGGATGTATTCGACAACGTTTGGTCCGGTACTGACACCAGCCAGGTTCGCCGCTTCCACACCGAAGACTTTGTCATTCTGGAACACGGCGAGGTTTGGACCAACGACACCATCCGCAACTGGCAACTGAGCCAGGCCACTAACAAACGCCCGGACGCGCCCACGCGCCTGAACAGCTTTGATTTTTTCCGCACCGAGCAAAACGGTAATGAAATATGGATGGCGTACCACAACACGGCGCATTTCGTCAATGCGGCAAAAGATACCGTCGGTCGTTTCAGCTGGTTGGAAAGTGGCGTTGCCGTCCGCACGGATGAAGGCTGGAAACTTAGGATGATGCATTCCACCCGTATGCGCCGCCCGGCGGCCTCCGGCGGATAGCGGGAACGGTGACAACCACCGGTCACTTTATTCGGGGTGCGGATCAACTCCAGTATATACGATCAGAGATGGTTATGACCCGCCATCCGCCGGAGGTGACTGCAGTATTCCCGTAGCGAGCCCGTCAATGCTGAGTCTGTTATTCTCCGCCCAGTAATCCGCCATTTGTTCCCCGTCCTTGTTCATCGCCCATTCGTTCAGCAGCTCCCGGTCTCCAGCGTACTTCATGTTAGGCACGGCCTTTCCACAACTGGTCTGTACCATATCGATTTCGAGATCAAAAATCTGGCGTGCACCGGGAATTTCCGGCAGCTCATCGGCGAGTTCTTCCCAATTCGAATCACCGGGGTGTACCGCCCGGGCCCTGCCGTAAACGCGCAGGATGAGTGCCGGGCCCTGAAAAGCGCACCACATCAGGGTCATCCGTTGGTTCTCCAGTACGTGAGCAGCGGTTTCGTTACCGCTGCCCGTGACGTTGAGCCAGACGATACGGCTGGGGGTCAGTACTCGTAGCGCATCCATACCTTTAGGCGAGTTGTTCACCCGGCCCTCCGCCGGAGCCGTAGCGACGAAAAACAGCCGTTGCTCCGCAATAAATTTGCTCAGCAAAGCACTAAGCTTTGGAAATTGTCTGGCCATCGGTGGTTTTTTTATCCGGATTTTCAGGGACGGGATCGGGGCCATGCCCTCCCCAGGGGTGACAACTGCCAATGCGCTTTACCGCCAGCCAGCTTCCTTTAAATACGCCCCATTCCTCGATGGCCCTGATGGCGTAATGCGAGCAGGTAGGCTGGTACCGACATTTATTAGCTCCCAGCAGCGGAGAAATCGTCCACTGATAGATTCGGATCGGGAAAATGAGTAGCCATTTCAGCATGTTTACTTAAACGACGTGAACCGGGAAGTGGTTGTTGCCTGTAGTATCCCACTCCGATTTAAAACGGGAGACCACCCAAAATGAGTATCACCCGCAAAACACATGGCTTTACGGGTGATTCCCGAACATCAATCAATAGTTAAAGCTCACTTTAAGAGCGTCTGCAGGTGAACTGCTAGTTTTTGACGATACGGCGCACGGCACCATCAACGCGGAGCAGGTAGATGCCCGCAGGCAATTCTCCGATGTTGAAAGCGGCGGCCTTCGTAGCTCCGGCAACTTCGCGCGTGAGCAACAGACGTCCGTTAAGGTCGAACAATTCGATGGCCAGCTGGCGATTCACGACGAGGTCCCAGCGGATGCCGAGGTCACCCGAAGTCGGATTCGGGAATACCCGCAGGCCGGCGTCGAGCACGCTGACGTTACGATCGCTCACGGCTGCCCCTTCCTCTACGATAATGTCGTGAGAAGCGACAGGCAGGTAACCGCCGTCGGGGGTAGTGACTACAAATCCGAAGTCGTCTGCGGCGAACGTATCGTCGGTGTTTTCGTAAAATAGACCAAGCCCGTTGATGTCCGCCTGGCGGAAGGTGCTTCCCACCTCCAACACATCGCCGTACAGTACCAGCCGACCGGCTTCCGGCAGGGCGGTGATGGTGTAACGTACGCCCCCGCTGTTGAATCCGGCGCTGGTGACACTGAGATTATCGCGGGTAATCACGTCGCGGCCCAGGGGGGGGACATCGGTGGCTACGTTGTTGATGCGGGTGGGAGCGATGGCGACCACGTCGGCACAAAATTCCATATTCCAGCCTTCGATGGATCCGGCGGAACCACCAGTTTGGCTTACACTGACTTCCATCGTCCAGTTGCCGAAGGTTTCCTCCCCGTTAAAATCGGCCAGCGTACCCTTGGGCAGAAAGACACGCTCGTCATCAGGTGGGCAAGCGACGTCGATCGGGGCTTCATCGTCGAAACCGAGATCGATACGGTTGGTGGAAAGGCACCGCTCTTCGTACAGTACTACTCGCGTTCCGGCGGGGCTGATGAGGGTGAGGGTTACCTTGGAAGCAAAATTATACCGGACGTTGACGTTCGGGATATTGATGTCACTGATGGTTCCGGTTTGCTCGATGAAGATTGTTGAGGCGCGCAAGAAAGCGGGTCCGTTGCCCGGCATGGTGATCGGGGTATCGCCAGCGGTGAATGTTTCACACTGGCTGTTGATGGTCCGGAAGCTGTTCGGGTCCGTCCAGTCACCGGCTCCACAAATATTGGCGGGGCGCACGCGCCAGAAGTATAGCGTATTGGACAGGAAGAACTCCTCCGGCAAGTATTCCGTAGTAGTCAGACCTTCCGCCCGTTCGAAGAGTGTCTCTTCGGAGAAGCTGGGCGAGGTGGCGATCTCGATCTCGTAAGTGTCGGCATTGACGGCGTCCGTCCAGTCGAAGTTTGTCGCCAGGATGATGCCGGAGGTGCCCTCTTCGGGAGCCATCGTGGCCAGGTCGGAATAGTCGTTGTCCGTAACGTCGAAGAGAATGGTCCGGCGTGCGGTGTCCTGCCCTTCGGCGGTGGCGACCACGGTGAGTTCGAGAGGGCCGCTGAAGCGCACGTCGGCCAGATCGACCGTCAGGGTACTGCTCATGCCCGGGTCGATGGTAGTCTCCGTAAATTCAGCGACGGCGCCGGCGGGCAGATCGCCGGGAGCAACCGCGAGGCTGATCGGCGCGTCGAAACCGAGAACGCTCCCGGAGTTGAAATCGATGCGGAGTACCTCGGGCAGGCAGATCGCGTCGTAGCGAAGGGAAGGCTCCAGGGTGAAGATCATATCAGCGGCCGCTTCGATGGCGAAGTTGCTGCGGTTTACGTTCAGGAAGACGTTGTCGGCAGCCTCCACCATAATGCGGGCGTCGGAGGTCAGGGCTTCGGCGGGAATAGTTACAAATCCGCTGCCGGTATTGGGCGTGTTCTCGGCCAGCACGAGGTCAAAAGACTCCCCGCCATCGGTGGAGAGCACGATGTTGACGCGCTTACAGTTGACGGGAGCCTGATCGGTGTTGGCAACGTCCCAGGTGACCTCCCGGTACTGCCCTACCTTCCAGGTTTCTCCTTCAGGGTTAGCGACAACGAAGGGGCCGGCCGTGTCCGTAGTGCGGAAATTCACCTGTTCCCAGTCTACGCCGCCCGCTTCCGCATTATTATCGCGGGCGGTAAGGCGAAAGGTCATGTTGCGGGTGTAATCCGGCAATTTTTCACTTAGGGTGATGATGTTGTCCACAAGGTTCTCCAGATTGGGAAAATACCGGACGTTGCCCTCTTCGGTAGGAAAGACCGAACGAAAGAGCGGAGCGTTGCCGGCGGGGTCACGGATATCGGAAGCGGGCCCGAGGTCATACTGCTCCCAGTTGTAGGTAAGCTCGTCGTTGTTTACGTCCGTAGCCGTTCCCTCCAAACGGAAGGGTGTACTGACGGGAATTGTGAATCCGTCGGGATAGTTAACCGAGACATCGGGGGTGAAGTTATCGGTTTCCACCACCGTAGCACAATCCGCCGCCCCGGTTTCGCGCGTAAAGGTTAGAAACTGTTCCAGGCTGCCGACGTGGTAGTAAGCCTGTTCGTTACCAATATTTTGATCACCACATGTATTCGCGTATGACATGATCGTGGTACCGGACCCTGGCTCCAGGGCCGTGCCGGCGGCACGCTGTTCATCGCTGCCCGGGCAGTTGTTCCAGCTATGGCTTACGGAGAACTGGTGGGCCACCTCGTGCGCCATAATGCGCAGGGCGGCAGCGACTACGGAACCGCTGACGCAGGTAACGCCGCGGGTCTTGCCACGATCGTTGCAGGCTGCGCCACTCACTACGCCCCCAACGTCTGAACAACCCGCCGTCAGGATATGGCCCAGGTCATAGGCCGTCAGGGATACGTTGTTGGCATCGAAAGCACCAATGACCTGCCCCAGTAACTCTCCTCCCTCAAGTGAGTTAGAAAACGGGTCGGTGTCTTTATTTGTGTAGATCAGGCCCGGCACCTCCACCAGATTCATACGAATTCCGATCTCGTTCTCGAAGATGGCGTTGATGGTGGAAACGGAGGTATTGAAGGCGCTTTGCACCCCCGCTGCGGTACCGCCGATGTTGCTCTTTGCGGCAAACTCGCCGGTATTCGTCATGATCAGGTCGTAGACACGTAATTCCCGGACTTCGTTCCCTGCTTTATCAACTCCCCCCGCACCTGCGATCGCGCCCATGCTTAAAAAGTCTTCGTCCAGTTCGATGCTGCCGTACTCGGGCATATTTTCGTCCGCGTATCCGCAGGCAAGGGCACCTTGCGCCTCACCAACCAGTGCCATAAAATCGCCATAAGTGGCCACCCGGTACAACCCGGTTTGCCCTTCTATCGGTTCGATGACCACATAGCCCTGCGGGCCACGCATTACCGCCGACATGCCAACGGGCGAGGTAGCCACGCGGCCACCACCCCAGGGTCCGGAAATTTTGTAACTGTTCAGGTCAGGATTGCTCTTCACCACCGGGCTGTTGTAGGCCACAAAATCGGCAAACGAACCGTCGGGTAGCGGCAGGCTGATCGTGGTCTTGCTCTTTGCCCCGGAGAATTCCGCCGGCGCGTTCCCGAGGCCCGTGCGGAACTTATCGAGATTGATGCTCGCGGTGCGAATGCCGATAGAACCGTCGGTCGTCGTGGCGCCTTCCGTAAAGGCAAAAGAGGAAGATTGGGCCGCTAAGCCGATGGTGAAGCATAAGGCAAACACCAAAATAATTGGTTTGATCATGGTTAGGGTATATCTGGCCGACAAAGATACATCACGCGCATGGGACGATTTCGTCGGGGAGATTACAGGTTTGGGAGTTTATTCATCGGCTTTTTCCCACAAATCCACCAATGAAAAAGTGGCGGCATCGAACATGCCCCGATCGCTGATTTTCAGTTCGGGAATCACCAGCAGGGCCAGGAAAGAGAGCGTCATGAAGGGTGCCTCCAACCCACAGCGAAGTTTTCGGCGCGCGAAGCCGTTAAGCTCTCCGTAGCGGGCCGCTACCCGGGGGCCGGTATCGTTGCTCATGATGCCGGCGACGGGGAGGGGAAGCACCAGTAAGTATTCGTCGCGCCCGGCGGCAATTCCGCCGCGTTCGGCGATCACGGTGTTGGCGACGCGGCACATCGCGTCGTCGTCGACCCCGACGACGACGATGTTGTGGCTGTCGTGGGCGACCGAGCTGGCGATGGCCCCGCGCTGGAGTTTCATCCCGGTCACGAAGCCAACGGCCGGCGGGGCGTCTTCGTAACGGTTGATGACGGCGATCTTGAGTAGATCGCGCTCGGGGGAGGCTACCGGGCGGCCGTCTTCGTTCAGGGTAGGCACCAGCAGTCTTTTACCCGTTACCAGCTCGCCGTCGAAGACCTCGATCACCCGTAATTTAGCGTCCGCGGGGCCGGGGGCAACGGCAAAGTCCGCCGGTGTTTTCGGAGAACAGTTGAAGCGATTGATCGGCTCTTCGCGGTGTGGCGGCAAATTGTGATGGCCGGCCTCGGCCACCCGCCGCCCCTTGATGTAAGTAGCCATTACGGCCATGTGCGCGCGCAGGGCGTCGACCTGGATGAAGTCGGCCCGGTCGCCCACGCGCAGCCGGCCTACGTCGAGGCCGTAGTGTTCCACGGGGTTGCGGCAGGCGATCCGTAGCACGTCGAAGAGGTCGTGGCCGTCGCGGAGGGCGCGTTTCACCAGCACATCGATGTGGCCGGCCATCAGGTCATCCGGGTGGCTGTCGTCGGTGCAGAACATGAGTCGGTCGGGGAACTCATCGATCAGCTCGTGCAGGGCCTCGTAGTTACGGGCGGCGGATCCTTCCCGGATCAGGATCTTAATGCCGGCGTCGAGTTTGTCGCGTGCTTCGGCGGCGGTGGTGCATTCGTGATCCGTGGTGATGCCGGCACGGGCGTAAGCGGCGGCTTCCGCACCACGCAGGCCCGGAGCGTGACCGTCGACCGCCTTGCCGCGTTCAATGGCGGCGGAGATCTTGGTCAGCATTTCCATATCGCCGTTGAGCACGGCGGGGTAATTCATCACTTCGCTCAGGTAGCGGATGTCGTCGCGTTCCAGCAACTCGATCACCTCCTTGACGCCGAGGGTGGCCCCGGCGGTTTCAAAGCTGGTGGCGGGCACGCAACCGGGGGCCCCAAAATTGATGCTCAGGGGCGTGTGCGCGGCGTTGGCGAGCATGTATTTCACGCCCTCCAGCCCCATCACGTTGGCGATCTCGTGGGGATCGGAAACGGTGGCGACCGTACCGTGGGTAACGGCCAGTTTGGCGAATTCGGTGGGCAGCAACATCGAACTCTCGATGTGAACATGCGCGTCGATGAAACCGGGGAGGATGAACCATCCGCGTTTATCGCGTTCGGGGTCTTTGGTGATCGCGGTGATGTAACCATCCTCACTGACCGTGATTATTGCTCCGTAGGTGGTGCGGGTGTCGAGGTCGACCAGGCGGCCTTTGATGTCGGTCATCGGTTGTCCAGTTGTGGGTTGTCGGTTACTCAGTTGCAACCCGTAAGGACGCCGAGTGTTTTACGCCGATCCGTATATCCCCACTCCCCGACGTAACTTTGCCGGCGCGACAACCGACGCTCGACCACTCACCACCGATAACTGGCAACGGATAATCGATATTTGCTAATGAACCGAATTCCCGTCACCCTCACCACCGCCGGCGAGCGTGCTTTACGCGCGGGCCACCCCTGGATATTTGACGGGGCGATCGCTAAGATCAAGGGGGAGGGCCGGGCGGGCGACCTGGCGGTAATCTTCAGCTTCAAGAAGAACAAATTCATCGGCGTGGGGCTGTACGACCCGGATTCACCGATCCGGATCCGGGTCCTGCACCAGGGAAGTCCGGCACGGATCGATGCCGCATTTTTTCGGGCGCGGACGCAGGATGCCGTGGAAGTCAGAAAAGCATTACTGGCCACCGCCACGGACGGGTATCGGCTGCTGCACGGGGAGAACGACGGTTTTCCGGGTTTGGTGACCGATGTTTATGCGGGGGTGGCGGTGATCAAGGTTTATTCGCCGGTGTGGTTTCCGTGGCTAACGGAGTTGCTGCCGATCATCGTGGACGCCGCCAAAGCCACAACGGCCGTGCTGCGACTCGCCCGCAACGTGGAGCAACCGGCCGCCGCGCTGGGCCTTACCGATGGCCAGATCCTGCACGGCGAACTGGCGGAGGAAGACGTCATCTTCCGAGAACACGGGCTCGCCTTCGTTGCCAACGTGGTACGCGGACATAAGACCGGCTTTTTCCTGGACCACCGGGAAAACCGCCGGCGGGTTGGGGAGCTGGCGGAAGGCGTCGACGTACTGGACGTATTCAGCTACGCCGGAGGGTTCAGCGTTCACGCTCTGAGTGGCGGGGCCGGGCGGGTGGTGAGCCTCGACATCAGCGCACCGGCCCTGGCAATGGCCCGGCGCAACGTTGCCCTGAATTTTGGAGAAGACGACCGTCACGAAGTACTGGCCGAAGATGCATTCCTCGCCCTCGAGCAATTGGCGGCGGAGGGACAAACTTTCGGCGTCGTGATTGTGGACCCGCCGAGTTTCGCCAAACGGGAAAAAGAAGTGCCGGGAGCGTTGGAGGCCTACCGGCGGATCAACCGGCTGGCCATCCCACTGGTGGCGCCCGGAGGGATTTTGCTGGCGGCATCGTGCTCGGCCCGGGTTACGTCTACTGCCTTCTTCAGCGTCATTGACGGCACCCTGCGCGCCGCCGCCCGTCCCTTTAAATTACTCGACCAAACGTATCATGATACCGATCACCCCGTCGGTTTTCCTGAAGGTGCTTACCTTAAATCCGGTTATTATCGTTTGGGATGATGCCCTGGGTTAGCATTCAGGGCTTGCCCGGAAACCGTCGGAGCCGTCGTACCTTCGCTTTCTAAGCCGACCAGTTAGATTAATGCGACTACACCTCATCATTCCGGCCCTTAACGAGGCGGACAACCTGCGCGAATTACTGCCGTATCTTCGGTCCGAACTAAACCGGCGGGGGAGAATCACCGTTGCTGACGGTGGGAGCACCGACGCTACGCAGTCCGTCATCGGGGAAAATCCCGGCGTACATCACCTGCAGTGCGATCGCTGTGGCCGGGCCCAGCAAATGAACGAGGCGGCAGTGGTAGACCAGTCAGACTTTGACGTGGTCTATTTCGTTCACGCCGATACGCGCCCGCCTGCAGGATTTTACGACGACATCAAACGTAGCATAGCGGAGGGTTATCCGGTCGGTTGTTACCGTTTTAAGTTCGACACCCGGCATCCGTTGCTGAAGATCAACGCCTACTTCACCCGCTTCAAGGGGCTGGCCTGCCGGGGTGGAGATCAATCCCTTTTCCTTACTACCGATACCTTTCGTAATCTCGGTGGATTTCGCGACATGCGGATCATGGAGGACTACGACATCATCGAACGCGTCTGGGAGCAAGGGATCCCTTTTCGCGTCATTCCCCGCTCCGTAACGGTATCGGCGCGGAAGTACCGCGTAAACGGCTGGGTACGGGTGCAACTGGCCAACCTGAAGGTATTCAGAATGTACAAAGCCGGAGCTGATGAAGAGGCGATGATAACCCAGTACCGGACGATGCTGCGGCCGTGGTAGAAGCAATTCTCAGTTTAGCCTTTTTTAGCTTTGAGGTACTGCGCTCAGGCTTTTAAGTCACCAATTCTATGTGCTTAGAACCCCTCTCTCCTCCGGAGAGGGGCCGGGGGTGAGGTTAATTGAAGCCAAATTGAGAACTGCGGTCGTGGTAGAAGTTTATGGGTAGGGTGAAAAGACCATAGCAATATCTAACAAAGGGTATGGGTGCACTTGCTAGTGCAAATCTTGTTGTGCCCGGATGGAGGCGGAAGGTGATGTGCATCTGAACAAGCTCGTAAAGCTTAGCCGGCTATCTGCCGTTTGCTGATTTCGGATGTTTATCATTTTGTTTTTGAAAGAAATTTATTCCGGGCTTTTACCGCGGGGCTGGTGGGATATATCCGTCTATCCCCCTGGAATGGAAACGCGAATAACCCGGAGGTGGGATATATCCGTCTATCCCCCTGGAATGGAAACGCGAATAACCCGGGGTGGGATATATCCGTCTATCCCCACCCGTTTTAGGTCTGATTAGTTGCACTCGAAGATCGAAGTGCCACCGTCCTTACGTCAAACTTCATTTTAAAACGGATGAACCAAACTAAGTCTCCTTTCCCCACGGCGCCGTAATTAGCGGCATTCACACCAGCAAAAGACCACAATGGAAAACGCTCAGGAACATTCGTAAAATTTAAAAACACTAAAAACTTACAAATGACTGACTATCAGCTAACTATTTTCTATTTATTCGTTATTAAACGCTTATATCCGATTATAGACGCAAGTAAACGCATAAAAGACGACTACAGTTTGGCGGTGCTCCCACCTTTGCATCGTCACCGAATGGAAGGGCTGTTGTCAACAACTACGCTCTCCGCAAGTGGCGCATTACCAAACCCGGTAGCGACATACCCAACCTTCCCGTTGCTACTGTAAATTACTTATCGTTATGAACGTACGTAACCACATCCACCTCACCGGCAACCTCGGCGCCAATCCAAAGACCGTCATCCTCGCCTCCGGCAAAACGGCCACCGAATTCAGCCTCGCTACCAATAAATATTACCGTGACTCCGAGGGCAAACGCCAGACCGTCACCGACTGGCATACCATCAAGGCATTCGGCAAACTGGCCGAATTGTTCGACACCTACCTGGAGAAAGGAAGCCAGATCTCCATCGTTGGCACTATGCGCTACCGGAAGTGGACCGACAAGCACGATCAGGCCCGTAAAACGGCGGAGGTCATCGCCGACGAGTTCACCTTCCTCGATGGTGGCCGTAAAAAGGATGATGACAAGCACCAGACCGAACCCAGCCACGAAATGCTCGTAGCCGCCGAACCCGTATCGTATAAGGCCAAAGCCCGTCGCAAGAAAAAAGCCACCGCCGAATACGGGGAGGTCATTGAGGCCGCCGAAGCCGTAGAAGCATAAAGCAGGTTTCAGCGTCAGCGTTCAGTACTCCGGCCGGAGTACTGAATGCTGACGATAACCGACCGTCCGGTGTGCCCGGGAACCCAATCAAAAAATAATTTATGAACACCAGTAATTTCATCAATCTCATCGGCCGCCTCGGAAACGATCCGGTAACCAAAGCACTGCCCAACGGAACTTTCGTCACTGAATTCTCCCTGGCGACCAATGATCGCTACCGCGACCGGGACGGTATCAAACAGGTGCGCACCGATTGGCACCGCGTTAAAGCTTTCGGTAAATTAGCGGAGCTGCTGGATCAGTACTTCAAAAAGGGACAGCAGATTTCCGTCGTCGGTTCCATGCGGTACCAAACCTGGGTCGACAAGCATGACCAGAAACGTAAAACGGCGGAAGTCCACGTCAATTCATTTTCCTTCATCGAAGGTCAAAAATCAAAGGGCGATGGATATAAACACGACATTTCTGAGAGTATAGTGTCCGATCCGCTTCCAGCAGGAAGAAGCATGCGCACCAAAATTCGTCGTAAAAAAACCATTACGTTCACCGCTCTTGATCCAGTACTGTAATTAAACAACACCGACTAGTCTTTCAAAACGAAAGGCCACCAAAAAACCATCACCATCCTTACTAAACCTGAGCGGATGATTTTGGCTTTGTTATTTATCTTTTTGCAATTTTATTGAGAACATTTCCCACTACAGCCAATGCTATTTAATTACCGTAGCGCGCTTTTTCGAAACAGCAGGAAAGGTTCAAACCGGCTCATCGTCCCCATAACGGGCGGGAGCCGGTTATTTTATATCAACACCCGCTACTTGATCACTTTTAGGCTGAGATCCAGGCTGGTGGCGGAGTGGGTGAGGGCGCCTACAGAAATATAATTAACGCCAGTCTTTGCAATTTTCCGGATACTCTTTAAAGTGATGCCACCGCTCGCCTCGGTTTCAAACCGGTCTCCGATATGCGCCAGGGCTTCCCGCATGATGGGAACTTCAAAATTATCGAGCATGATGCGGTCTACCTGACCTACTTTCAAAACCTCCATAAGTTCCACGAGGTCACGGACCTCTACGGTGATCGGCAAAATCATTTCATTCTCTTTGAAGAATGCCTGAACCCTCTCGATGGCGGCGGTGATGGAGCCGGCAGCATCGATGTGGTTGTCTTTGATCATCACCCGGTCATATAGCCCGTTGCGGTAATTGTGGCAACCACCCAGGCGAACGGCCCATTTCTCCAGAAAGCGGAGATTGGGAGTTGTCTTTCGGGTATCGAGCACCTTTACGGGCAGGTCTTCTACCTCGAAAGCGTAGCGATTGGAAAGCGTAGCAATACCACTCATCCGTTGCATTGTATTCAATACAAGGCGTTCAGCCTGGAGAAGCGCACGCGAATTACAGGTGACGTGAAAGGCCTCGTCGCCGACGTGCATCAGATCACCATCATTCATCATCTGCTTGAATTCCGCGGTGGGATCAACGGCGAGGAAGATCATTTTAGCCACCTCTACCCCGGCGAGTACCCCGACGTCCTTTACGAGCAGGCGGGCGGTATCCCGGTTGGTAGCGGGAATGGTAGCCTGGCTGGTGTAGTCACCCGGGCCTACGTCTTCGGCCAGGGCCTCAGTGATGAATTGCAGGATACGCTGGTGGAGGGTCTCATTCATATTAGTCGCTGACATTTGCTTAATTTGGGAACACAAAGTTAGTCCTTACCCATGACTCCAGCCGAATATTACCACCAGTGCCTGACAAGTATCGCTCCGGTGTTTGACTCACACTGGAAAAGTATTGCCAATGCATATTCCGGCAGGGCCTACCACAACCTCGGACATCTAGCGGAAATACTGGGGCACTTCGCCGCGCTGCCAACTGATATTGCACCCGCGGCCCCGCCCGTATTCGGCGTCGGCCTGATCTATCACGACCTCGTGTACGTTGCCGGCCGCAAGAACAATGAAGCCAGAAGCGCCGACATGGCCACGGCCGCCCTGAAGGAATTGGGCGCAAACACTGCAAATATTAAATATTGCCACAACCTCATCATGGCCACAAAAAACCACGAAGCCGCCACTGCGGACGAAGCCCTTTTGGTAGATATGGACCTGGCCGTACTCGCCCGATCGGCAGAGGGATATGACGCTTACGCCCGGGCCGTTCGCCAAGAGTTCCGCTACTTCCCGGGGTTGATCTATCGCCCCGGACGCAAGCAGGCCCTTCGTCATTTTCTGGACAAGCCACGGATTTATCAAACCGAACACTTTTATCACCGATTCGAGGCAATGGCTCGCGCCAATCTGGAACGGGAAATAGCAACACTATGACCGTTAAATCTTATTTTCTAAAACGAAGGAACAACCTTACCGTCAGTTCAGCAGAAGCTCAATATCCTTCATCAGAAAATCGACTTCGGCGGGATCGAGACCGCTGGCGTAAGAACGGACGAAACCCTTACGGTCCACTAAAACAATATAACCCGTGTGATTAAAGCCGCCGGGTGCATCGGGGTCCTCCTCCGCAATACTCAGGTAATCTTCGTCGAGGTCGTCAATCTCGAACCTGTCCCCGTGAATGTAGCGCCACCGATCCATACTCCTGGTGCCAAGTTTTTCCGCGTATTCCTTCATTCTTTCCGGAGTATCGCGCTTAGGGTCGACGGTGAAGGAGACGAGACGAAAGTCGGGGTTACCGGCGAATTTTTCTTCCAGCCGCAGCATCTGCGCCTTCACCTTGGGGCAAATCGTAGGGCAGGAGGTAAAAAAGAATTCAGCGACGTACACCTTTCCCCTAAGGTCCGCGGTACCGAAGGGGCGGTTGAGCTGATCGACGTACTCCCAGTCACGAACGGGCTTGGGCGTGACCTTACCGGTAACGGGGTCCGTAGGCTGGTTGCCGGGGTAGCCGAGGGAGTCGACCAGATGGCGGCCCGGATTCTCCGGGTCCGGGGGGTGCCGTTTGTAAAAGTCGGCTTCGCCGTCGTTTTCCCGGATGATGACCCCGTCACCGCCACCACAGGTAAATAAGAGAAAAGAGATAAAGCAGAGCAGGGTAAGTCGGGTTAGCATGGATCTTATTTGCGTTCCCTACCGGAACGGGCGACAAATCCAGAGGTTGTCAGAAGTACGTTATTTTACCGCCGCCGCGAGAAAGTATTTGCAACGCTCCCGCACGACACAGTCCCGGCAGCGCGGGTTGGCGTAGGTACACACCCGCTGTCCGTGCTTGAACAGGAGCTTGTGAAAATTCAACAGATCGTCGGCGTTTTCGGGTAACATGCCCAAGAGTACCGAATGGGCCTTCGCCTGCGTCGTTTTCACGGGGATGAGTCCGAAGCGGGTGCTGACCCGATGCACGTGGGTATCGACTGGCAGGGCGGGTTTCCGCAGGGTGAACAACGCTACAAAAGTCGCTGTTTTGTGGCCTACGCCGGGTAGTTTCATCAGCAAATCGAGTACTTCCTTCACCGGCATCTCCTGCAAGAAATCCAACTCAGGCTTCCCGTATTCATCTATAATATGGTTCAGGATCTCTTTGATCCGGGGAGCCTTGACTTCCGGCCAACGGCTCGACTCGATGCAAGCTTCGATGCCGTCCACGGGAGCGGCGGCCACGCCGTACCAGTCGCCGTAGGTTTTAAGTAAGTTATTGAACGCTTTCACCTCATCCGCATAAGTGGTTCGCTGGCTGAGGATGGTGGCGATCAGTTGATCCATCGCCGACTTCGTGCTGTAACGTTTCTGCCGGCTGTACGCTGTCTGCAAGGTTTCGATCAGATAAGTCAGCGGGTCTTGTGCTTCGGTGGGCATAGCGGGCGTTTACCCGTTCTAAGGCGGATAACCACCGCATATGTTCACGAAACCATTTGGTTGGTACAACGATGCACTAAGCATAGTTGGTAGTAGCAACTAGTTGCTTGGTATTTATCGTTTACGTATTCCCGCCTCGTTCTAGAACCTTACCCGCAACCGCGTCCACCCGTCCTCCTCCGTAGTCAGGTGGCTCCGTGTCCCTCCAGAATATCCCGTATTATTGTAAGACCAACCCCCTGCCCCGTAGACTTAGTGCTGAAAAAAGGGGGTGAATATTTTCCCGGCTGTTTCCGGCGGTATGCAGGGGCCATTGTCCGCAATAACAAAACCGGCGGGGTGTGCGGTAGAGGAGATCAGGATATCTCCTCCGCTACCGATGCTCTGCTGCGCATTGATCAGGGCATTCACGATCCCCTGTTCCAGCTGGGCGACGTCGGCGGAAACGGTTACTCCACCGTCGGTAAGGCCACGCGTTGACCTGCTCCTTAAAGGCAGCCAGCACCAGCGCCGTGGCGTTGATGGTGTTCTTCACCTCGCCCCTTTCGACGATGGCGAAACGAAGCGTGTCCTCATCGGCCGAGGGGCGCAGCATCCGCAGACCAAGCCATACGGACACGAAATCTCCCGCCGCGATCAGTCCCCAGCGGAGGTAACGCCCGTTGCGCTTTCTATTGATGGTGGATTGGTCGATTCTGCGGTCCATTTCAGCCAAGGGTGTCAGAAACGTGCCAAAAAACCAGTTGCTTTAAAATCCAACTGCTTACGAATAAAATACAATCATCACGTGTTCGCTATCGAACACCCGCCGTTCGGTTTTAGCACGGCAGGCGGCACGGGCGGTGTCCGGTGCCGGGTACGCCACTCCTTAACAGTCCAGTCTCTGCACCCGCGTCCGCGCCCAAAAGCCCTCTTGACGTCAGTGGCAAAAGCTTGTCAAAGCAAACCTGCTGTATCCGCCGGACGTTAAGCATTTGCCGGAGAAAACTGATCAACCCCGATAATCGCTGTTGCGGGTTATTCGATTTGCCGGTTACGACAACGATCATCCAGGACCCGGGTAATGCCCGTATATTATAATGTTTCCTCCCGCTTATTCCCAATACTACAGGGTTGCCCCTCCGCCTTCTGTTATCGCCCCGTCGATATGCCAAAATTTACCGTACTCTTTGGAGTATTTTTCGTGGTTTTCTTTTCTACCCTGTCGGGCCAGCGGGCCTGGGACGGGGCTTACCTCGACTTCAAGGCGGACAACGACTTCTTTTACCTCCCCGACAAAACCGATCAGTACTTCACCAGTGGACTCACCCTGGAGGTGGGGCGGGAGGAAAAGGCACCTTCTCCCCTGTTCGCCGCGCCGCTTGCGCGGCGGCGGCAGTTTCTGCGGCTTACCCAGGATCTTTTTACTCCCCGGCGCATCGAAGCCAGGGAATTTCTGAAAAACGACCATCCGTTCGCTTCGTACCTCGTGCTCACTTACGGCACCGGCTATGCCGACGAACAACTGGGCTTCGGCTTCTCTCAGCAATTTACCGCCGGCGTGCTCGGCAAATATTCGGGCGGCGGGGCGATGCAGAACGCTTACCACGATTTGCTCAGTTTTGCCGACCGGATCCCCGGCTGGCATTACGAGGTGAAGCCGGATCTGATCCTGAACTATCGCCTCGGGTTGCGGCGCGGCAGGCGTCTGGGTCGGGTGTTTTGGCTCAGTACCGACCTTGTGGCCCGGCTGGGCTCCCTGTATACCGATCTGGCGCCGGCCCTGACGGCCGAGTGGCTGGCGCTGCGGGTCGGGCCCAAACGTACGGTGCGTTTCGAGCTCAGCGGGCAGGCGCGACTGGTGGGCTACAACGCTACGCTTTCCGGCGGGCTTTTCAACATCGACCGCCGCTACCGCGGCCTGATTATCCCGGAACGGCTGGTGGGTCGCGCGGGTCTAGACTGCTTTGTCGACTACGACGGATGGCGGGTAAGCGGCGGTATTCGTCGTATTACTCCGGAGTTTGCCGGGGGCCGGGGCCACGCCTGGGCCTGGATCGGGCTGCGCGTTCAGCCGGGCTGGCGGTCCGCTATTTCCACGCGGAATAGCCTCCCCTGAGGTTGTATACCTTCTCAAAACCCGCCTCATTGAGCAAGCCGCAGGTCTTACCGCTGCGGCCGCCACCGGCACAGTAGACCAGGTAGGTATTCGAGGGGTCCAGCGATTTGATCCGATCGGCAAAATCGGGTGCGCGGTAGTCCATTTCCAGGGCTCCTTCGATGACGCCGCCGGCGGTTTCGGCCGGGGTGCGCACGTCCAGTAATACTGTATTTTCGCCACCGATGCGGTCGGCGAATTCGGCGGGGGAGAGATCCTGGTACACCGCCGCTTCTTGCGTTTGTATGGTATTTGGCTCCGCCTTATTCGGGGCGGGGGCGCAGGTGCAAAAAAGGACGAAGAAGAGCAAAGGGAGGTATTTCATGGCTTTGTGGTTTGGAGAGCCGGTTGAAAACCGGGATTCCCGTTCAGCACCGCGAGCTGGTGGGGAAGGAGGTGGCCGTTGGGAGCAGATAATTGAATCAGCACTTAATATCTGGTCTGACTTTTATTCATCGTACGCATTGATTCCCCCGTCGAGGTGTACCAGTTTAGTAATTCCCGCGTTGCGCATCAGTGTGCAGGCCCGTACGGAGCGGCGACCACTGCGGCAATAGACGAGGTACTCGGTTTGCGGCTCCAGACTTTCCATTTGTTCCAGGAAGTCGGGACCGAGATAGTTCATGTTTATCGCCCCTTCGAGGTGAAAGGCATCGAACTCCGCCGGGGCGCGCACGTCGATGACGGTACCGGCGGGGGCTTTGGCCCGTAGTGCGTCGAAGTCGGCGGGGCCAACGTTGTGTAGTTCCTGCTTGAGCAGTTGCCAGCGGGGAATCGGGCAGGCGGGAGGCGTCTCGGACATAGGCTCTTGATCTTTGGGGTGCCGCAAGGGCTAATTGAGGGATTTACTTCCGGCCCGCCGAACGGTGCCCAAGTGATTGGCTAACCGCTGCCGGTCAGGAATCAAACTCCCCGTGTAAGCTCCAAGATAACGTCTCGTAAGCAAAGATGGATCAGTATCGGAGCGGAAAAGCCGGACCGGAAAAAAACATCCGGAATATGAGGTGGACGAATCTCGTCGACAAGCGTCTGGTTGTATGCAGCTTTGGCAGTAAGCTTGAATACCTCGCGGCCAAGCATGACCCGGTCGCCGTGGTTAACGTAGCCGAGGGTAGAGAGGGCCTCCGTAACGGCTCCGAAGCTACCGCCGACGGGTACACCAGGTCGACTTCGATGATCGGTTTGACGGCCAGACCGGGGACGGCCGGACCGCCAACGGGTTAGATGGTGGTGTGGTGTTCACCAGCGGCAGTTTCCAGGATGGCGGCAGCCCGGGCGAACGCTGCGGGCCATTCGGAATGGTAATCGTGAAGGAGCGTGGTCGGGAGGTGAGTGTACCGTACCACAATTCTTAAAATACCTTATCTTAGCGGTAACATTTTCCATCCCGAACCCATAAACATTCATGTCATCTTTCCGAAAGCAGCTGCTGGCCCAGGTCAGTGGTCTTTGCCAAGAACTGTTCCGGCGCCGGCTGGAATTGGTACGGGCCCAACAACTCGTCAGCGATAAATCCAAGCAGGACATCATTTTGCTCATCGTACAACTCGATCAGTTGCGCTTGCTCGATCCGTTTCCCGAGGAAGCGGATTTGGATACGGCTCCGCTCGCTCAGCTCGAGGCGGACCTTGAAGCAGAAGATGGCGATCAGTTCTCTATTCAGGAAAAACTGCTGGCGTGGACCAGCACCGTGGCTCCCGCCCCTGTGATCAATGCGGCCTCCCCGCCCCCGCCGGCTGATGCGCCTTCCCCGCTCAACCAGCGCATGCTGGACAACCTCCACCTTTTCCGTTCCACCATCGATAAAAGCCGGGTACGGCTGCTGCGGGATCGCGACCGCTACGACCGGGAGGCGTACACAAAATCCCGCAACGCCTTTACCCTTGCAAGAGCCGTGTACGGAGAGCGGCTGAGGCACAACCAGATCGAGGCCTCCAACGAAGATAACGCCCGCCTGGAGCAGGTACTGATTCCCGCCGTGGAAGCAGCAACGGGGGCCAGCTTCCCCACTGACATTCAGGCCGGGGCGACGTTTATGGAAAACGGCTCCTTCGCCTGAAAAAGAAGGCCCTGGCGAGCAGCCGGCCACCACTGCTTAATTTAAGGATTTAAAGTTCACCCCCTATGATCACCCGCATTCAACGGCTTTTCGGTTTTACACCATTGCCCTCACCGGGCTTTCTTTGCTCCTGCGGCCGCGCCCTATGCTGGGGAAAAGCGGGAAAAGGGAAGGAGAATAATTCGTTGTTGCCGGCGCTACTCCTGCTCTTACTTGCCTCGCCGCTGTCCGCTCAAAACATTGGCACCGACCTGCAACGTATCGTTCGCCTGACGCCGGAAGCACGGGCGCTGGACCGGACGGACGGTAACGCCGCCCTCGATACCATCGTACTTACGCTGGCGTACTACGGCGGCATGCCCGATACCGCGAGAATAAAAGCGCTGCTCGACGGGCCGACCCTGCTCGATCTTTACGCCGGCAACCACGAGATCAGAAGTTACCTGCTCAACGAAAAGCTGGACGTATTGCTGGAAGATTACTCGCCCGGGGCAGCTTTGTCCGTTCCGATGTCGATAGCTTCACCCGCCCGCGGCTCTTTTTTGCAAAAGCTGCCCGGGGCCGAGCTCTTCAGCCGCGACGGCCAGATCGACCTGGGCAAGATCCACGATGTTTTCTCCGCGCCGCCGGCCGACAACCTCAGCCTTAAGGCCGCCGCAAATACGGCCAAAGACAAACCGGCGGGCCTCTCCACAGCGCAACTCGTAGGCTCCGCCCTCGCCGGGCTTTCCGACTGGATCAGCCGCCGCGCGCAGGAAGAACTGACGTACACTTTCCTGACCAGGCTCCGGGAAGACATTCAGAAGAACGACCTGCAGTACCTATTCCCCAATACCAATGCTTTTCTTCCCAGCCTCGACCTGCTGAACTACAAGGCCATTCTGCCGAGCATCCGAAAGGCATTCGTCGAAGACCTCAATGCCGTCGCCTTCAACCTTGGTAATTACCTCGATGCCCGCAACGCAGTGACCTTCCGTGACCCCGTGATCTATAACGTATTCCTTGTTTACCGCATTCTCGACCTTAAAATGCGGGACGTTCCCATGGCCGACATTCTCGGCTTCACCTACGGCGAACTCGAACGAATGCGCATCGATACCCGCCGCCAGATCGATCTGCGGGTGTCGGAGGCGGATACCACCCAGCCCGGCTACCGCGCCATCGTCACCGCCTTCGATCAGCTTGTGCTTGCTACCGACGTCCTCAACGACCGGTTCCTCCGGGCTAAGGACCAACTGAGCGAACGGCAGTTCCTTCCACTGCTCGACAGTCTGGAGAACGCCGGTTTCGACGATACCGTTTTTGACGAATTCCTCGACCGGATCGATGCGGCCTTTTTACCGGCCGATGCCGCCCGGTTGCCCCTGAAAAGCAACTACTGGGAAGTAGGTGCTAACCCGCCCGCGACCGGCATCGTACGGGCGTGGCTCGGCGGCAGGGAAGCTTACCGGTACCACGAGGCCTACCCCACCCTGACCCGTTTCGACGATCTTTTCGGCCCCGATGCTATCACCCTCGAACCCGGGCAACTGCGCGCCGCCGGTCTGACCGCCGTGCGGGAGATACTGGCGCACCGCAATGATCTGGATGTTTACAGCAGCCAGCTGAGCGACCTGCTGAAAGCCCGCCAAACCCTCGCGGACATGGGAGCGGAAATCGCCGGTAAAGCCAGGGCCGGGAAGCAAAAGACCCTCTCCTTCACGGCGGCCAAAGCCGACCTCCTGGCGGATCTCGACGCAGAAAACAAAGCCAGGCCGGAACCCGCCCTGCGCATGCTGCGTAAGCTGACCGAAGAAGTTCTGCCCGAAACCAAGGAGTGGCGTAGCAGACTGACCGCCATCCGAACCCGGTTCGCCACTTGGGTGGCGGAGCAGGAAAATATTGATTCTCCGTACGCCAATAAGCTGAACATAAAGCCGCGCCTTACAACCGACCTACCGCCCCTGCAGCCGGCCATAGACGACACCAAAGACGCTTACGAAGCGCTGCACCGTGCGGTAAAATCGTACAGCATCAACCGGGCCGACAGCCTCATCCGCGCCTACCACAACCTGGGTACTTTTGAAACCGTCTTCGGGATGGCCCAGGAAGTTTTTTTCCTCCTCTCTTCGTCCGATAAAGCAACCATTTTTGCGGACAACAGCCACCTGGCAACATTCCAGACCACCGCTCCGGCCCGCCAACTTTTTGCGGGCATCGGTCGGGAACGTCTCGGACGCGTACCCGATACGGGAGAATTTTCCTCCAGCGGCGTCACCGAATTTCTACTCGACTTCGGCCTTTACCTCTCCGAATACCAGACCGCCCCGGACGGCAAAGACCTCCGTGACCTATCCGAACGGACGGTGCGGCGCATTCAGACCGTCGGTTTCATCACCAGCACCATCAGCACCCTGCTGGAGGCGCCGATCTTCAGCACCGGCGTTGAGTCGGAAAAACCTACCAGCCTGGCTGCCCGCTTCCCCATGTTTGCCGACGTGCCCGCCGTTAGCAAAGAACTGAACGAACTGTTTCGCCTCAGCCAAACGGGCGAGTATCGCTACGCCGTAGATAATCTGCTCAACCTGATCAAGATCCTTGACGTAGCGCCAACGGCCAGCAGAAAAGAATTGCGCCTGACCAAGCGCCGCGATAAACTCGCCAAGCTTCTGGCGGACTACAAACTGGAAAAGGACGCCGGGATGGAAGCAGTCGGGCTGTCCGTAACGCCGGCCAAAAATCTACCCGTAATGGGCAGTGAGCAAAACCGGCGGATGATCGCTGAACTACAAAGTAGCGTCGGCACACCGGGCATCAGTACTTACGATAACAAAGCGAATCTCCGCAAAATACGGCTACTGAAGATCAAGGGTCTGGAAGAAGAACTGGCAATGGCAAACGCCCAGATCGACCGCTTCAAACCTGGCCGCACGGATCGTTTCCGGGAGAACTTATTCAAATACGGTACCTTCATGGCCGACGTGGCGGGAGCCGACGATCCCGCCGGCTTCGAAGCGGCGCTCAACTCCGTGGCCCTGCCCGTAGGTAGTTCGCAAATAAAACGCAACCGCCCCTCGAGTTTCGAACTCGGAGCTTATTTCGGGGCTGCACTGAGCCGGGAGCGATTGGTACTCCCCCCCGGAGTTTCCGCACCCGGGCTGGAGGATGAAGTATTCGGTGCTTCCCTCTTCGTACCCGTGGGGGTGAGCTACAGCCGCAACATCGGTGGCCGCAAATCGGTCACGCTATTCGGTTCCCTGCTGGATCTGGGCGCGCTCACCGCTTTTCGTCTGGAAGATCGTAATGGTTCCGACGGGACTACCGTCGACCGGCTACCGGAGTTCAGCCTAACCAACGTGATCGCTCCGGGACTTCACGTGATGTACAACTTTCCGAAGTCACCCTTTACGCTCGGCGCAGGGGTGCAGGACGGACCGAGCGTGCGTAAATTTTCTACCGCCGGTTCCAATGAGGAGCGGGAAGCCAGGAGCATAAGGGGCATGGTAACGCTCAGCGTGGACGTACCGATCTTTCGTTTTTTCAACAAATAACTTCTCAGCACGAAACAAACTCTTGCCATCACTTAATAATTCACCAACGCAGCAAGCCCGAGGTCAGCGGTGCGAATTGACAAAGCCCCTTCACGCCGTCATTTCCCGGTCTTTACCATTGAGCCACTCCTGGTGTGCCGTCACCGTACGGATATGACCGTTGTTGTATTTACCACCGAAAGAGTGATGTACGTAGCTCGTCGGAGCATCCGGATTCGAGTCAAGAAAAGGTAGCAGCTCTTCAACCACTTCTGGTGCCACCAGAGCTGCTACGGGCAACACGCCCTCCCTGACGAACAGTGCGAGGTGAGTCATGATCGTGCTTTCTTTCAGGTTCCGGGTACCGGCTATTTCCTGGATGCTTTGCCCCTTTCTAAAAAGGCCAAGGCTGATTTGGTAGGTATCCGGGGCCAACCGCACCACGCTGTTGAGGGTACGCTTATCGCTTTTAAGACCATTTTTCAGTGTATAGGCGGATACGATGGTAAGGAGATCGTCACCATAATTTTCGCAGGTCTTTTTTCCCAGTTTCCTGATTGTAAGTAAGGACTCGGGAGATCCGGGAAGCAGGGTCGCCACGTCAGCCAAAACACTGTTAGGGGCAACGTTGTAAAGCGGAATTTTCCGCTCATTCGCTTCCGTAAGTCGCCAGGCAACCAGCTTTCGGTAAAGGTCGGGATGGGCAACTTCGCGGGGAACCGAAACGCTGACCGGTTTGCCCGGAACTTTTTGCAGGGGACTTGAAAACTCCAGCCGCGCGGCGGTACGCGCCCGTACGCAAACGGCGGGATCGAAACCGTTCGCGAAGGATTCGAATACCCGCAGTTTAATCAGGCAGATCAGGCGCAACTCGCTCAGTTTTTCGCCGACGGCAATACGAATCTTCTGGTTATCGGACAGGAACCCGAACGAAGAGAGGGAAAATGTCAGTTCGTTTTTAAAAAAATTGGTGAAGTAGACGCCTGCGGCAGTCAGACGGTCGGCAAGCTTCCTTTGTTGTTCGGCGGACAGGTCGGGATGTCCCCAGGTTTTAATTTCCGGTAAAAATTTACGCCCCGGCCCGACGGCTCGTTCGGCGATGCTCCTGGCTATAGGGGCAAAGTCAGCCGGACGGCCGGACTGGAGGCCGCGATCGTGTTCGAAAAGGGCCCGTCGCAGCCCCGCCACCGCGTTGTGCAGATCACCGAAACCGAAGATTTCCCGCAGGCAGTCGAGCTGGAACGCCCGCTTATCGATCAGTAACTCTTCCCGTGTCGGCTGGTTTTTGGCACTGACTTCCGAATAGTTGCTGATCACCCGATCGGTCTTTATGCTGGAGTCTCCGATTCGGCTTCGCAGCACGATGCCCTTGAAAGTTTTGCAGCGACTAAGGGCAACGTAGACCTGCCCGTGGGCAAAAGCATCCGCTGCGTCGATGATCACTTTCTCGAAGGTGAGCCCCTGACTTTTGTGGATCGTGATGGCCCAGGCCAGTTTTAAGGGATGCTGGATAAAACTGCCGATGACGTTATCGGTGACCGTTTTGGTTGCGGTATCCATCTCGTAAGCGATGTTGTCCCAGCTAACGGGAGAGACCGAGATGATGAAGTCGTCGTCGGGGCATTTCACCGTGATCACCTCTTTTCTGATGGCGATGATCTTGCCGATCTTCCCGTTGTAATAGAGGCGCTCGACCGTATCGTTTTTATTGAACATCACCTGTGCGCCCACCTTAAAGCCCAGTTCAACCGTGTTGGGATACATCGACGGCGGAAACTTTCCGGTTATCGTAGCTACGTAGTCGTGGCGTTGGCCCGCCAGTTTGTTCAGCTTACCGATGTTGATCCGGCGGGCGGCGGCTTTGTGAGACGTCAGGGTGATGTAGCCTTCCGCATCTACGGGGTTAAAACCCGGGCGGTAACGTTCGTTGAGGGCGGCAAAGACCTCGTCGTTCATATCGTCATTGCGCACGCGGTTCAGCAGGCCGATGAACCGCTCGTCCGCCTGCCGGTAGATGTGCGTCAGTTCGATAGTGGCGGGATTAGCTTTCTGCAGCGCGTGGCTACCGAAGAAGTACGGGGTTCTGTAACGTTGCAGCAGGGCGCGGCGATCTACCTCCTTCACCACCGGTGGAAGCTGGTGCAGGTCTCCGATCAGCAACAGTTGCAATCCGCCGAAGGGCCGGTCGTTGCGGCGAACACGGCGCAACACCTCATCGATGGCGTCGAGTACGTCGGCCCGTACCATGCTTATCTCGTCGATCACCAGCAGATCCAGATTCGCCAGCAGCTGCAGTTTCTTTTTGCTCAGCCGACGGGCCCGGCCGGTATCCCCCGGACCGATAAAGCCGAAGGGCAACTGAAAAAGACTGTGAATCGTTTGTCCCCCGGCATTGATGGCCGCCACGCCGGTAGGAGCGACTACGGCCGTGTATTTTAGTACTTCGCTGCGAATGCGATGAAGAAAGGTCGTCTTACCCGTGCCCGCTTTCCCGGTGAGGTAGACGTGGCGATTCGTTTGGCTAATGTATTGCCAGGCAAGTTCCAACTGAGGGTTGGTGATGATGTTGGTGGACACGGTGGTGAATTTAAGGCCCCGAAGAGAAGCATGTGGTGCCCTGCAAGTACCGGCGTTTTCGTAAGGTTAATCGTCATTTATTCGTATATAAACGAATATAGCCGCTTATTTACGGCTGCGTGCTTTGTCTTTTGCAATTTTGAATCAGCATTCAGTTCTTAACTCATGGAATCCCTCGCCTTAATTCTCGGCACACGCCGCTACTTCTCCCCGGCCTGGGTGTTCGCCTCGCTCAACATCGTCATCGGCACCTGGGCGCTGTACATCCCTACGATCAGGGACAAGCTGCAACTGGACGACGGGGCTTTGGGTCTGGCCCTTCTTTCCATGTCGCTGGGCCTGCTGATCACGATTCCCGTCTCCACCCTGATCATCGAGCGGGTCGGGCTGGGCCGGTCGACCATGCTCAGTATCTGCGCTTTCAGCGTGGCCATGCTGGGTCCGGTACTGGCCTGGAGTTTTGCTAGTCTGTGCGTACTGCTCTTTGTGGCCGGCGTCATGGCATCCGTGACCGACGTGGCAATGAACGCCCTGATCTCCGAAATCGAGCAGGAGGACGACGGTAACTTTATGTCGGCCGCCCACGGATTTTTCAGTTTTGGTGGCGTCATCGGCGCGGGAGTCGGCAGCCTGCTGCTCGGTTGGTTCGCCGCCCCGGTCTGTCACCTGCTGGCCGTGGCGATCTTTGTCATCGCTACCAACCTTACACTTTCAGCCAGTTACCGCAGCCGGGTGAGTAAGGTGAAGAAACGTAGGGAGGGAAGATTTCGTCCCGGTTTACTCCGCCCTCTGCTCGGGCTCTCCGTGCTCAGCTTACTGGTGATGGGCAGCGAAGGAGCCATCGAGCACTGGAGCAAACTGTACATGCTGGACGTGGTGAAGATCGGCTCCGACCAACTGGCCGGCTTCGGCTTCGTAGTCTTCTCGGCGACCATGATGCTGGGCCGCTTCCTGGGCGACGGCGTCTCCCGCAGGTTCGGGCCGCTGAAGATCATCATGGGCGGTACCCTGCTGGCCGCCGCCGGATTCGTAGCGGTGCTGAGCGAAAATTATCCGGTGGCCCTGTTCGGGTTCGGACTGACGGGTCTGGGGTTCTCAGTCATCATTCCCGAGTTGTTCCGGCTGGCCGGGAAGGCGGAGGGAGTATCTACGTCGGAGGGCATCGCCGTGGTGGCGGGGCTCGGGTACGTCGGTTTTTTGGGCAGTCCGGCCTTGCTCGGTTTTCTGTCGAGCGTGGGAGGACTGGCCTGGAGTTTTACGGCCCTGCTGGTGGTGACGGTCGTTGCTTTCCTGATCGCCTTCGCACTGAAGTTGCGGGAATGATGACTTCCCGGTGAGAGACCGTGCCCCAAAACTTTCCCTGCATCCCGCGGCCGCGCCCAAAGAAGGTAGTGCGGTTCGTTAGCGCCGGACGACGGGTAAACCACCATATTATTTAAGCCGCTCGATCAGCCGCCCACTAACCCGCAGAAAGTCCATCTCCGTTATGATGCCGACCAGTTCCTCGTTTTTGATCACGGGCAGGCAACCGATCTTTTCGTTGCGCATGACGTGCATGGCATCCTTGATGGTGGTACCGGGGTCGATCGTGCGGGGCGCACTGATCATGATGTCCTTTACGCGCACCATGCCCTGCTCGGGGCTATCCGGTCGTTCACGGTGGGTATAATAGCGCAGCAGTTTTCGGGTAGTGATGAGGCCGCACAAGTGTCCCATTCCGTCCTCTACGGGCAGGTAGCGCAACTTGCGCCATTCCATCACGTTGGCGACCATTTCCAGCAGGTCGTCCTCGTGGACGGTGAAGAGGTCCGTTTCCATAAACTCCTCCACGCGAAGCCCGACGGGTCGGTAACTTTTCAGGTCGGCGGCGTCGGGCAGCTCCCAGGTATGCACGGGTTTTTGCGACATCTGATTCTTGATCATCGCCGAGGTGATCACCGTCAGCCCCTCGTCCTGATTGACCTCCGAGTTGAGCTTGGTATAAGACTGTAGCAACCAGCGCGCGCCGTTCTGGTGGGCCTTGGCCCGGGCCTCGATGACGCCGAGGTACCGTTCGATGTCTTCCTCCACGATGCCGCGGCTCCGCAGGCCTTCCCTGGCGATGGGGAGCAGTTTGTTGACGATGAGGTCGCAGCAGCCCATCTTCTCATTGTTGAACCAGGTGAATTCGGTATCAACGCCGAACTGGGCGGCCTTAACGAAGTTGTCCTTCGCGTCGGCAAAGCTCATGTGTTCCCGAACGTCCTTGAATTTATTCGCCATCCCGATCATCGTGCCGAGCCAGAAAGCGGAGTTGGCCACCTGATCGAGCACCGTGGGACCGGCGGGGATGACGCGGTTCTCGATGCGCAGATGCGGCATGCCGTTGTCGCTGATGCCGTAGCAGGGGCGGTTCCAGCGGTACACCGTACCGTTGTGTACCTGCAGCGCCTTCAGTTTGGGGATTTCCTTACGGCCGACCGTTTCCAGGCTGTTCTCTTCTACCTCCGAGCCGAGCAGTACCCGGAAGCGGGAAATATCCTCCTTATAGATCTCCATGATGCTGTCATTGAGCCAGTTGGTACCGAAACTGACGCGTGGCTCGGGCTGGCGCATATGATCGTGGGTGGTGCGTACGTCCAGCGCCTGCTGAAACAGCGCGATGCGGCTTTCGTGCCACAGGCGCTTGCCAAAAACAAGCGGGCTGTTGGCCGAGATGGCGAGGATCGGACCGGTGATCGCCTGGGCGATGTTGTACAGCGGGGCGAAGGTGTCCGGCGTTACCTGCAGGTGTACCTGATAGCTGGTGTTACACGCCTCCATCAGCGGCGATTCGTGGCTGATAAACAGCTCGTCGATGCCCGTCAGCCGCAGTTCGAATCCCTTGGAGGATTTGGCCTGAGCCTGGATGGCCTCGATCAGTGCCCGGTAGCGCGGTTTGGGGGTCAGGTTATCCAGCGAAAGATCAAACTTGCGCAACGTGGGCAGGATGCCGGTCAGCACCACCAGTGCGTCGCTTTTTTTGGCCGACTCGGCCACCTGCGACAACTGGGCCCGGTTCTCGGTCTCCATCAGCCGCAGGGCGTGACCCGTGAATTCCTGGGGGCTGAGGTTACACTCCAGGTTGAAGCGGGCGATCTCGGTGGTCGCCCAGGGAAATTGTTTGAGCCGGTTGAGTACCTGGATGTTCTTCGGCGTGGGTTTCAGCGTTTTTTTATCCACCAGGCACATCTCCTGTTCGGCCCCGATGCGAATCGTCTCGGTCTCGAACCACTGGTGCTTCAGCATGTACTCCAGTGCCTGCACATCCTGCAGCAGATGGCGGGCGAACTTGGTGCGGCTTTCGGTGGTAGGTACGTTTACTCTTTCTTCGCCCATTATCGTGTTCTCGTGGTGTAGTATAATCGATTATAATCGCGTTAATGTACTACAATGCGGGATAGATGTTCGGCGAGCCGGTAAATTTTTAATATATAATCCGGTTTAAAGTCGTTTTTCGCGGAATTTTTTTGGCGGGGGCGCAGGTGCAGGGCAGGTTTTTTTTTAACGTCTCGTTTCCAGGTTGCCATCACCGAACCATCGGACGAAGGTTTCGGTTAGCCCGATATGTCGCTTTCTACCGTTCGCTATTTGTTACTGGTCGTCTCCGTCGCCCTGATCATTCTGTGCATCTATTTGTCTGCCGGAACGGGGTGGACAACCGGACTGATATGCACCGTGATCGGTCAGGTGTTGGTGGCGGGGTTAGTCTTTTATGACATATGGAGAGCTGAGGGCTGGTAAGTACCCATAGTGATACGGCAATGGTTCAGCATGCTATCTGAGAGGGGGGGGGAAATAGGAATCAGAGTGTCTTTAGGTACTCCACCACCGCCAGCCGCTCCGCCTCCGAAAACTTATCGCCGAAGTAATGCCCACCGTTACCGTAGCCGGGCACTTCGGTATCGAAGGTCCACTTCTTGTTTTTCGGTTCGGGATTGTATTTCCACCCGAGGCGTTCCCAGTCATAGTCGCCGCTGTTGCCGGAGCGGGTCCAGCGGTCGGGGCGGGTTTCTGAGTTAAGCACCTGATAAACCGTGGGGACTGATCCGTTGTGGAAGTAGGGCGCGGAAGCCCAGATGCCGTCGAGCGGCGGGGCGACGTAGCCCATCGTCGGCTCGAAGCGGGAACGGGGGGAGGTGGTGGCAAACCAACTCTTGTTGTACCAGTCCACAATGCCGCTCTGGTGGATGTAGTCGGCGTATAGGCGGTCGGTTTTAATCACGTCGAGGTTAACGACTTTGTTGGGGTACGTATCGCCCTGATCGTCGTAGGTGCCGTGGCAGCCGGCGCACTTTTTATTGAAGAGGGGTTTGCCGGCGGCGGCGAGGTCGGCATCTACGGTGCCGGGGTAAGCGGGACTTTCCAGCTGGAGGAGCCAGGCGTAGACGTCGCGGAAGGCTTCGACCGAGCTGCGGCTGTGGGTACTGTCCGGCGTGCCGAGAACGCTGGCCTGCAGCAGCAGCTTCGGCATGCTGCCCCGGCCGATGCCATTGTAGTAAAGGGTGTTTTTCTTTTTTACGTGCCAAAGGGGCGGGGTGTCGGTAGCGATGTTGTAATCCCACATCTCGTATAGGGGCTTATCGACGTAGGTGAGGTCGGTGGGGTCGCGGTGCATCATGCAGGCTTCGGCGAGGCGGAAGGCGGGGTTAGAGCCGGGTTGGGTGGTGGCAATCTTTGGGGCCATGCGCTTGAAGTACTTACCGAAATCCGCGAAAGCCGCGGGCTGCAGGTCTTTCTTTTTGTCGTACTTCATCCGCATACCCATGCGCATCCCCACGCCCATCATGGTCATGTTTTTTTCGAAGTCGCTGAAGCTGTCCCCCAACCCGATCACCAGTTCATTGTTGACGCGGCCGGCGTGGCAGGTGAAGCAGTTGCCGTTGGCGATCTTCGCTCCGTTGGGCGCGATGAAGGCGGTCATGAAATAAGGAATGCCCCGGTTGAGCTCGTTGCGGGGGTAGGGCTGATCCTGGGGCATTTTAGGAGCGGCACGCTGCATTATTTCGAGCGGCACCCCACTGCCGATGTAATCACCGTGGATGAGAAAGTCGAAACCGGCTACGGGATCTCCGGTGGTATCCTGAGGACTCGGGGGAAGTACCCGGGTTTTCCAGTGGCCGGTCTCTACAACGGATTCGGCTAAGGGGCGGTAGGCGTTGCAGGCTGCCAGCAGCAACAGGGTGGAAATGACAAGTAAGTAGCGCACTCGGTTTTATTTCGTAAGGTTGTCGGAGGGTATAATGTCATTATGGTAAAAGGGTTTACTTTATTTTGCAAAGTACTTTATTTTTTAATAAAACCTCGCCGCTTTTATGAAATCCCGCAATCGTCTAACGGAGGCACTTCATATTCCCGGATATTTAGCGGGGTTGATCCTTGATTGCTTCCCGCACTGTTTTTCATCGGCTTTGCACCATTGCACTTACCGTCCGACCTTAGCCGCTAAAACACAAACCATCAAAGCCAGTATCCACATTGCCCCCAACCAACCGCACCCGACCCGACTACAACAATACGCGGTAGGCATATTCCCCCGGATCCCCACAAAATCGGCCCTGAAAAAGGCGCTTAAAAAAGGCTGGATCACCGTAAACGGCAATCCAGCCACCAGCGCCACCTACATCCATGGCGGAGAATCTATCAAACTGTTTATTCCCGAAGCCGTTCGCACGGGTAAAAAGCCGGATTTCAAACTCGAGGTCCTGTTTGAAGACGATCATCTGGCCATCGTGCACAAGCCGGCCGGTATCCTGGTCAGTGGCAACCGCTGTAAAACCATCGCCAACGCCCTGCCGCAAAATATAGAACCAAGCGCGCAACCCGACGCCATCAGGCCCCAACCCGTTCACCGCCTGGATTATGCGACGACGGGAGTCTTACTGGCGGGAAAAACGAGTAGCAGCATCCGCGCCCTGAACGAGTTGTTTGCGGACAAAGAGATCGAGAAAACCTATTACGCGATCACCCTCGGCGAGCAGCAAGTCCGGGGCACGATTGACGCGGAAATCGACGGCAAACAATCCCTGACCCATTTTGAGGTCTGCGCGGCGGTACCCTCACAGAGATTTACCCGGCTGAACCTGGTGAAGCTGAATCCCCGGACGGGTAGGCGGCATCAATTGCGTAAGCACCTGTCCGGTATCGGTAACCCGATCCTGGGCGATAGAGACTACGGCGCCGAAGGCTTGATCTTAATGGGTAAGGGTTTGTATTTACACGCTTATTCGTTGGAGTTCCGGCATCCGGTTACGGGCGGGAAGGTGTTCGTCGCAGCCGACCTGCCCCGGCGGTTCGGTAAGATATTCCCGTAAAATCTTCGGTCCGGCCGGCCGCGGGCTAAAGTTGTGTTACATTCCCCGTCGCATGAGACTCACCATCCACCGGATCACCCTCCCCCTCGCCTCCCCCTTCCGCACCACCCACGAAACCAGGACCGATCAACCCACCCTGATCATAGCCCTGTCCGACAAGCAGGATCGTACCGGCTACGGGGAAGCACCCATGACACGCTACTACGGGCTCGACAGCGCAACGTGCACTGCTCGGTTAACCGCCCTTGCACCCGCGTTCGCGCCCCTGACAACCCTGTCGCCCGCGGAACTGCACCAACTGCTCGATATGCACGCTCCCGCCATCAGCCCTTTCCTCCGCTGCGCCCTCGACGTAGCCGCTCACGACCTTTTGGCCCGCACCCGTAATCAGCGCCTCGGCCTTCTCTGGCGTCAGGACCGGACCCGTCACGTCCCCACCTGCTACACCATCGGCCTGGCTCCCATACCCGAGATGGTCGCTAAACTGATGGCCAAACCCTGGCCCGTCTATAAGATAAAGCTTGGCGGAGCCGATGACCTTGCCACCATCCGGGCCCTGCGCGAGCACACCACCGCTCCCTTCTATATCGATGCCAACACTGGCTGGACGGCCCGCCGGACCATCGACCTCAGTCCCCGCCTGGCCGATCTCGGCGTCATCTTCATCGAGCAGCCCCTGAAAACCGATGACCTCGCCGGCCAGCGCGAAGTTTTTGCCCACAGCGCCCTTCCCGTCCTGGCCGACGAAAGCTGTCAGACCGAAGCCGACGTCGACCGCTGCGCCCGATACTTTCACGGCATCAACATCAAGATCGTCAAGTGCGGCGGCCTGCTGCCCGCCCGCCGCATGATCACCCGCGCCCGCGAGTTGGGCCTGCGCGTGATGGCCGGCTGCATGACCGAGAGCAGCGTCGGTATCAGCGCCATCGCCCAACTGCTCCCCGAACTCGACTACGCCGACCTCGACGGGGCCATGCTGCTGGCAAACGATCCGGCGAGTGGGGTCACGTTTGACCCGGTGACCGGCTACGCCGTCTATCCCGACCGCCCCGGCACGGGCGTTGTATTGAAAGCATAAAAATTGGCCTACCTTGCGGACCGCATCTTCCAACGCTACTTACCCTGCGCCACCTCTACCGCATCCTCCTCCGTCTGGGCCTTAAACGAGCCGCCCTCGACCTGCGCTTTGCCCTCTTCCTGGTGGCGGGTTCGGTGGCCGTACAAACCCTGGGGTTGCTACTGATCGAGAAGTATTCCCTGATCGACGCTTTCTACATGTCGGTCATCACGATCTCCACCGTGGGTTTTGGCGAAGTGCAGCCGCTCACCGAAACCGGCCGGCTCTTCATGGCCATCATGATCATGGTCAACCTCGGCGTGGTGACCTACGCGCTGGCTGCTTTTTCCTACTACATCATTGAAGGCAAAATTTTTGAACTCATGGAAAGCAGCTACATGCAGGCCCGGGTGGATTCGCTCAGGAGCCACACCATCATCTGCGGTTTCGGGCGCTACGGGCGCGAGGTGGCCCGGCACCTGATCGAGCATAAGCAACCCTTCGTGGTGGTGGAAGAGAACCCGGAAAAATTCGACCTGCCCGAATTCGAAAACTTCGAGATTCTTTACGTGAATGGTGACGCTACCCACGACGAAGCCCTCATCGAGGCCGGCATCAATCGTGCCGACAGCCTCATCACTTCGCTCAACGACGACTCCGACAATCTCTTCATCGTCCTTTCCGCCAAGGAACTGAACCCCGCGCTTCGCATCGTGTCCAGCGCCCACTCCAAACGCAGCCGCGAAAAACTGCGGCGGGGCGGGGCCAGCCACGTCATTCTGCCCGAGCAGATCGGCGGCTTCTACATGGCCACCCTGATCAATAAACCCGGCGCGGTCGAGTTTTTCAGCTACGTCACCAACGAGCTGGACAGCGACATCGGTTTCGAAGAAATCCGGTACGACCAGCTTCCGCCAGCCCTGCGCGGCAAAAGCATTTTAAATATGAAACTGCGGGAAGAGTCGGGCGTCAACGTTATCGGCCACCGGCTGGAGAGCGGTAGATACGCCGTCAATCCGGGTCCGGAAGTCGTCCTCGGGCCGGGAGCCAGTTTCATCGCCGTAGGCAGCCAGCCGCAGATCATTGCGCTGCGCAAATACCTTAACCTGAAATAATTTGTCATGACGCCCCGCCTCAAACGCACCATTATTTATTGTCTCGTCGCTTTCACGTTTCTGAGTACGCTGTACTACGTCGTCTACGGCTTCATCGGTGACAAACTCGCCGCGGACGCGCGCCTGGGTACGAGCCTGATGTACGCGGGCATTACCACCATGTTTCTGGGGGCGATCCATTACTTCGTGATCAATAAGGATTCGGGCGGGGACGCAGGTGCGATGTAAGTTTTTTAAAAAGCAATGTCCCAACGCTTGCTCGGCTTTTAAGCCGTCCGGGGCCTGCTCCTTCGGGTAAGGTGCTTAAATTTCATGGCCTTTGCATCTTCGTGGCCTAAAAACCGGCACCGCCAGCATCTCCCGGGGCAGACTCGCGCAATACGACAAGGTAAAAGGCGAACGGAAAACGAGGCGGTAGCCAGCTTGCCTAAAAGACGCAATAATCTCCTGGACCGGTGAGCCTTACCTCCTCCTTTGGGTAAAATTTAAGACGGTATCTTAAGGCCCCGTTAAATCCTAAAATCGAGCATCCGAATCGAGAATCGAGAATCCAGTTCAATCAACCCCAACCTCCGCTACCAGCCGGAGCGGCGCCCCCCGTCCGCTGCCGAGCTGTTTGCTGAGCTACGATCGACCAATCACCGCCGCGCACTCGGCCGGTCCATCACGCTGCTGGAAAGCACCCAGCCCGAAGACTGGCAACTGGCCGATGAACTCGTCGAGCTGGCCCGCAGGCACGAACCGGCTACGGATACTTTCCGCCTCGGCATCAGTGGCACGCCGGGCGTGGGCAAGTCCACTTTCATCGAAAGCTACGGCCTAGAGGTCGCCCGGCACGGGCACCGCCTCGCCGTGCTGGCCATCGACCCCAGCAGCAGCCTCAGTGGTGGCAGTATCCTGGGCGATAAAACCCGGATGGAAGAGCTCACCCGCCACCCCGACGTATTCATCCGGCCCAGCCCCACCGGCGGGCACCTGGGCGGGGTCGGGGCCGCCAGCCGCGCGGCCGTCCTGCTCTGCGAGGCGGCGGGCTACGACTACATCATCGTCGAAACCGTCGGTGTAGGCCAGGCGGAGTGGCAGGTCCACGGGCTCACCGACGCCTTTCTGCTCCTCGCCCAGCCCGGCGCGGGCGATGACCTGCAGGGCATCAAACGCGGCATCCTGGAACTGGCCGACCACATCGCCGTCAACAAAGCTGATCGCCTGCCCGACGCCGCCAAACAGACCGCCCTCGAACTCCGCCGCGGCCTTCACCTGGCCCCCGCCCGCCCGGACGGCTGGACGGTCGGCATTCAGACCATCAGCGCCCTCACCGGCGCCGGCCTGCCCGACATTCGGGAAAAACTTGCCGACTACGCCCGGAAGATGCGGGCCGCCGGCCACCTCCAAAACCGTCGGAGAGCGCAACGGATCGCCTGGCTGCGCGAACGCTGCGAATACGAACTCCTCCGCGACTTCCGCGACTTCCTCCACGCCCGCGCGCGAACTTCCGACGAACTGCAGCGTATTATCGACGAACACATTTTCCTTTCCGCCGCCGCAAACGTTATACAGGCGGAATTCATCAAATCGAAATCAACAAGCTGAACTTCCTCCGCTTTACCATCCTAACCCCTGGCGGGGGGGAACGGCCAAACTACTAAACTGACTAAGACATGAAATCATTCGGAACACTCGGCGTCGTGATCGCCATACTGGCCGTACTGCTCATCGCCGGCTGCGGCAGCTACAACGGCTTCGTCGACGGCGAAGAGAACGTCGAGAAAGCATGGGCCGACGTAGAGACCGACTACCAGCGCCGTGCCGACCTGGTCGGCAACCTCGTGAGCACCGTAAAGGGAGCGGCGGAATTTGAGAAAAGCACCCTCGAATCCGTCACCCAGGCCCGCGCCCGCGCCACCAGCATCAACATCGACGCCAGCAACCTGAGCGCCGAACAGATTCAAAACTTCGAGGCTGCGCAGGGCCAACTCAGTTCCGGACTCGGTCGCCTGCTGGCTACCGCCGAGAATTATCCGCAGTTGCGGGCTACCGAAGGATTCCGCGACCTGCAGGCCCAGCTGGAAGGCATCGAAAACCGCATTGCGACTTCCCGCAAACGTTTCAACGAGTCAGCCACCTCGTTCAACAAACAGGTGCGCCGTTTCCCCGGTACCGTTTTCGCTTCCGTGTTCGGTTTTGAGGAGAAACCACAATTCCAGGCCCAGGCTGGTGCCGCCAATGCTCCTGAAGTTAAGTTTTAATCTCCCATGGTAAAATTCTTCAGCAAAGAGGAAGAGGTCACCATTGTGGAGGCCATCCGCAGCGCCGAACTCGCCACCTCGGGAGAGATCCGGGTACACATCGAGGTCGGGGCCGAGGCTCCCGCCATTCCCGTGGCCACGCGCATTTTCCGGGAACTCGGCATGGACAAAACGGCCGACCGCAACGGGGTACTTATCCTGCTTGCGGTGGACCGGCGTGAGTTCGCCATCATCGGCGATGAGGGCATTGACAAAGTCGTCTCCGAGGATTTCTGGGATACCGAACGCGATATTCTGCAACAGCATTTTCGCAAGGGAGCTTTTGCAACGGGCATCGCACTGGCCATCGGTCAGGTCGGCGCTAAACTGAAGCAGTTTTTCCCTTACCAGGCCAACGACGTGAACGAACTGCCGGATGAGATCTCCTACGGCGGCAAGTCTTAGGCTTGTTCGGGTTTTGCTTCCCGGCCGACTGCTGACAATCTCTTGACCCGCTCGGTAATCGGCCCTGCCGGTGTCCGGTTGGGTTCAGGATTCATTTTTCGCCCCTTCCGAATACTTGCGGCGTATTTACGACCACTCGTCTTTAGAGCTAGACTACAAAATTCGGTTAGACGCATTTAAAAAACCAAAAGTTATCAAAACTCTCTTTCCCCACTTCCCCGTCACCCGGCTCCGACGCCTCATGTATGCGGTCCTGCTGCTGGCCGTGGCGCTGCCCCTGGCGGCCCAACGCGCCATTCCCGCAAAAACCAACGACCTGGTGAATGACTACGCCGGCATGATGGGTAGGGGCGAACAGGATCGCTTGCGCAAAAAATTGACGCAATACGCCCTGGAAACCTCCACGCAGATCGCCGTGGTCACCGAAAACTCGCTACAGGGCGAGACGGCTTTCGACCGGGGGCTGGCCATCGCCCACGGCTGGGGTATCGGGGGCAGCGAGCAAAAAGACAACGGCGTACTGATCTACATCGCCAAGAACGAGCGGCGAATACAGATACTGACGGGCTACGGCGCGGAAGGATTTTTGCCCGACGTGATGGCGCGGCGTATTATTGAGAACGTGATGAAACCCGCCTTTCGCCAGGGTAAGGTATACGTCGGCATTAATGATGCGACGCAAATGATTATGGACCTCGGCAAAGGGGAATACAAAGCCGAAGACATCCCGACGGGAGGCGGCGATGGTATTCCGCCCGTAGTTATTTTGGGCCTCATCCTGCTCATTTTTGTTCTGTTATCCTACTTCGGCAACCGGCACGACGACGATGACGACGACGATGGCGGGTACTGGCGCAACGGACCCTACGATATGGATGATCCGCACCGCCAGGTTCGCAGACGGCGCAGACGGGGTGGCGGCTTCGTGATCTTTCCCGGTGGTTTCGGCGGCGGCGGCGGCTTCGGCGGCGGCGGTGGCTTCGGGGGTGGGGGTGGTTTTGGGGGCTTCGGGGGCGGTGGCTTCGGTGGTGGGGGCGCTGGTGGCGGTTGGTAGACCTTGCTTCTCAAAGGTTTTTCATTGCATCCCGCGTCCGCGCCCAAATAATCGTAAGTAAGCAGTATCGCACCTACGCTGTAAGTCATTGAGCCGTACAACTATTCGGGCGCGGACGCGGGATGCCGTATTTGTCGGAAAAGTAATGCGCTAACCATAAGCGGGGAACTTTCGGCGGTCATTGTTCCGAAAGCCGGAGTAAATGTTCGTAATTTGCCCACCACGCCGGAATATTGCTTCCCGCCCGAACCGAAGCACCCAACTGGCGTTACCAAAGCAGACTTCTCCCCGCATAACCAGCCGCTGATCTTAACCAAGCCGCATAAAACCGATTTACTTCCCGATGGAATCTCTTAAAAAGAAATTTGCAGATAAAGCCCTTGCCCTATACACCGAACTTCGCGCAATAAATAAAGAACACGGCGACAGGCCGTTGGGTGAAGTCAAGTTGAGCCAGATCATCGGCGGCGCCCGCGGCATCAAAATGATGCTTTGGGAAACCAGCCAGCTCGATGCCCGTGAAGGCATTCGTTTCCGTGGCTACTCCATCCCCGAAATAAAAAAATTACTGCCCAGCGGGCCGCAGGGCGAACCCCTTCCCGAAGGGCTTTTCTGGCTCATGCTCACTGGCGAAATCCCCACGGCTGAGGAGGTGAAGTCGTTGACGAAAGACTGGCAAAGCCGCGCCGAGGTTCCCGCGCAGGTGTTCACCACCCTCGACAGCTTACCGGCCGACACCCACCCGATGACGCAGTTCACCATCGGCATCATGGCCATGCAGACCGACAGCATATTCGACCGCCGCTACGCCGAAGGTATGGCCAAGACCGATCACTGGGATGCGGTTTACGAAGACAGCATGAACCTGATCGCCCGCCTGCCCCGCGTGGCCGCCTACATCTACCGCCGCGCCTTCAAGGATGGGGAGCATATTGCCGCCGACAAGAGCCTCGACTGGAGCGCCAACTTCGCCCACATGCTGGGCAGCGACGACGAGGATTTCCGCAGCCTGATGCGCCTCTACCTCACCATCCACGCCGATCATGAGGGGGGCAATGCTTCGGCGCACACGGTCAATCTCGTCGCCTCCACCCTGGCCGACCCTTACCGCTCCTTCGCGGCCGGCATGAACTCCCTGGCCGGTCCCCTGCACGGCCTGGCCAACCAGGAAGTGATCAAGTGGATCTTCGAGATGATCGACCAACTCGGCACTAAAACCCCGAGCAAGGAACAGATTCGGGGCTACGTACAGCAAACCCTGGATGCGCGCAAGGTGATACCCGGCTACGGCCACGCCGTGCTCCGCGAACCCGACCCCCGCTTCACCGCGCAGCGCCGCTTTGCCGAAGAATACATTAAGGACAGCGAACTGATCGAAACCGTCTGGAAGATCTTCGACGTAGTGCCGCCCATGCTGGAAGCACTTGGAAAAGTGAAGAATCCCTGGCCTAATGTCGACGCCCACTCCGGTGCCCTGCTGGTTCACTACGGATTCAGCGAATACAGCTTCTACACCGTACTTTTCGGCGTCAGCCGTGGCCTGGGAGTTCTTGCCGCCGGTATCTGGAGCCGTGCGCTCGGCATGCCCCTCGAACGGCCTAAGTCCGTGACCAGCGACTGGATCAAGAGCCAACTGGAAGCCTAGATTTTTGTTTCGGTGGCGTGCAGATCCTATGCCTACGGGCGGTAACGGGCTAACGAATCGTCTCCGTTCGGTTATGATATAAACAAATTGCGGAAAGGAATATTTCGCCTCTTCACGAGCAAAATCCTTCCCTTCGGCAGCGTACAGTAATTCAAAGAGTAATTCGTGGAGAGTTTATAATTTTCCGTGAGTGCACATTTTCAACTAAAATACAACCACTTAAAATATCAGGAATGAATGTACCGGAAAATCTCTTTTACACCGAAGAGCACGAATGGGTTCTCATAGAAGGCAACATCGCTACCATCGGCGTCACCGATTTTGCTCAGGATGCCCTGGACGAGATCGTTTACGTTGAGGTAGACACCGTTGGGGAAGACCTGGACAAAAACGAAGTTTTCGGTACCATAGAAGCGGCGAAGACGACCAGTGAGCTTTTTCTGCCCCTGGCCGGTAAGATCGCGGAGTTCAACGAGAGCCTTGACGAGAACGAGGGCGATAATCCGGTGCTGGTAAATGAAGACCCTTACGGTAAGGGTTGGATCATCAAAGTCGAACTTTCCGACGCCGAGGATCGCGAGGGACTCCTTTCCCCGGACGCTTACAAAGAATTAATCGGATAAATTTTATCCCGCGCCCACCAAAAATGAACTTCTTTTCATCTTCCCCCCGTGCCAAGTGCTTACAATGGTGGGTGACTGGCGTTTACGCCGCTTTTTTACTGGTGGTTAGCGTATTGCCCGGGAGTAATTTACCATCGATTCCCGACTGGAATCTTCTTTTTGCCCCTGATAAGGTCGCGCATTTTGGTGCTTACGGTGTTTTTGCCCTATTATTGTCGGCGGCCTTAACCGGCAGCCGAATAAAAATGGTTATACCCGCTGCTGTATTTGTTGCTGCCCTGTTCGGGGTTTTGATGGAAATCCTGCAGAGCGTAAGCGGTACCGGACGTCAATTCGACGTCGTTGATATGGTGGCCAATCTGATTGGTGCCGTACTTGGAGGAACGATTTACTACTTTCTTCTAAAATTGAACTTAAATGCTTCCACAACGGTGGAGGATAAAAAATAATCTTTTTAAACCCAATAAGTCATGTTTCTAGTTGACCTCTCTCTTTCCGGGGGTGCACTGGCGTTGACCCTGGGGCTGATTCTCGCCGGATTCTTGTTGCTCATTTTCATTATGCGAAATGTGTACAAGGGTAGAACGGAAAAGGCCCTGCAGGGAGAATACCAGGATGCCGACAATGCGAACAAATCGTACCTGGCCAACCGCGCCAAGTACGAACGTCTCGATGTTTTCGGCCTCAGTTCCACCTTTTTCAACTTCGGCCTAGCGCTGGCGGTAGGTCTTTCCCTGCTCGCTTTTGGCTGGACGCAGTATTCCAAAGTAGTGTACATCCCCGACGGTGCCCTCGATTTCGACGAGGAGATCGAAATGGAGCCGCCACGGACCGCCGAGCCACCACCGCCACCACCACCACCACCGCCACCCGTGATCGAGGAGGTGCCGGAAGAAGAGCTGATCGAAGACGATCCTCCCCCTTTCGAGGATCAGTCGGTTGAAGAGGACGACACTTTCGAGCCACCACCCGAGATCGAGAAGCCCGCAGCTCCCCCTCCCCCCCCGCCGCCACCACCGCCACCACCGAAGCCGAAAGTCGATGAGATTTTTAAGGTGGTAGAGCAAATGCCGCTTTTCCCCGGATGTGATGCCGGCATGGCCTACGCCGAGCGCAAGCAATGTGCCGATAAGAAGATGCTCGAATTCATCTACGGCAACATCAAGTACCCCGCCATCGCCCGTGAGAACGGTGTGGAAGGTATGGCTGTTGTCTCTTTTGTAGTGGAGAAAGACGGTACGGTAACCGATGCCAAAGTAGTGCGCAACCCCGGTGCAAAGACCGGCGAGGAAGCGCTTCGCGTAGTAGAACTGATGAACAGTAAGGGACTCAACTGGGACCCCGGCAAGCAGGGCGGACGTAACGTTCGCGTTCAGTTCAACCTCCCCGTAAAATTTAAGCTCGAGTAACAAGAACTGCTGCTTTCAAATAAAAAAGCCGATGTCGTTTCCTCCCGGAAACTTCATCGGCTTTTTCAATTTAAAAATTGCGGGAGGGAAGATGAAGCTCCTCCTTAAAAAATTAAACGATGCGACAACCGCTGAAAAGATAGCAGCACTAACCAAATTACTGTAAGTTCTCCAAGCTTTCCCGTCAACCGGTATTCGCACATGCGCAAAGGTGTTGCAATGGCGGAATACCGGGCGAAATGATCCCATCAGCTACCGGCATTCGCCTTTAGCCCTTACACCTAAATCACTCCCCGAAACGTTAGCTTTACATCTTTCCCTTGTATTACCCCCCAATGAACGGTCTTATGCGTTGGTTACTACTCTCTCTTTTAATTTTTACCGTTACCCTGCTCTCCGCTCAGAACAACCAGCTGGCGAAGCAGTATTTCCGCGATGGTGAATACGAAAAATCCGCTGAGCTTTATCTGGCCCTTGCAAAAGACAAGCCGGCCAACAGTTTTTACTTTGACCGCTACATCACCAGTCTGTTGCAGATCGAGCGCTTCGACGAGGCGGAATCCGCACTGAAGAAGCAACTTCGGAAACGCCCCGAAGAGGTAGCTCTTTACGTCCGGTACGGGCAGTTGCTGGAGGAAAAGTTTGACGAAGAGGGAGCTAAGAAACAGTACCTGAAAGCCATTGCCGAAATCCCCGCCGACCAGTACCGCATCAGCCAGCTGGCCAACGCCTTCATCGGCATGACAAAATATGAATACGCCATCAAGGTCTACGAACGGGGCGGTGCTCTGCTGAAGAAAGAAGGGGTCTTTAGTTACAACCTCGGCGACCTGTACCGCCGCAAGGGAGACACCGGCCCAATGATCTCGAACTACCTCGACGCGGTGAAAACGCAGCCCAAACGCAAGCGTCAGGTACAAACCTATTTTCAGCGTTACCTCGATGAAGACGGGTTACTGGAGGCACAAAAACAATTGTACGCCCGCATCCAGGAAACCGACGATAAAGATGACACCTACCCGGAAATGCTTGCTTGGGTTTTCATCCAGCGCAAGGATTACAAAGCCGCCCTGCGCCAGGCCCGGGCCCTCGATAAGCGCCTCGACGAAAGCGGTGAACGCGTGCTGAAGATCGGTCAGATGGCCGCCAACGCCCGCGATTACGAAACGGCCATCAGCGCCTTCGATTACATTGTGGAGAATAAAAGCCCCGCCGGGGTGCTTTACCTCGACGCCAAACGCGAAGGCCTGCTCACCCGTCGTCGTGCGATTACGGACGGGTATGACTATACCCGCGAGGACCTCCTCATTCTGGAAACGGCTTACCAGGAATTTCTCGTTGAATTCGGCACCAACCCCGCGTCGGCCCGCATTGCCATGCAACTCGCCGAACTGGAAGCCCTCTACCTGAATGACCTCGACAAGGCCATCTCCATTCTTTCCGACGTGGTCGAGACCAAAGGGGTGAACAAAAAAATACAGGCCCGCGCCAAACTCTCCCTGGCCGACTACTACCTGATGCAGGATGAAGTCTGGGAATCCACATTACTCTATTCCCAGGTAGATAAAAAATTTAAGGAAGACCTTCTCGGCCACGAGGCCCGCTTTCGTAACGCCCGCCTCAGCTATTTCCGGGGCGATTTCGAGTGGGCCCAGTCGCAGTTCGACGTGCTAAAAGCTTCTACTTCCAGGTTGATCGCCAACGATGCACTCGACCTTTCGGTCTTCATCCTCGATAACCTGGGGCTGGATACCAGTGCGGTAGCCCTGCAGACCTACGCCGATGCCGAGTTGCTCGTCTTTCAGAATCGCTTTGACGATGCCTTCACTAAGCTCGATAGCCTGAAAACACGCTTCCCCGGGCACGACCTCGAAGACGACATCGTCTACCTCAAAGCCGGTATTTACACCAAGCTCAGGAAGTACGACGAAGCCGTAGCTTCCTACCAGTCTATCCTCGAGGGTTATCCGGAAAGCATCCGCCTCGATAACAGCCTGTGGGAACTGGCCGGCCTGTACGAAAACCAACTCGACGATAAGGCCAAGGCGCAGGAGCTTTATGAGACGCTGTTTATTGACTATAGCGGCTCCATTCTGGCCGTGGAGGCTCGGAAGAAGTACCGGGAGTTAAGGGGAGATTCAGTGCAGAAGTGATACATTTCCTATGACCCTACAACTCTATAAACAGTATTCCCTTAAGGACAAATCAACCGTTAAACTTTTTGTCGGGTCGAATTACCTGATTATAAGTGGAGTTGGATAGCGGTCCGGGGCTTAAAGAAGCCATGGGCACTTTCGGGGTATGAGTATTCGCTAACGGTTAAGAAGAAAGCTTTGTGTGAACTTCTGGATGTGACGTCAAGAGAGATTGGACGGATCAGGAGTTAATAGCGTTTTTTCAAAGATTTGCGGGTCATGCGGGTTGTTACTACCAAATACGGACTTTCTTCAAGTCACGTAACATTCCATGGGTGACGTGGAACTGGCGGGATTAGGAGCGCGCTTAAAAGTTTGATTTCCTGGGGGAAATGCGTCCTCAATTTAGGCTAAAGCCGAAGGAACATGAAGGCTACTTCCCCTTTCCCTGAAGCAGCACCACCAACGTGTAAAAAAGGATCTTCAAATCCAGCCCCAGAGACCGGTTCTCGATATATAGAATATCGAACTTCAGCCGCTGTACCATCTCATCCACATTACTGGCGTAGCCGTACTTGACCTGACCCCAACTGGTTATTCCCGGCCGGACCTTCAGCAGGTGCCGGTAGTGCGGGGCGCGGGCACTGATGAGATCGATGTAATACTGCCGCTCGGGGCGTGGGCCTACGAGCGACATATCTCCCCGCAACACGTTCCAGAACTGGGGCAACTCATCGAGCCGCCATTTGCGCATCACGCCACCCCAGGGCGTACACCGGTCGTCGGTATCGCTGCTCAGTTGCGGGCCGCCGGCTTCGGCATCGGTATACATCGAGCGAAACTTGATGATGTTGAACGGCCGGCCGTTGTAGCCGATCCGTTCCTGCTGGTAAAAGACCGGTCCGTGACTGGTCATACGCACACGAATGGCAATGTAGATCAGCAAAGGAGCAAGTACGACCAGCATCACCGCCGATGTCGTTAAATCAATCACTCTCTTAACGAGACGCTGCCAGCGGGGCATCATTTCCTGGCGGATCTCGATCAGTACCGCCCCGAATACGTGATCCATTTTCACCGACCCCAGCATAATGTCGTACATATCGGGAATGATCTTTACCAGCACGCGGTCTTCGTAGTCGAACAGCACGTTGAGTAGCTCCCGCAGGCGATTGTGCTGGCTGGTTTCAATAGCAATGACGACTTCTTCGACGTTGTATGTTTCGATCACTTCCGCCAATTTATGCAGATCACCGAGTAAGGGCAACTCCTCGGCCAGTAACGGAGGCGTCTTGCGTCGGGAGTCGATGAACCCGACAAAGCGGTATCCTAACCCCTTCGGCTGCGACCGAATATCCCGGTACAGACTCAGAGCAGCTTCGCTTCCCCCTACGACCAGGGTATTAAAACTTACCTCTCCGCGTTTAAGGCGTCGGCTGGCCCGGGTCAGCAGCACCATGCGCGCCAAAGCGGTAAAGGTGAAGTGCAACGCCAGCAGCGTCAGCAGGTTTTGGTAGTAGTCATGATAATCCGAAGCATTGCCGTCGAGCAACACGGTAAAGAACAACAACAAAACTCCCATCAGCGAGATAAACAGGGTATGCACCAGCGTACGCAAACGACTAAGACGATATACATCCCGGTATTGATCGAAAAGAGCATAAGCCAGTACCCAGGCAACGGGAATAGCGATGCTTCCCCGCAAGTAATCAAAGTTGGTGGCCAGTCCTTCCAGGCTGAACGTCTCTCCCTGTTTATCGGCCCTGATCAGGAAGAAGATCGTCCACGCCATCCACGCCGTCAGCAGATCGGCGGCGACGTACCGATAACGGTCCCGCCGGCGACATACCGCCGAGTCAGGCATGTTTCCGCTGCCTGTTATATTTTCGGTTGATTTGCTCACGGGTTAAAAGTGCAACAACTTTATGTTGTCGAGATATACGTTCCCCTCGGCGAGTTCCGGCGGCAGCAGGGTCGTGATGTTGAGCCGGTACTCCTCGAGGTCGGCGTCAAAGATATTCTGCGTCAGGTTAAAATAAATTTTTGTCCATTCGGAGCGTGGGCGGAAACCGGGGCCAAATTCCCGGATGACCTCGATGCCCCGCGCTCCCGTGATGCCCAGGCGACCGGCACCATCGCTCAGAAAGTCTAACTCAAGCCAAACCGGCTGCTGGTTGGCCGTCAGGTTCCGAAAGGATTCCGTGGAGGACACTTCCACCACCGGGCTGTCCGTAGAAAGATAGATCCGGCCGCTGAACGATCCGGTCCGAACCTGAACCTGGGTACGCTCCAGCAGGGTATCACCAACTATCTGTAGTGAAAAAGCCCTTTCCCGGTTTTCCTCAAAGTCTTCAAAAACGGCAAAACTTGCGGTCGGTTTATAGCCGATGGTGAGGGTACCCAGGGCGGTGGTCTGGCCGGGAATGAATTCTACCGTTTGAATAACGGGGGTATAAAACGGATAGAGTTCGGGCGTTGCGCTCACCCCGTTTTGCTTCACGCCGGCTTCCAGACGTAACTCGCCCGCGCCGGCCCGCAGTACGGGAATGCGGGCCGGTAGGGGGAAGGCACCGATGAACTCATCGTTTAGAAAAGCCCACACTTCGGATATGTCTTCCGTAACGGGGCCCAGAGTCGGGGTCTGCAGATCAAAGCCCGCGATGGTGACAAAAGCGGGAGGCACTTCGGTGTCGGGCGGGCAACCGGTAAAAAGCAGCAGCAACACTAAATAGAAAGCAGCTAAAATAATACTTTGTCTCATACGAATTGAGCTTGCGCTTTACGGGAACGGGAGGGGAAACAATTACACCTTCGGATTCGGCATACGTTGTCCGTTGGCCTTCACCGCATCGGAGATACGGTGTGCCAGTGCTAACGCCCGGTAACCATCTTCGATGCTTACGGCCGCGGGTTTTTTCCGCTTTATGCTGTCCGCAAGACTTTCCAGCTCCATCTGAATGGCGTTTACCGGACCGCTGTCGGGCTGATCGACGTGAATAATGCGTGGCCCCTTCGGGGTGTCGAGCGGGTACTGCATTCCTTCATCCGGCAGGGTATCGTCGGCGTCAAAAAGACGAACGATCTGGCTTTCTTTCTCCAGCAGATCAAGGCTTATGTAGGCGTCCGGCTGAAATAGACGCACCTTGCGCATATTCTTCAGACTGATGCGGGAAGCAGTAAGGTTGGCCACCGTACCACCTTTGAATTCGATGCGGGCATTCACAATGTCGGGCTGATCGGAGACGACGGCAACGCCGCTGGCCCGCACTTCAGCCACCTCATCGTCAGCCAGTTTCAGGATGATGTCCAGATCGTGAATCATCAGGTCCAGTACTACGCTCACGTCGACGCCGCGGGGGTTAAACATCGCCAGCCGGTGAGCCTCGATGAAGTAGGGTTTGATCTCCTGCCCGTCGAGCGCGAGCAAAGCGGGATTGAAGCGTTCCACATGACCGACCTGTACCAGCTTACCCGATTTACGGCTCAGCTCAATGAGTTCCTTGGCTTCTTCGAGGGTTTCGGTGAGCGGCTTTTCGACGAAGACGTGACAGCCGCCGTGGAGGGCCTGCTTCACCACCGCGTAGTGCGTGGGGGTCGGGGTCACTACGTCAACGACTTCGCAAGCGGCAATCAGTTCGGCAAGTGAATCGTAAGCTTTCAGGTGAAATTCATCGGCCACCTGGCGGGCCAGTTCAGCGTCGGTATCATAAAAGCCGATTAGATCATAATGCGCCTTGGCCAACCGAATACACTTAAGGTGAATCTTGCCGAGGTGGCCAACGCCGATGAGTCCCATTTTTAGCATGGGGCAAAGGTAATGTGATAACATGACAGTAAGGTGGGATAGACGGGATAATCAGGGTACCGGCGCACCGAAAAGGGATGACCGGAGAAAGGAGACGGGAGCATTTCAGGCGCGGCCGCAGGTGCCGGGAGGGGTCTTTAAAAGCAGGGTTACTCTCCCGATTCGATTCGCTCCGATCCGGCATAACAATTTAAGCCTTGCGACCGGGTAAAGCCGCACAGCGTGATCTCCAGTTCATCGGCCAGGTCCGCCGCCAGGCTGGACGGGGCACCCACCGCCGCAACCAGGGCAATACCCGCCATGGCCGATTTCTGGATCAACTCAAAACTGGCCCGCCCACTCAGCAGCAGCAGGTGCCGGTCGAGCGGCAACGCATGGTACCGGTGATGATGACCGATGAGCTTGTCGAGGGCGTTGTGCCGGCCCACGTCTTCAGCAAAGTGCAGCAACTCCCCGTCGAGGCTGAACAGTCCGGCGGCGTGAATGCCCCCCGTTTGCTTAAACAACTCCTGGGCTCCGCGAAGTTTGTCGGGTAATGACGCGATGACGGCCGCGGCAACCCGCCAGCCCGCGCCCGGGCTTCCACCATGAGGCACGGCCGCAAAAACCTGCTCCAGCGAGGTCTTACCGCATACTCCGCAACTGCTGCTGGTGTAGGAATGGCGTTCGAGACGCTTCCAGTCCACCGTTTCACCGGCGGGCAACTCAATGCTGACCACATTGCTTTTATCAAGCTTTGTCTGCACCCGCGTCCCCGCCCCTAAAACGCCTTCCGTAAACAGAAAACCGCGCGCCAGGTCCTCATCCCGCCCCGGCGTACGCATCGTGATGGCCACCGAGCGGGTGCTGCCCGCCGTCCTGATGCGGATGTCGAGCGGCTCCTCTACCGCCAGTAAATCGCTGACCGGCGTGGCGGTATCGCCCCTAAAACGGAGAATCTGGCGCTGGTCAAGGCCGGGGTGGTCTGGCATGATCGTTTTGTAAGCGAGGGCCTGTAGCCCGGGTAAAACATTGTGAAGTAACCAAAAGTATAGCGTATTCTAGGCTAAACTACCCAAGTTCCGCAATTTTTGAGTGGTTGAATTGCAGTTGATTCGCCAACTCGGCCTCGGGCAATAAATCTCCGATCCGGAATTATTTCCACAGCCGACTACCTAATCGATAGATCATCACCCGCCGTTGCCCGTAAGCGGGAACGTATCGCTCCAGCAAATCGACCTGCTCAGCTACCAATTGCGGTGACGCAATCTCCCGCCGCAGCAAGTCTGCTTTGTAAAGATATATACCATCCAGGTACGTCGAGCGAATAACCGCAAAGCGCAGCCCGGTCTTTTCGAGCGCTTCGAAGCGGGTGGTATCGGCCAGTTCCCCGATCTTCGGCTCGTTGATGAGATAAACTAGTTTTTCCCGCCGGTAAACCGCCGCCCAATCGTATACCGCAATTCCCAGATCCAGGTCGAGCGGGTAAGCCGGAGCGCCCCGCAGGTAATTCTTCAGAATGTTGGTATCGATGATGGAGTTTTCCGTTTCCCAGCGGTTAAGGTCACCGACGTTGTAGGCCATCAGCGTTGCCCGGTCGACCGGGGGGATGCCCTGGCTTTTTGTATCCCGGTACTGGTGCAGACGCAACGTACAGGTCAACTCCCGGCTGCGCAGACGAGCTTTTATCGCCTTCAGGAAAGCGAAGTACGGGGTTCGTGTCCGCGCCGTCCAGTCGCAGTCGAGTTGCAACTCCGGGAAGCCTTCACCGAGCAGGTCTTGCGCCAGTACCAGGACGTCCCCCGCCAGGGAGTCGAGCAGGTGGTCGGGTTGGTTGAGAAAAACTTCGTTGGTGATGAAAATCACGGGGATCAGCGGGGGCAGACCGGTCGTATCGGCCAGTTGCAGCAGGGCGGCGGGTTCGGCGCGGCCGTTCACCCAGGCTACGTCGAATGCTTTTACGTAGAGGCGTTCGCAGTGGTGCCCGGTCAGCAGGGCGCGGGCGACACTGTCGGGGGCCAGGGTGGTTTGCCAGTGGTAGAAGGTGGTTCGGGGAGGGGAATCATCTACGGACCCGGCTTCAGCATTACTACACCCGCCCGGTAGGGTCAGTACCCAGGCCAGCGCAAGCACGAAAAAGATCGTCCCCGTCATTTTTCCCCCGGAAAGGATTAGCCTGCCGGTAGGAAATTGTAACAAGAACGATGCATTTTCACGGTTAATCACGGCTCAAAGTCGGTGCAATATATACCCTACAGTTTGATCGTCTCCTTCAGCTTAGGTGCCCGCCAGGTCTTGAATCCTTTACCCTTGAGCGCTTCGCCGAAGGCCTCCATCCGCTCAATGTTTCCGTGGACGAGGAAAATCTCCTTCACCTTATTCTTCTGGTTGGCCAGGAAGTCGAGCATCTCCGAGCGGTCACCGTGGGCGCTGAAGCTGTCCATCACCACCACGTTGGCCTTCAGTTCGTGGTATTCGCCGTAGAGTTTTAGTCCTTCGGCCCCCGCGCGCAGTTTCCCACCCGGCGTCTGCGGAGCGCAGTAGCCGACGATGAAGATGGTGTTATTGGGGTTGCCCATGGTGTTGCGCAGGTGGTGTTTACTGCGCCCGGCGTTCATCATGCCCGAAGCGGAGATGATGATGGCCGGCCCCTTCAGGAAGTTGAGGGCTTTTGATTCGTCGACGCTCTGGGTGTAGGTAAGCTCGTTGAAACCGAAGGGATTGTCGTCGGTCAGCATATACTCCTGCAGTTCGGCGTCGTAGCACTCGGGGTGCGCACCGAAGACGGTGGTGGCATTGACGGCCAGCGGACTGTCGACAAAAACCTTGATTTTCGGCAGCTTGCCGGCGTTCTCCATCCGGTCGAGCATATGGACGATCTCCTGGGTGCGCCCGAGGCTGAAGGCCGGAATCAGGAGTTTACCGCCTTTTTCCACGCAGGTATCCTTAATGATCTTCAGGAAGCGTTCGATTTCGTTGGGCGGCAGTTCGTGCTCGCGGTCGCCGTAGGTCGATTCACACAGGATGTAGTCGCAGGGGGGCATCGGCTGCGGATCGCGCAGAATGGGGCGGTTCGGCCGGCCAATGTCTCCGGTAAAACCGATGGTCGTAGTAGTCCCGTCAGCCCGGCGAATTTTCAGCGCGACGCTGGCGCTGCCCAGGATGTGGCCCGCATCTTTATAGATCATCTCCACGTCGGGATGGATGCGCTCCCACCGGTCGTAGGGCAGTCCGACGAAGCGTTCCATCGCCGGTTTCACGTCTTTGCGGGTGTAGAGCGGTTTACGGCCCTGCCCAAATTTACCCCGCTTCTTATTATAATACTCCGCGTCTTTTTCCTGGATGAAGGCCGAATCGAGCAGCATGATCGCACAGAGGCTCCGCGTGGCGTGGGTAGCGTAGATCTTTCCCCGGAAGCCGTCCTTTACCAACTTGGGAACGCGCCCGGTATGGTCGATGTGGGCGTGGCTCAGGATGAGGCAATCGACACTCTCCGGCTTGAATACGAAGTTCTCGTTGAAGTCTTCCATCTCCTTATTCCGCCCCTGGTACAAACCGCAGTCGAGTAAGATCCGGTAGCCGTCGTCGAGGGTGATCAGGTGGGCGGAGCCGGTTACTTCGCGGGCGGCACCGCAGAATTGAATGTTCATGAGCGGGGAGATATTGCTTCGGGGCAAGGTAGGGAAAAGAGGTCAGAGTTTAGAAATCGGTAATCAGAGCTCAGAGAATAGGCTGAACCCTGAAAAGTATTCTCCGACCTTTGCAATCCGAAATCTGCTCACTGAATTCTGATCTATTCCATCACGCCCCCTTCACCTTCCGCCGCTTCAGCGTCATCTTTCCCCGGCGGCGCCTGGCGCCGAAGGTCTCAGAAGTTTTCTCCTGCCAGTAGCCGTACATCTTAGGGTTCCAGAGGTCGGCTTTAAAGACGATCTGGTACTGACGGTTGAATTCGGGCATCACGTCGTTTAAAGCATCTCCGGCAAAAGCCACCTCGGTGAGTTCTATCGACTGGTCACGAAATATTTTGCCCACCAGGTCCATTCGCAGCGTGGACCCGTCGGGGAGCTGCACGTAGGTACGCCCCTCGTAGGTATTGTTTTCTTTCGCGGTCAGGTATAACTGCATCGGCAGCCGCTGGTCGGAGTAGATGCCGCCCACGGTCATGAAGCCATCCCAGACGCCTTCGGGGGTGAGCTGGGCGGGGAGTTGACAAACCAGTAACAACAGGAGGGGTATTAGCAGGAATTTGCGGGCGTTCATCTTCTTCAGGGGCTAAAATTTCAACTCGTAAAATACAGTTTGCGGTGGTTTTGGTGGGTACGCGGACTAATTTTTAACGAATAATCTTCGAAAGAGGTTTAGAATGTATCGGGGGCGCGGCCGCGGGATGCAGAGCAAGACGATCCGTTGGTAAAGTAAGGTAAGGACCGTCCTGAGCTACCGGTAAGCGGGGCGGCGAACTATACGCGCGGCAACTGTCCGTTTACAAACCGCTACCGGAGGCAACGGCGCGCCACGGCCCGTACACCGCCGCCCGAAACCCATGGTGCAACCCGATTTGATCGTACGGAAAAAGCTGCACGAATAGCACCGCCGTCAGGTCATTCGCCGGGTCCACCCAGAAGAGCGTACTCGCCGCTCCGTCCCAGAAATATTCCCCGACCCTCCCGCGCATTTCCTCTGCGGAGGCCGGCGGGCGCATCCGCACGGCAAAGTCGATACCGAAACCGACCTGCCCTTTTCCCGGCAGCCACATTCGCTCGGTCACTTCGTCAGGCAAGTGGTTGGTAGCCATCAGCCGCACGGTTTCCGGACGTAAGATCGTGCGGCCGTTCAGCGTCCCTTCGTTCACCAGCATTCGAGCGAAGGTCATGTAGTCGTCGAGCGTAGCGGTGAGGCCCCAGCCGCCGGGGGTGAAAGCCCGGGGCGTGACGTTAAAGGCGTTGCGACGCGTCATTTCCAGCTGCGTCAGGGTTCCGTCCTCGGCGCGCAGGTAAGGTGCGGCGGTATGTTTGCGGTCTTCCTCCGGCACGAAGTAGCGGGTTTTTTCCATACCGAGGGGATCGAGGACATTTTCACGCAGGTATTCCCCGAAAGGCTGACCGGAGATGCGCTCCACCACCAGGGCCTGCATGTCCACCGAGGGGCCGTATTCCCACTGTTCGCCGGGGTGGAACAATAGGGGAACGCTCGCCAGCTTCCCGGCCAGTTCGGTGAGCGTATGATCGTATTCACGGACGCGGGCGGCTTCCCACGGATTTTTGAGGGCCGGTTCGCCCCGTCCGTTGTAAAAGCCGGCGGTGTGGCGGGTGAGGTCCCGGATCGTCATCGGTCGTTTGGGGGCCTCGGTCAGCACCTTTCCCGTTGCGTCCGCTCCGGCAAAGACCCGTACATCGGCCAGTTCGGGGATATACTTCGCCACGGGGTCGTCAAGATCGAACTTTCCCCTTTCGTAGAGTTGCATAAGGGCCGTGCCGGTCAGCGGCTTGGTCATCGAGTAAATCTGAACGATGGTGTTGCGGTCCATTTTCGTTCCGGCCCTGCGGTCGGCGTCGCCCAAAGCGTTGAAGTAAACCTCCTCCCCTTTTTCATAGACCAGGGCGGAAATTCCGGCTACCCCGCCCGACCCGACGAAAGCGCCGAGGGTACTGTCGAGCCGGGCTCGGGCGATGGCATCGATCACCGGCCGGCGTTCCCAGCTGCGTTTGGCCAGGGCCAGGTTTTTAGCAATTCCTTCGCGGGAAGGCAGCGCTTCCCCCTCATACTCGATTCCCAGCCAGCCGTCGAAGCCGTACGCGTGGATGATGTCGAAAAGGGTGGGGTAATCCATTCCCGTCTCGTTACCCGCCGCGTCGAAATTGAACGTCTTCACGCTCACCCCCAGCGCGGTGGGCATCAGTTCCATCATGCCCTGGTAGCGATCGTAGCGGTCGGTACAGTCAGCTCCCCAAAGCTCCCCGTTAGCGCGGGCGGTACACCAGTTGTCAAAGTCGGCGAGACTGCCCACATTATAGTCCTGAAGTTGACCGACCAGATCGGCCAGCCAGGCGCCGTTGTTGGAGATGCCGCCGTGGTTTTCAACGATGATCCGAATGCCGTAAGCCCGGGCTTCCCGCGCAAGCTGGCCGATGCCCGCAACGCAGGCCGCTTTAACCTCCGCCGGGGAGCCGTCACCGTAGGCATCTACCCGCACGGCGAGAGCACCGAGATGGTGGGCCGCCTTTACCCATTTCAGGTGTTCCGTGACGGATCGTTGTCGCTCGGCGGGGTCGGAGGCACCGAGGTTACCGGCCCCGCCGACCAGGATCATTACGCTTTCCACACCGGCCTCGGCGGCCGCCGCTTTCAGGCTGTCGAGGAAGGGAATGTCCTCCACTTTATCCGCGAAGAACTCCCCGACGTAATCTACACCGTCGAAGCCCAGCTCACCGGCGGCGGCCACGAAGTCGAACGTAGTTATCTCCCCCGCGTAGTGCTCGCGGTTGAAGGACCACTGACCGAGGGAGTAGCGCGGGGTGGTGCGCACGGCGGTGCCGGCGGTGGAGTCCGGCTGCGCCACGGTGGAGTCCGCCGGAGCGTTGCATCCGGATAAAAGCAGCAGCAGAATGATAAAATAAAGAGATATATTGGCCTGCATGATCAGTCGGTTTGTAAAAACAATCGGCGTTCACCCCTGCTCCTCTAATCCTTTCCCTTGCACCGGCGACCGCGCCCTAAAGCTAACGAAAAGCAACCGTTTTCGATCAGCGCCGGCCGACACTTCCGACCGTTGACGTACCGTGCCCTCAAGACCGCCGCCCCCGCGTGGGTAAAAATCCTGACCCGCCGTATCTTCCCACTTAATTTACCAGCTACTTGCCAGCACTGTCGTTTTGCTATTGGTCTTTTCCGCTGCTCTTCCTACTTATGCTGGGAGGTGGGCCGCTCCGTGCGCAGTCGGCCGAAGAACTTAGAAATAAACGCCAGCGGCTTCAACGGGAGCTACGTCAGACGAACCAGCAACTGAACGCCACCCGTGCCCGCCGGGGTGCGGCTTTGGGTCAGGCCGGCCTGCTCCGCCAACGGATTGAGCAGCGCAAGGCGTTGCTGGACCTGCTGCGCCACGAGGTTGCGCGCAACGGGGCCCGCCTCCGGCGCGACTCTACCGTCGTGATCTCGCTAACCGACGATCTGGACCGCATGACCAATGAATACGGGCGGGCGCTCCGTGCCGCCAACCGCGCCCGCATCGGCAAGGGCTGGCTCACTTTTTTACTGAGCGCTCGTGGCTTTAACGATGCCTTTCGGCGGGTCGTACACCTGCGTCAGTACCGCAGTTACCGCAGCCGTCAGGGTCGGTTGATCCGCCAGACCCGCACTTCCCTGAACGGCCGTATCGCCCGGCTGGAAACCCAGCGGATCGAACAGGATTCGCTGCTCTTTGCCACCGAAGATCAGGACGCTACTTTGCGCGAGGAACTGGCCATTCAGACGGCCATCGTGGACAAGCTCTCCGGGAGTGAAAAGAAACTGCTCGTGACCGTCCGGCGACAACAGCAACGGACGGAACGGCTGAACCGGGAGATCCGCGCCGCAATCAGCCGCGCCGTAGCCCGCCAGGAGCGGAAAGCAAGAACGCGGAAAAAGTCGGGGACGGCCGCTTCCAGAACTTCCGCTACCGGCGCGGCTATCTCTACCCGCCGGGGCAAACTCGGCTGGCCGGCCACGGGCAGGGTAGTTCGGAAATTCGGCTCCCAGCCCCACCCGGACGTTCCCTCCGTAAAAATTCAGAACAGCGGCATCGACATCGACGCCGGACCCAGTGCGGCGGTCGAAGCCGTTTTTGCCGGCGAGGTCATCAGCCAGCGGGAGATCCCCGGCTTACGCAGCGTCATCATGATCCGCCACGGCGGGTACTACACGGTGTACTCCAACGTGGCCCACCCCCGCGTCTCCGCTGGCGACCGGGTACAAGCCGGCGACCAACTCGGACTCACCGCTGCGGAGGGAGATGCGCTGCACTTTGAGCTGTGGCGGGGGAAGAAGCCCCTCGATCCGGGGCGGTGGCTGGTAAAGTAAGCCGCAACTCGAAAAGAACGGCCGTACCTCCCTTTCGGGAAGCACGGCCGGCATTAAAAGCATTGAGTATTCGGGAAAAAAATCAAAAGATCTTAAAGCTTATCCGGGAATCTGGTTCCCGACCGGGGGCGAGCCCTTAAGCTGTTTGCAACTGCGGACGAGCCGGAGCGGATTTCTTACTGTCGAGCAACTCCGGGGTCAGGGCTTCGAAGCGGTAGCCGAGATCGGCGTAGTAGCGGAGCAGACGGGGCAGTACGCCGCGTAGTTTTTCCTCGGCCTTCAGGCTATCGTGAAACACGACGATGCTGCCCGAGCTGGCGTTGCGGACCACGTTTTGGTAGCAATCTTCCACACCCAGGTTGGGGTCGAAGTCGCCGGAAAGAACATCCCACATTACCACATCGTAATGGCGGGTGAGGAACTGGGCCTGGGCGGGCTTAAGCCGGCCGTAAGGAGGACGGAAGAGCGAGCTTTTCACCTGCAGGGCACAGTGGCGCACGTCATGAAAATAAGGGACGTTGTCGGACTTCCAGCCGTCGAGGTGATGCATGGTGTGGTTACCGACGGAGTGACCTGCGGCAATCGTTGCGGCCATCAGTTCCGGATAACGGCGGGCGTTATTGCCGACGCAGAAAAAAGTGCCTTTAGCGTCGAAGGAGGCCAGTTGCTCGATCACCCAGGGCGTGAGTTGCGGAATCGGGCCATCGTCAAAAGTAAAATAGATGACGGGAGTTTCCGGCTTTTCGATGCGCCAGTGAAAGCCGGGAAAGAGCTTCTGAATTACGCGCGGTGTCTTAACTAAATACATGTTCGGGGATAAATTTGAGGGGTCAATTCAGTGGTTACAATATTTTTCCGGAGCATAAAAGTTGCCTCTCAACCCGAAAAGGTTGTGTATCCGTAAGTGCTTTTCAAATTCAATAACTGAAGGGAAAATGGAACATCAAACCGCCGGCCCATGAAACCTTCCGGCGGGACTAATCGCTTAGATATTTTTACGAAAAAAGTAGTCAGATCAGTTCCGACTAATGCAAATTGCATCTGCTACCTTTGCCGTGCTTAAAAGCAATTCTTAAGTCCTGTACCGTAAGAACGTTATTTTGGACTTAAGCGCTGCCTGCCCAATAAAATTTGTTTTTCTTACCCTTTGTTTAATTACGACACCATGTCTACCGTCCGCGTTCGCTTCGCTCCCTCTCCCACCGGTCCTCTGCACGTAGGAGGGCTTCGTACTGCATTGTATAATTACCTGCTGGCCCGAAAAACCGGCGGGTTTTTTGTGCTTCGCATTGAGGATACAGACCAAAAGCGCTACGTAGCGGGTGCCGAAGAATACATCATGGAAGCACTGGAGTGGTGCGGCATCAGCCCCGACGAAAGTCCGCAAAAGGGTGGTAATTACGGTCCGTACCGCCAAAGTGAGCGCCGCGATATTTATGCGGAGTACCTGAAAAAACTACTGGCCAACGGCACTGCATACCATGCGTTCGATACCGAAGCGGAACTGAACGACCGCCGCGCGGCCGAAAAAGAGAAGGGCAACCACAACTTCCGCTACGACGCGAGCACCCGCATGAGTATGCGCAACAGCCTGAGTCTCAAGAAATCCGAAGTCGAGCAATTGCTCGTCGACGGAACTCCCCACGTAATCCGTTTTCGCATCGACCCCGGCAACACGGTTAACTTTAAAGACAGCGTGCGCGAAAGCGTCAGTTTCCAGACGGAGGAGCTCGGCGACCAGGTACTGATGAAAGCCGACGGCCTGCCCACCTATCATCTGGCCAACATCGTGGACGATCACCTGATGGAGATCACCCACGTCATCCGTGGTGAGGAGTGGCTGCCCAGCACGGCCTTGCACGTGTTGCTTTACCGGGCTTTCGACTGGGAGGATTCCATGCCTGCATTCGCCCATCTTCCCCTGCTGCTGAACCCCAACGGCAAGGGTAAGCTCAGCAAGCGCGACGGGGCAAAATTCGGCTTCCCCGTTTTCCCGCTCCGGTGGGAAGACGCTGCCAAACAGGAAGTCTCCGCCGGGTTCCGGGAGGAAGGTTTCCTGCCCGGTGCCCTCGTCAATTTCCTGGCTTTCCTGGGGTGGAACCCCGGCACGGAGCAGGAAATATTCTCACTGGAGGAACTGATCGAAGCCTTCGATATCGAGCGCATCAACAAAAGCGGTGCCCGCTTCGACATTGAAAAAGGCAGGTGGTTCAACCAGCAGTACCTGATGGCGCATATGGATGAAGAACTCGCCCCGTTGGTTCAGAACGAATTTAACAAAGAAGGGTACGACATCGGTACGGATACGGCCGCGGCGATAGCCGGCCTGCTTAAAGAGCGAATTCATGTTCTGCCGGAATTTTTCAGCAGCGGCAGCTACTTCGTCAAAGCCGTGACGGATTACGACGAGAAGACCATCCGCAAAAAGTGGAAAACCGCTAACCGTGATAAATTCGATCAGCTGGCCGATGTTCTGGCCGGGCAGGACGACTGGTCGGCGGCCCCGATCAAGGCGGCGGTAGTGGCGTTCATGGAAGCCAACGAACTGGGTTTCGGTGCGGTATTGCCCATCATCAGGGTAGCGATAAGCGGTTCGGTGCAGGGCCCCGATGCCTTCGAAATGCTGGAAGTCGTAGGGCGGGAGGAAAGCGTTGCCCGGCTGCGCAATGGCTATGATGCCTTCGAAAAAATCAAGGCACAGTAGTGCGGTATTATTCCGCGGTACTGAAAGTTTCATGGGCGCGGCCGCGGGTGCAAGAAGAGGATTTGGAAGGGGTCAGCCAGCCCCCGATCATTGCTCTTTGAAAGATTTTCTTTGTACCTGCGGCCCCGCCACCCGATAGATGTCGCTCAACCGACGCATATATGGTCAAACCCGATCATATTGCGGGTACCGGCTGCCGTATAAACCAACTTCCCGCCGACACGCGTATATTTGCTGATGCTAAGCGGCTTCTTCCCCACCGCCATCTACAAACCGATATTTAAGATTTTTCCTAATGGCTAACCGTCACCTCCGCTACGTGCGGCGGCAGTGAGCACCACGAGGTAGTTCCCCGGGCCGCGTTATCAGCTGATCCCATTTTCCGCCATTTTCCTATCGTAATCTCCCCCACGGCATGAACCGTACCCTAATTTCCGTTGCCCAGAGGTGGCGCGTGCTGCAGTTAGCAGCAGCCCTCATTTTTCTTTCGGCCTCAACGCTTAGCGCTCAGGTCGGCCTGCTGGTTTTTATTGATCAGGCTCCGTCCGATGCGTCCGTCGACTGTTTTGGCGACGTAAGCGCGCCGCGTTCGCTGCGTGCTACCATCGTTCTTGAAGGAAGCCTGATCGACACCATTGCCATCTTTTCGTTCGACAGCCTTTCCGTGCCCGATGCTCCCTGCACCGGCGGGAGTGTTTTTAGAATCTGGCGGCGAATGGGAAACGTGAATACCATCGAACAGATTCAGGAGACAAGCTTCGGCCCCGCCCCCGCCGGTAGCGGCCCCGGGTTCCAAACGGAACTACTGCCACCCCGCCGGGAAACCATCGACTGCCGGGACATTTTTAACGACAACGTAGCAAATAATTATGATCGTTGGCTCAGCGACCGGCGCTTAGGTGTCGCCGCCGGTTTAACGACCAACTGCGCGCCTCTGCTCTCCTTGACGGATAACGCGCCCGATACGTTGATCGACTTCAGTTGCAACGACTCCGTCCGCGTCACCTTCGTGGCTACCGACGTATGCGGACAGACCGCCTCCGTTGACTTCCGTTATGTCAGCGTCGATACCAGCGGACCGGTCATTAGTGGTGTGCTCTCCGGTGTCTTCGACCTCAGCTGTACCGATGAGGTACCGGCAACACCCGCGGTAAGCGTTTCGGACTGTGACACTTCGGTAATGCTGACCTTCACCGAAACCTCCACCAGAATAATGGACGGCAGTTGTCGACAATACGAATTCGACTTGATCCGTACCTGGGCGGCGGCGGATAACTGCGGCAACAGCACCGTTATAGAACAGCGTTACCAGGTGCGGGATACGGAAGTTCCCGATTTTCGCCGCCCCAACAACGCCAATCTCGACTGCACGGAAGATCCGAACGACCTGGGCCGTACGGGCTTGCCGACAAATTTCAGTGACAACTGTACCCCGGCTGATTCGCTGAACGTGGAGTTTACCGACGAGGTGATTGCCGTCGGGGCCTGCCCGAATAGTTTTAACGTGTTGCGGACCTGGACGGTAACGGACCTGTGTAACAACAGCCGGGTGCGCGTGCAGACCATCCGGGTGCGCGACGACTTCGCCCCTACCTTCCGGCCGCCCGCCGCCCAGGTGAACGTAAGCTGCGCTAATTATGAAGACACCTCCATCACCGGCGAGCCGGACGATCTCAACGACCAGTGCGACCCCAGCGTCCAGTTGCAGTTTGACGACATCATTACTCCCGGCAATTGCCCCGGTAACTTTACGGTAGCGCGCGAATGGCGGATATTCGACGATTGCGGCAATACCGAACGGTTCACCCAGATGCTGACCGTAACCGACACCACCGGCCCGGTAGTGATTACCGCCCCCACCGATCTGGTGACGAGCTGCAACAGTAATCAGGCCCAGAATTTCGACTTCAACGTCTGGCTTGCCGATCTCGGCGGCGCCCGCTTCTTCGACGATTGTACGGAGGCCGACAGCCTGACCATTACGGTCGTTAAATCCGGTACGGACAGTTTTCCGCTACTACCACCGATCAGATGTACCGAAGCCGACGGAACCGTTCGCCGGATCTCGGTGGACATAAGGGTAGCCGACCAGTGCGGCAACGCCATCACCACCACCATGGAGTACCGCCAGCTGGACGAGCAGCCCATCAACATCTTTGATTGTTCTGAAAGTCAGGTGCTCGGCACCGACGCCAACAGTTGCGAAGCCACCGTTGCTTTATTACCGCCTACCTTTCAGGACCAGTGCTCCAGCGGAAACCCCTTTCTGCTCGATCTGCGGGATACCGCCCTGATCACCAGCGCGGCCAGCAACCCGGCGGAATTTGGTTCCGTGCCGGTCGATCCGCTGGTTTTCAACATTCCCATAAATCATCTGCTGCCCGTCAATGGCTTTAATACCGGCGACTTTACCATAACGCTTGAGAACGTCGATGCTGAAGGAGAAGACGAGTTCTTTTTCATCTTCGCGGAAGACGGCACCCTGCTGGGCACCACCGCGCGCGGCAACGTACAGTGCGAAACCGTGATTACCACGGGAACGATCAGCCCCTTCGACTTTACGCGCTACGCCAACGACGGCGTAGTGACCTTCCGGCTCGAGCCCAATATTCCCGCCGGCCAGCCGGGAACCTTTGCCATCAATAATCTTTGCGACGGCGGCAGCCGCGCCACCATCCGGCTTACCCAGTCCGCTTACCGACTGACCGAGATTGCATACGAGGTCAACATCGACGATCGCGGCTTCGAGCGGGTAGATCCCATCGACACCGTTTTAGCCAACCTGGGAATAGGCCTGCACCAGATTACCTACCGCGCAACGGACTGTGGCGGCAGCGTGGATGAGTGCAGCTATACCATCACGGTAGAAGACCTGGAACCTCCGGTGATCACCTGCCCCGACGATATTGTGATCAGACTAGACCCCGATAGTTGTCAGATCACGTTCGAGGTACCCCTGCCCCCGCAGGTAGAAGACAATTGCGAGCCGTATTCGCTCACTTCCGAAACGGTACCGACCGACGGGGAATTATTGCTGTTTCCTTTCGGTTTCGACCCCAACCTGAACAGTTTCCAGGCCCGGACCGTATTCGTCAGCCTGATGGATATCCCCGGCAACCTCACCGACAGCGTCGACATCAACGTGCACCTCGTCGGTACATTTAATAATGAGCGAGCCCTGCTCGATGTGCTGCTGCCCGACGGTAGCCTGCTGGGTACTTCCCGCCGGGGTGACGCCACTTGTTCGGTGGAGGGCGTGCTGCGACTGCGCATTGCCGCGGCGGACTTTCTGGCCCAGGTAAACGGCAGCGGGAGTATGCGGCTGGAACTGAGGCCGCGCCCGGTCACTGTCCCACCCGGGCAACAGGGTGACGGCGTTATTCCCTGCGACGATAACAACGTTGAAGAAGGAGGAAACGACGGTATTTCCGGCGCGTACGTCGAAGTAGTCTACCGTTCGTTGTTCCCGACATACTTCACCACCGGAGCCACAACAACGCAAACGACGGTAACCAGCACCGTCGCACCGGACGTTCGCCTGACCCTGAATCAGGGCGTAACCGAGGTTTCTTACATCGTCTCAGATCCCGGAGGTAACATCGATACCTGCTCCTTCGAGATAGCGGTTCGTGACGTTACCCCCCCGGTAGCCGTATGTACACCGACAACCATATTCGTCGATCCGTCCGGGCTGGAGCCGACAACGATCATACCAACTGATATCGGTGGAGGAAGTGACAATTGTGGTTTAGATACGGTCATCGTATCTCCCAACGTTTTTTCCTGCGACCAGTACGGTGAATCCGTAGAGGCTACCCTGGTGGTGCTGGACACCGGCGGCAACCGGGATTCCTGTACGACCATCCTGAGCATCGCACCCTTGGCACCCACGCCTACGGCCAGTACTTCGGTCTGTGGCGGCGACACCCTGCGACTGAACGCCAACCCGCCCACCGTGGCACAGCCCGGACAAACGATCTATACCTATCAATGGTTCGACCCCGGTGGCGCACTCATCAGTACCCAACAAAACCCCGTTCTACCCGGTGTTGACGAAAGTCGGGAGGGAGCCTACCGCGTCGTCATCCGAGGGCTGACCGGCTGTGAGGCCGAAGGGGTAGTAAACATCGACATTGGCGGCGAGCCCGCCGGCCCGATCATTGAAGCTCCGCAACGTGTTTGCCTTGGCGACAACGTTGTCCTTACCTCGCTGGCAAATTACGCCGGGCAGGTGCGCTACGAATGGTTCCGCGGTCAACCCGGTGCCAACACCCCGCTCGGGGAAAGTACGGTTGCCAATTTTTCCGCACCGTTCGAGACCGGAGCAGCGGAAGGGACTTTCTTCGCCATTGCTTACGTGAACGGGTGTGCTTCGCCCCCTTCCAACCAAGTAGCAGTCGGCAGCACCTCGCGACCCACCGTCCGCCTTGATGAGGATGCCGTTACGGTTTGCGAGCTTAGCGACGTTACGCTCAGTGCCCGCGGACTTAACACGCTGGGATATGAATGGAGCGGCCCGAATGACTTCATGTCGGCAGACCGAACGGTCAATCTGGCCGGTATAGCGACGGAGCAGGGCGGCGACTATTCCGTCCGCACCATTCGGGGTGGCGGGTGCTTCAGTGAACCCGCCACGGTAAGCCTGACGGTGTTGTCGGCAAGTGAGCCGACCTCTATCCAGCCGGTTTCTTCCTTTTGCCCTACCGAAACGCTGGAACTGTTTGCCGAGGCGACCGATGGTGACCGCTATTTATTTGACGGGCCGGGAGAACTGAAGTTCGAGACAACCGAGCCTTTCCTGCGCCTTGTCCCCATATCTCCGGATATGGCTGGTGAGTGGACCGTCCGCGTACAGCGTGGAGTATGCCCTTCTGCACCGAGCGACCCCGTGGTAGTGGTCCTGGGCGTCGGTCCGACGGCTCGTGCTTCGACCATCCCCGACCCGGTATGCGCCGGCAACGACCTGATCTTACAGGGCAGCAGCAACATTGCCGGGAGCAGCTATTCCTGGACCGGACCCAACGGGTTCAGCTCCGCCGGCATCGCACCGATCCTGGAAGATGTGAACCCTTCGCTGAACGGCGATTTCGTGCTTACGGTAACCGCACCTTCCGGTTGTTCCACCAAGGATACCATTGCGGTGAGAGTGCTGCCGGGCATCACGATTGAATCGATATCCATTTCATCGGGTAATTGTCTCAGTGGCGGGGAGCCCGTCAGCCTCTTTTCCTCCGTTCGTCCCGCCCAGCCCGGCGACGGCAGCTACGTCTACCGCTGGGTCGGCCCGGAAGGGAGCAGTACGAACGATACCCTACGCATCCCGAACGTAAGCCTGGCATCGAACGGCGTTTATACCCTTACGGTAGAAAACTCGGGGGGATGCGTCTCTCCCGTATTCAGCAGGGAGGTTGAATTTGATTTTGCCCCCGCACGGCCGGTTACACCGTTCACGCCTTCGGGCGTAACGGGTATTTGCTCCGGCGACACCCTGGAACTATTTACTAACGACTTTGGAGCCGGGTCCACTTACCTGTGGCGGTTGCCGGACGGCACCAATATTCCTTCCACGACCAACCGATTATTGCTGGTTGACCTGGACGATGACCTTTCGGGATCGTACACTGTTCGAATCGTGCGTGACGGGTGCACGTCACTTCCCTCGGAGGGTCGTATGATCACCGTGACCCCCTTCCCCGACATTACGGTAATGGCCAACGACCCGGCCTGTACGGGACAGGCCATCAACTTCCAGGCGACTGACGTGGCTGGTGCCATCTACACCTGGAGAGGGCCGAATAATTTTAGTTCCAGCCTTCCCGACCCAAGCATTTTAAGTGCCGACCCCGCCGTGCACGCCGGAACTTATAGTGTGGTGGCCAGTCGCAACGGTTGTACCTCAGACACCATGCTGGTGGAGATGAGCGTGTTGCCCACTCCGAATGTTCCCGTCATTCAACCTATTCCTCAGGTGTGCACAAGCGACTCAGATGCGGCACTTTCGTTAAGCGTTAATCCCAACACGGTAACCGAGGGGGCGACGTACAGCTGGTTCATACAAAACGGCCAGGTACCCGTGGGACAACCCACGACGGAGGACACGCTGTTGATAACCGATTTCGGATTATTCGCCGGCGGAGGCTCGTTTGATTTTCAGGTCAGTGCCAACGTTAATGGTTGTAGCAGTGAGCTGTCGGCACCAATGACCATACGCCTCGATGAGTTCGGCGGTGCGGTTCCTGACGCTGGTCGGGATACGAGCATCTGTGCCGGTATCTTCCTGTTGGAAGCCGCACCGGGAGGTGCCGGTACCGGACGTTGGAGTCTGGTCGGCGGTACGGGAGATATTACCATTGTAAACCCTGATTCGCGGAATACCGCCGTTCAGGGACTTACTCAGTTCGGAGGCCCCTACCAATTCGCCTGGACACTTTCCAGCGGTAGCTGCATCAATTTCGCTGCGGATACCGTCACTCTTTTTGTCACCGACGGCGAAGAGGCAGATGCCGGTACCAATATTTTAGCCTGCAGCCGGGAGGGTATTCGCCTCGACGCCACTCCGGCCGTTATGAACGGGAGTGGCGGAAGATGGACGCAAGCCCTCGCCCAAGAACTTCTTGGTGTGGAGATCGTCGATCCTTCCGACCCCAATACGATGCTCAATGGCCTTCAGGCAGATAATATTTATTCGTTCATGTGGACGGTAACGAGTAATTGCGGCATCAAGACGGATAACGTAGTGGTAAACATAAGCGATCCTACACCTTTTGCCGGACAAGACGACGTATCCTGTAACCAGGAACGCTCGGCCATTCTGCTGGCCGATGAAACGACTATTGGCTCCGTCGGTCGCTGGCGAAGTATTGATGACGATGTTGTGATCGACGACGCGGACAGCCCCACCACTATGGTGGAGAACCTGATGGATGGTAATAATCTGTTTATCTGGGAAGTAGACGGAGGCGCCTGTGGAATCCGGTCGCGGGATACCGTGGTCGTCAACTATTCCGCCGCGCCCGCGCCCCGCGACGACGACTACGAAGTCGAATTCCAGGGCTCGATCACTTTCACTCCCGGGGAGAATGACGTCAACCCGCTCGAGTCATCGATTACTTACGGGGCAATTCCCGCCGGAGGAAATTTACGGGACAATGGTGACGGGAGTTTCACCTTCACCGTTCCGCCTAATTTTGTAGGCGAGCTGGCTCTCGAATACAACGTCAGCACTGCGGGCTGTGCGGTTGCCACGGCCACATCGTTCTTCCAGATCGGGCAGGGCGCGGAGTGTCTGCCGCCCAACATTTTCACTCCGAACGGAGATAATATGAACGACTTCTTCGTGGTACCCTGCTTACTGGATACCGACCGCTTCCCGAACAGTTCGGTGACCATCTATAACCAGTGGGGCGACGAAGTATACCGTAGCGGAACCCCTTACCGGAGTGACTGGGACGGTACTTTTCAGGGCAATACCCTACCGGTCGCTACGTATTTTTATATCATCGACTTCGACGGTCGGCGCGACAGTGCCTCCGGCTCGGTCAGAATTGAACGCTAAGGCATTATGAATAAAGTAATTTCACAACTCCTTACGGTATTTCTGTTGCTGGCTGGCGGTATACTTGATGCCCAACAGGATGCACAGTACACCCAGTTCATGTACAATAAACTGGGCTTCAACCCCGGCTATGCCGGATCGGTAGAATCGACCCACTTTCGGGTCGTAGCGCGTCAGCAATGGCTGGGACTGGATGGTGCCCCGAGCAGCCAGCTGGCAACCTTTAACACTCCGCTCACTTCGTCGGGTACGGGCGTAGCGGCCCGCCTGAGCCGGGTTACCATCGGCTTGGAGCAGCAGTACAATGTGGAGGGTAGTTACGCTTATCGGTTTCCACTCGGCCGGGGTACGCGGCTGGGGCTTGGCATTTCTGCTTCGGCGCGGTATTTTAACATCGATTACCAGAACGCCCGACCGACCCAGGGCGGCGGACAGGACGTGGCCATTCCCGGGGCTACGGAATCCAAGATCGTACCCAACTTCGGTGCGGGGGTGTACGTCGATGGGCCCAACTACTACGTTGGTATCAGCTTACCCCGGCTACTGGAAAGTAATATTGATCTGGGGGAGGAAGAGACGATCATTTCCCGCGAGGCGAGGCATTATTACTTCATGGGCGGCATCAGACTGAAGGTGTCCGAAAAGCTGGACCTGGAGCCGCAGCTATTGGCCAAGTACGTGATTGGTGCTCCGTTTGACGCGGACTTTAACGTTACCGCACACCTGGGCAATGATTACCTCGCCGGGATTTCGTACCGCCTTGGGGGCAACGGTGCGGGAGAAAGTGCCAGTATCCTTGCCGGATTGCATATTTCGGAATATATTTTTTTGGGCCTGTCCTATGATCTGGGCCTCAGCGACTTGAAGGTAGCCCAAAGCGGTAGCGTCGAACTGACCGCTGCTTACAGTATGGGTGGCCGGAGCAGCGGTTCGGAGGTAGTAGATCCCAGGGAGCTTTACTAGCAGGGGCAGTACCGAGCGTTCCAACATTCTTTGCACCTGCGGCCGCGCCCTGAAATTCCGGCGTCCCTGTTGATCATCCTATTCTGGTCAAAAGCCCATGATATGATACCGAAAGCCTGAAAATACCCGCTTATTTTACGACTTTTGCGAGCTTAAAAGGATGTTTTACAAAGACTCCTAGTTTTAAATCCAGTTCATGAGCCAGCCAAAGTTTTTTCCGCTTCCCATCAGTTCCATCCAGCCCGAAACGGACCAGGCGATCACCGTGTCTTTTAAACCCGGAGCCGGAGACCAGGAGAGATTTGCGTACCAGGCCGGTCAATATCTGACGCTAAAATTCGTGGTCAATGGTAAGGAAGAACGCCGGGCATACAGTATGTGTTCCGCTCCCCATGACGATGAGATTTCCGTTACCGTCAAACGGGTTCCCGGGGGAATAGTGAGCAACCACATTGCCGATAACCTGCGGGTAGGTGATACGGTGGAGGTGATGCCCCCTCAGGGCCGCTTTCTGGTAACGCCCAACCCAGCCGCCCGCAGCGATTACTATCTCTTCGGTGCCGGTAGCGGAATTACGCCGCTAATGTCGATTCTGCGCACCGTACTGGAGCAGGAGCCAAAATCGGTGGTGCATCTCTTATACGGCAATCGCGATGAGGAGAACATTATTTTTGAGCAACAGTTAAAAACTTTGCAGAACCGCTACTCCGGGCAATTGGTGGTGGAGCATACCCTTTCCCGCCCTAAAAAATTCAAGGTCGGCGGCCTGAAGGGTCTTTTTAGTAGCGGAAAGCCAAAATGGTCCGGTACGACCGGCCGCATCGATATTAAGGCGGTGCAGGACTTTATGCGGGAACACCCCGGCGCGGTAAGCGACAAACAGTATTACATCTGCGGACCGGGGCAGATGATCGATAACGTAGAGCAAGCTCTACTGGGTCTGGGAATCAAGAAAGCCGTGATAAACAGTGAACGTTTCGTTTCCGCTAACGCCGCTAAAAAGGAGGTCACCGGCGACGTACCGATTGCGGGAGGCAAAGCCTTCGTGAAGCTGAGCGGCAAAGAACTTGAGGTAGACATAAAGCCCGGTCAGACCATTCTCGATGGGTTACTGGAAGCCGGTGCCACCCCACCCTACAGTTGTCTGGCCGGAGCGTGCAGCACCTGCATGGCCAAGGTGACCAAGGGAGGTGTAAAAATGGAGGTTTGCTTCGCCATTGACGATGATGAAATCGCCGAAGGGTACATCCTGGCCTGCCAGTCTCACCCCACTACGCCCGAGGTGTACGTAGATTTTGACGCCTGATGAGCGTACCGAATTTTTACCGTAACGCACATTAAAGGTTTTCTAACAGTAGAAAACACAACTTATTTGGCTGAAAATCCGTATTTTAGGCGAGATCGGTTCATGACGTTTTCCTGTCTTTAGCGTCCTACCGATATACTAAAGCTACCGACTCATGCTCCGATTCATCTACATCAAGCTGCCGATCCTGCTTTTTTGCTTTCTTTCCGGAGGGCTTTCGGCCCAAGTGTGGATAAGCCAGACGGGAACGAGTTCTCCGCGGGAGATCGATCCCCTGCTGCGCCCGGACGGGCGGGCGCTGTTTTTTACCCGGCCCGACTACGCTACCAATAAAGGCACCGATGACGCCGCCGACATCTGGATAATTAACCGCAACGACGATGGCAGCTGGGGCAGGGCGCTGAACCCCGGCTCCCCGATCAACACTTTTGCCCACGACCGGCCTTTGGGAATCAGCCCCGACGGCAGCCGGCTAGCCGTACTGCGCACCGGTGGAGCCAGCTACATCGACCTGCTGGAAACGAGCGGGCGCAACTGGCGCATCATCGATAGCTGGCCGCTGCCCGACGACGTTGATCAGCGCTTCGATATAACCTTTAACGCCAACGCCCAGACGATCATTTACAGCGCCTATAATAATGGCCAACTCGATCTCTTCCGGCGCGTAGGGCTGTCAAACGGACGATGGGCAGCTACCGAGCCCTTAGCTCAACTCAACGGCCCGGGTAACGAGACGGGACCGTCTTTAAGTCCCGACGGGCGGACGCTGTACTTCCGTCGCGACGGTGGGCGTTGGTTCCTTCAGCCCGACCGTGGTGAACGCGCCGTTTCTACGGGCCTCTCCGCCGGTATTCGCCAGTTTACGCCGGCGCTCGGCCCCCGGGAGGCGGTTGCGGTGGTAGTGGAAAACGGGAGCATCGGGGAACGCCTCAAACTGGTGCCCGTCAGCCACGAAGACTTACCCGCACCGGCCCGGCTTACCCGTAGGTTTTTACCAGATGCTCTGCCTCCCGGCGAGTTTACGACCAGAGTCGGGCTGGAAAAAGGCGATTTCCTGGTGGTCCGTCCGGATGCCCTGCGCCGTTACTCCGTCTTTCTTCGCCAGGGAGAATTACTGGCTAATTCGACCGGCATTGATCCGCTTAATTCCGGCAACGCCCCCAACCTGGGTAGTTTGGCAACCATTGGTGGCATGAACGGCGCGGCAACCGAACGCAGCCGCCTCGAAGCCGGCATCTCCCGCCGGCAGGACGAGCTGAACCGCCTTGATGCCGAGCGGCGTAAATTTGATCTGGTGGCTCCCAAAACCGAAGACCCCGAACTGGCAGCGCTTCGCACTCGTTACCAAAACAGTCTTGTATCACCCGCCGATACCATGCCTCCACGCTCCAGAACGTCCAAGGGGGACGCCAACGCAAGACGGTATGCCGCAGAACTCGATGAGTTGGAACGGATGAAGGCCAAGTTTCGCAAACAGCAAAACGACAAGCTGGATCAGCGCAACGGAGGAGATTACGAGTGGTCGCGGGAGCCTGAAGCCGCCATCAAGGCCGCTACCGGAATTGGTGAGACATACCGTCCGCTAGACCCCGACCGCCGGGCGGCCGATCCGGAGCGGGCTTATCAGGATAGCATCCGACTTTCTGCGGAGATTAGCGCGGGCCTCGCCTCCGATAAAGCTCCTCGTGCTTATCAGCGTCAACCCTGGGAAAACGAAGTTCGCCGGGGATTGCCCAGAAACGAACCCGTTTCAGCGAATGAATCCGCTGTGCTCGACCAAAATTATCAACGGCAACTGGACGAACTGGAAGCCATGCGGGCAAAGCTGCGACAACTGGACGCCCCGCCGACTCCGGTCACCAGTACGTCCGGGCGAAAAACGAGGCCCTCCTCGTCTTCCACCCCGGACTGGAGCGCTAAAAGCCCCGCTGCGCGTCAACCCGCCGTGCGCCAAAATGCTCCGGCACCGCGCCGTGCGGCTGATGATTACCCCACAACTTCCACATCGGCGGCGGAAAAGTATCGTCAGCCCGCCGTTTCCGAGACCGGCGTACTCCCCGCGAGCATCAGTTTTATCCCGAACACGGCTTATCCTGACGGCGCCGGATATACGGGTCTCGATCAGTTGATCGGCCTTATTCAACGGTCTACTTCGGTCGTGGAGATACGGGTTCATACGCCTAAAACTCTCGACCGCCGGGCCGCGCAGTTGCTCAGTGAAGAACGGGCGATGTCCATCACCAACTTCCTCCGGGAACAGGGTGTAGCCCCCGGTAATTACCGGGTGATCGGGTTTGGGAATAATCTGACCGGATTGGAAGGAGAACGCGTGGAGGTATTGCGGTAGATGGTTGCCCGGCTGGTTATTTGACCCTTTGTAAAATAATCATTTTGGCGGACTCCTGATCTTGTGAGATAGCGGCACTGGGAAAACGAACAGAAACAACTTTCCGAATAAGAACTTATTTGCCTTAAAACTCGACGACCTTCCCCGAAGGCGTAAGCTGAAACCGGCGCGCCGTGCTGTCGCTGGCTTTATAGTCGTACTCTTCCCGGCCTTCCGCCTGACCGCTCACCTGATAGATCATCAGTGATTCGGTGAGAATGGCAAAGCTTTGGGTCACTTCCTCCCCGTCGTAGCTGACGCCGGCGATTACCTTCCGGTCGATCAGCTCCAGCGTGGCGGGGTTGTAAGTAACCAGGGTGTAGTGATACTGTGCCAGATCGGCGCGCCAGTAAATGACTCCAGCGTATTTTTCAGCCTCGGGGAGGCGCAGGCAGGCGACGAACTCCGTCAACTCATCGGCCATACCGGGTTCAACGCCCAGGATGAATGCATTGATGAATACCGGAGACAGCGGAGGCGTTTCCCGGCTGATGGTACGAACGGTGTCTTCGCTGAAGGTGAGCGGGAGTTCGAGGACGGGGAATTGCTCGAGGAATTCCGGGAAAGTTGGTTTAGACGCGGTGGCCATGGGCGGTAGTGATTCGGTTTTCTGATTTGGCGGTTCTCGTGCTATAACTCCTTACGAAGGCGCGCCACCGGCAACCCGAGCTGCTCCCGGTATTTAGCAACGGTTCGGCGGGCAATTTCGTAGCCGGCTTCCGCCAGGGCTTTCTGAAGTTTTCCGTCGGCCAGGGGCTTGCGCTTGTTCTCGGCGGCGATTATCTCACCGAGCACTTTTTTGATCTGGGTAGTACTCACCTCTTCCCCTTCTTGATTAGTCATTCCCTCACTAAAGAAATCGCGGAGGGACAGGGTGCCGAAATCGGTCTGGATGTATTTGCTGTTGGCCACCCGGCTGACGGTACTGATGTCGAGGCCGGTCACTTCGGCGATGTCTTTCAGGATCATGGGACGGAGCATGGCCACGTCGCCCGTCAGGAAATACCCTTCCTGATAGCGCAAGATGGCGTGCATAACGCTGAAGAGCGTCTGCTGCCGCTGCTGAATGGCGTCAATAAACCAGCTGGCGGAGTCGATGTTCTGGCGGATGAAGCCGGCGGCTTGCTTCTGGGCTTTAGAGAGTATACCGGATTCTTTTTGCTTGCGGCGGTAATCGGCGAGCAGCTCCTGATAATGGTCGTTGATCTTCAGGTCGGGTGCGTTGCGGGCGGTGAGCTGGAGGCGGAATTTACCATCGACGGTATTGAGAATAAAATCGGGGACTATAGCCCGTGCCGTACGACCGCCGGCGGCACCGCTGAGTCCGGAAGCGGGTTTTGGGTTGAGGCGTAAGATCTCGGCCAGCGCGTCGCGGAGTTCGTCCTCGTCGACGGCCAGTTTTTCGCGAAGCTTCTCGTAGTGCTTTTTGGTGAAGAGTTCGAAGTGATCGGAGATAATCGTTTGGGCAAGGATCAGGTCGGCATAGACCATGATGTCGAGGTCTTCTCCGTTTTCGATCTTGCTGTCTAATTGCAACAGCAAACATTCCCGCAAATCACGGGCGGCGAGGCCGGGCGGTTCCAGGGTTTGCACGATCTTCAGGACGTGCTCGATCTCGCTCTTCTTGACGTCGAGGTGGTAATTGATCAAAAGGTCGTCGGCGATGGCGGCGAGGGAACGGCCGAGGTAGCCATCGTCGTTGAGGTTCCCGATCACCTGCTTACCTATCAGGATCTCCAGGTGGCTCTGGAGCTCGAGGCTCATGAGTTGGTCCATGAGGTATTCGAAGAAAGAGGTTTCGTTGGCGGTATAGCTACCGGGGGCGGCGTAGTCATCGTCACCGGCGGTTTGTTGATAGCTGCCGGGGTCATCGTCCATGTATTGCTGGAAGTAATCATCGTCGTAATCGTCGTTACGGTCGTCAGACCCCTTGGTTTCGAAGTCCTCCTGCTTATCGGTTATTTCCGCTTCCTCGTGGCGGGCCTCCTCCAGGGTCGGGTTGCTTTCCAGTTCTTCTTTGATGCGCTGTTCCAGTTCCATCACGGGCAGTTGCACCAGCTCCATGAGTTGAATCTGGCGCGGGCTGAACGTTTGCGTCTGTGATTGTTTATGAAACTGACCGAGCATGAAAATATTTGGGTTCAGCATTAAGGAACAAGCGGGAGAAAAGAAGGTTGGGCGGGGACGCGGGTGCAAAGGATGTTTTTTCAAACAGCAAGGTAAGCGTCGGGGGATGTTATCCTGCCGTTCCCGGGCTTGCTTCCTCGAGAAACTTTCTTTGCACCTGCGGCCGCGCCCCGCAAAACACCAAGTCGTTAAAAAGTCTTTCCTTTGGTGGATATAACACCCTTTCATGTCCACCGACCCTTCTACAGCTTTTCCCGACTTCCATTACGAACGCCCTGACCTGGCTAGGGCGGGGAAGGCTTTCCGCGCGGTCCTCACCGAACTGGAAAACGCCACGTCCATCGGCCCGGCCATTGACGCGGTGGAGAAGATCGACGCCATCCGCTCCGCCGTTTTCACCAGTTACAACATCTGCTACGTACGTTACAGCATCGATACGCGCGATGCATTTTACAAAGCTGAAAAAGCCTGGTTCGATGAGAATCTGCCAGCTACCGAAGCCTGGCGTACCGATTATTACCGCGCTCTCATCGCCAGCCCCCACCGTGCGGCCATGGAAGAAAAATTCGGTCAGCAACTCTTTCTTACCGCCGAGCTGAGCATTAAAACATTCCAGCCGGAGATCATCGAAGACCTGAAGGCTGAGAACAAAGGCTACAGCGGATACACCCAGCTGAAAGGCGGAGCCCAGGTAGAGTTCGACGGGCAGACCTACAACCTGAGCAGCATTGCCCCTCTGGAGCAGGTAGCCGATCGCGACGCCCGCAAGCGCGCCAGCACCGCAAAATGGAACTGGATGGGCGAGCACCAGGAAACCATGGAAACCATCTACGACGACCTGGTAAAACTCCGCCACGGAATGGCCCGCAAGCTGGGTTTCGAAAATTTTGTTCCCCTCGGCTACGCCCGGATGAACCGCACCGATTACGGACCGGACAAGGTGGCCAATTTTCGCCGTCAGGTGAAGAAGTTCATCGTTCCCATTGCGCAGCGCCTCACCGCCGCCCAGGCTACGCGCATCGGCGTGGACCGGCTACATTTTTACGACAACAATTTTCGTTTCCCCGACGGCAACCCGACGCCCCGGGGTACCATGGAGGATACCATCGCCGCGGCCCGCAAACTGTACGACGGCCTCAGCCAGGAAACCGGTACGTTCTTCCGTATGCTCGAAGACCGGCAACTGATGGATCTCGACGCCAAAGACGGTAAGGCCACCGGCGGTTACTGCACATACATCAATGATTACGGCGCGCCGTACATCTTCAGCAACTTCAACCGCACGAGTCACGACGTCGATGTACTCACCCATGAGTTCGGCCACGCTTTTCAGGTATACAGCAGCCGCCATCAGAAACCCATGGAGTATAATTGGCCCACTTATGATGCGGCCGAGATTCACAGCATGAGCATGGAGTTCTTCGCCTACCCCGGCGTACCGGATTTTTTCGGAGACGACGCTCAAAAGTACCTTTACAGCCACCTGGAGGGTTCCATCCGCTTCCTGCCCTACGGCTGCGCCATCGACGAATTCCAGCACCTGGTATATGAGAATCCTACCTGGACCCCCACCGAACGCAACGCCGCCTGGAAACGCCTGGAAGCCGAATACCTGCCCCATATTGATTACTCCGACCACGACTTCCTCCGGCAGGGCACTTACTGGCTAAGCCAACTGCACCTCTTCGGCAGCCCTTTCTATTATATCGATTACTGCCTGGCCCAGATCTGTGCTTTTCAGTTTTGGCTCAAAGACGAGGAGAACCATGAGGCCGCCTGGGCGGATTACGTCCGGCTGTGTAAGGCCGGCGGGTCTAAGAGTTTTCTTGACCTGGTGAAACTGGCCAAACTGGAAAACCCCTTTCTGGACGGAGTCATGGAAAAGATTGCGGTCAAGGTTACGGACCGTTTAGCAGAATTGGTCTGAACGCTATCGTGCAATCATCCAAAACCCGAATCATCCGGATTAACCGCGCAATTATTCCGCTTTAGGTGGTCGCCGGTATTACCTGGGAAGCGTAGCCATAATGCCGCACGCCTTCCGTCTCATCCCGTTCGTCGTGTACGTCCGCCAGGAAGAAACTGCCACCATCCGAATTGGCGATGTTGCCCGTTAGGGTGCCCCGGTGTAACTGCTCGTAAGAGGCGTAGTCGATGGGCTGGCGCTGATCCAGCCGGAGAGCGATCTTGAATTCTTTCGTCACCTCCTTCCAACCGGGCTGTAAGGTAGCCCCGAACACCTTTGACTTGGAGCCGCTGCCGTAAGCGAAAACGCAGACGGACCGGCCGGTGGCATCCTCTTCCTGATCCAGAAGGCTTTCCAGCGTGCTCATCAGACTGAGGAAGACGCTGCCGGCGTAAAGATTGCCTACGCGCGAACTGGCCCACTCACCCGGAGCGATCCATTGTTGCACGAATTGTTTATAGCCCGCGGACTTACTGACGAGTTTAAGGAAATCCGTACACTTCGTGAGGTATTTTTCCCGGTCATTGTAGTCGTCGGCACAGGGAACTTCCAGTTCATGCTCCGAGATAAAGTCCGCCCAGCCGCCGTTGGCCTTGAGTTCCTCCATGAATATTTCGGGAAACATTCGGCGGGCCTGAAAGGCATAGGGAAGGTGGAATACGAGATGCGAGTATTCGCTCAGCAACGATCCGGCCTTGCCGGCACTGCGGCGTCGGTAATCGTGCAAGGCTTCCCGGATGCGCGCCTGGTAAGCCTCGTTGCTGTAAGGTCCGTCGAATACGGGTGTAGACTTGTGCAACATCAGGTGATTCTCGTTGCAGTCCAACACTCCGTTGCAATTTATGCCTTCCGCCAACTTACCGAGCAGTTCGTCCATATTAAAATCTTCCACCGAAACACCGGGCAGCAGACTGATGACCTCCTGGATGATCTCCCGCTTGGTCACCTTACGGTTCGGCTTGAAGAAGTCATGCGCCGGGCGGGTAGCTACGCCAAAGTCGGGGTCGATGGCGAGCAGACGCGGATTTTGTTTTACGAGCATGGCCAACGCGCCGGCGCCCTGGGTGTACTCTCCGGGGCTGTTCATCTCGTACTTGGCCTCGTCGCTGGCCACTACGATGCCGGTTCGGCCTTCTCTGGCCGCTACCCATTCCAGAGAGTTCTGCAGGGCGTCCACCCCGCCGATACAGGCGAAGGTGAGATCCACCACGTCGCAGTGTAAAAAGCAGTTTCCGCCGTGGCTGTCGGCGAAGTGATCCTGCAGCATCTCCAGCACGTAGGTGGCGGTGGGCTTGGCCCCGTCCAGGGCGGATTCGGTACCGAGGTAGATGCGACCGATGTCGTTAGGGTCGAGATCATTTTTATGAATGAGATCGAGCACGGCGTTGGCCGCCATTGTAGCAGCATCCTCAAGGGCGTCGGCTACCGCCATCTGTAAAAGGCCGAGCCCCCTGCTCAGCTTGGGGTAATTGAGGTCGCGCGCAACGGCCAGTTCTTCAATCGGTAAATAGAGTTGAGGAACGTAGAGTGAAAAATCGTCGATGCCAACGGGGGAAGTAGCCATGTAGGAACGGGGGTTTTAAATTCAACGTAGCAACACCACCGGAGCGCGCCGGTTTAAACCCACCCTAAATTTTGTACCGATCCATGGGGCTGACGATTTTTTTTAATTACGATGTACGGTGATCATCTCGTCCCGTTGGGGGCAAAGATCCCCGTTCATCGCAAAGGTCCGACCTCTGGACGCTAATCGATAAACGTCACCGGTTTGTCGGGTATATAGACCTTTATTCGTTCTTATCCTACGTTATCTGCCGCTTCCCACTTCCCCAGGTAGCCGATCACGATCTCCGGCACTTCCTTCCCTGTGAGGCTGTGGCCCCGCCCTACGGTGGTAACTATTTCCGCCCCTTCCCAATTGGCCTGCATTTTACGGGCACCGGCGATGGGGGCTACGTCATCTTCCTCGTCGTGGATGACGAGTCCGGGCACCGCGACCTTTTTTACGAACTCGGTAAAGTCAATATCGGCAAAGCGATGATCCAGGTGGCGATGAAAGTGATGTTCGATACCGTATTTAACGCGGTCATTGGCTCCTACCATTTCGCAAAATTTGTCGATGAAGTTCTCCAGTTGACCGGGAACGGCCATGCTGATGATGCGCTTCGGCGTGTAGGAGAATTCCGGTTTGCAGGCGTAATAGATAGCGGCCATACCCCCGCCGGAATGGCCGATCCAGTAGTCGGGAGCAAAATCGTGCTGCTTGAAGTAGTTGTCCAGCACCTGGCAGTACATAAAGACGTTGAATTTCTTACCCCCGCTGCGACCGTGGGCGGGTGCGTCGATGGCGTAGATATCAAAACCGGCCTTTTGCAGGGGGCCAAACATCTCGAACCAACGGGCGGTAGAGCTTTCCCAGCCGTGCAGTAATAACACCGAAGGGCCGTCGCCGGGCCAGTGGTAAGACTGCACGTCGTGCTCCCCGTGACGAAAGGTGAATATCTCTGCTTCTTTAAGAAAAACATCGGTACCCGGGTCGTCCCCAAGACGGCGGGGCGTGGTAAGTAAGTGATAAGCGATCTTACCGGCACCGCGGCGGTAGACGCGTGCCGTGCCGTTGAGCAGGCGACGCAGACCGACGATCATCAATTTCTCTTTATTTACCGCCATACGTAAGTATAAGCCTTTGGATAAAGCTATGCAAACTTACGCCGTTTAACGGAACTTACCGTAGCGGGCGTGGGTTATCTGCTCTCACCCCCGTCCTGCATGAAAACATTCACAACCCGTGTAGCCCGTCTTTACGTCAAAGCTTTTACAGGTTTACCGCTGAAGGTGTGGTTGCTGGCCTTGGTTTTGCTTGTTAATCGCAGCGGGGCCATGGTGGTCGCCTTCCTTTCCGTTTACCTGATCGACCAGCAGGGTTTTGCTCCCGTCAAGGCGGGCTACGTGATGGCGGCCTTCGGTGCCGGTGGGGTGCTGGGCAACTATTTCGGAGGCTTACTCAACGACCGCTTCGGCTCGTGGCACATCCAGTTGTACAGCATGATCGGAGCGGGGATTTTGAACATCATACTGGGTCAGGTAGCGGAATTCTGGTCCCTTTGCCTGCTTGCTTTTTGCATCTCGCTCTGGGCGGACGCTTTCCGGCCGGCCAACCGGGCGGCACTTGCCATCTACGCGCCCCCCGAGCTGCTGACCCAGGCTTACGGCTTACAGCGGATGGCCGTCAATCTCGGTTTCAGCATCGGTCCGGCCCTGGGCGGCTACCTCATTTACGGTTATGGTTTCGAGCTTATGTTCTGGGCCGACGGGTTGACTTTCCTGCTGGCCGCCCTGGTCTTTTACCTGGCCCTGCCGAAAGACGAGACGGCTAAGCCCCTGGTGGCTCGTCCAGATAAAAAGAAGGGGGTTCCCGACGATGTTCTGGATATCCCCCACTTTGCACCCGCGACCGCGCCCGCACATAAACAACTTTGGCTACTGGCTTTCGTGCTGGCCAATATGGCCGTCATGATGTGTTTCTTCCAGCTTTTCAGCACCTTTCCCGTTTACCTGAAAACGTCGGGTTTCGACGAGCGGGCGATCGGCTTGCTGTTCACCATCAGCGGGGTGGTGATCGTAGCGGCCGAGATGCCGGTGCTCTACGCCGTGGAACGCCGCTTCAAACCGATCCCGGTAATGCTGACTGGTTCACTGCTGATAATTATTGCCTACCTGTTGCTTCCCGCTTTGGTGAGCGTAAATTTTCTGGCCGTTCTCCTCATGGTCATGTTACTCACGGTCGGTGAAATTCTTTACATGCCCTTCACGAATACTTATGTGGCAAAGCACTCGCCCACCGCGCGAAGGGGAGAATATCTCGGGCTGCTTTCGGCGAGTTATTCGGCGGCTTTCGTATTCACGCCGCTGGTCGGATTCGGGGTGGCCGAGCACTACGGGTATGGGGCGGCTACTCTTGTTTGCTGTGGAATTGCGCTGCTGGGGTGGTTGGTGCTTTCGCGCGTGGAGGTGCTGCGGAATAAAGCCCGGACTTCGCTGCACTCCTCCGGGGTCAATACATTGTAAACTCTTCGGAAGCAGCTTACGTCGGAAATGATACGGGACGGCCCACGGGTGACCTGGGAGAAGAGATTCTATGTATAAATGGAAAAAATTCACTCGTCGGTCAGGACATCAACTACGGTTTTCAGCGCGATAAACATCGGCTCCCGGGCTTCCTTGGCAATAGTGCCGTCTTCGTCGGCTTCTGCTACGATGAGGTCTTCGATGAAGGCCAGTAGTTCTTCCTCTCCGCTTTCGTCGAAAAAGGGGGACAGGCGATCGCGGAAGAGGCCTTTATCCGCCATCAGAGCGTAGTTCTCCTCCTCGGCCTGGCCGATCATCGCTTCTGGGATCGGATCGGGCTCCGTGCGCTCGTCGAGCACGGACTGGTAGATCACGATGGCACCGAATAACAACAGTTCGCGCTCCTCTTCGCTTAGGATCGAGTTTTCCTCGTTGGTCAGGTAACTCGCCAGGTGGGGCTGGCTCTGGGCGAAGTCCTGGAATTCGATGGCAAAGTCGTCGGTGCCGGATTCCAGTCTTTCGAGCGTACGTTCGATGGTGGCTTCCTGTATCATGATTATTGGTTGGATGGGGTAGAAGGAATAGGGTCAAAACGTATTCTCGTAAGAATACGCTTTAGGTGTATCTACAACGATTATTGGGCGCGATCGCAGGTGCAGGTAATGGTTTTCAAGGACATCGCTACCATCCCTAAGCCTTAGCCACGAAGCCAAAGCGAGCGCCTTCATCATCCACGATCAGAAAGCATAGTTGATCGTGGTTTTTTTTGTACACCTCTCGAAAAGGATCGATCTTCTCGGTAGGGATGACGGTTTTGGCGACCAATTCTTCCAGCGTGGTGATGTTGATCTGCCAGTTTACGCCTCGGTTCGTTCTGATCTCGGTAACCGCGATGCCTGGTGCCTGCTCGTTATTCGGTCCGTTGTAGGCGAAGAAAATGGGGTAGTTACTTACGCCTTCATCCACAACGGTATCGGCTGCTTCAGCCAGTTGGTCGCGGGAAGGCTGAACATCGGTTTGTAGTTGGACCCAATCATTTTTTGGTTCTGGCATATGCTGTTGGACAAATTACTTGTGTAAATGAAAATTTGGCGGATAAAACAGGTACAACGGGATTCAGGATGCCGTACAGATAACTTACGGTGCCCCGTTGGAGTTGAGTTGTCGTATAGCTGTTTTCAAAAATTAATTCGCTATTACGGGAAGAAAGTTTCCGGCCAGCTCAGGGAGCGAGCCGAGTGCGCTTCCAGTCTCCTTTTCTGTTCTTTTCGTACACCAGCCGATCGTGCAACCGGCTGCTCCGACCCTGCCAAAATTCAATCAGCGTGGGCACGATGATGTAGCCACCCCAATGCTCCGGACGTGGTAGCTCCTCGTCATTGGCGTATTCGGCCTCCACTTCTTTTTGCCGAGTTTCCAGGAATTCCCGTCCGGAGATCTCTTGGCTCTGCGGGCTGACCCAGGCTCCGATTTGGCTCTTCTTCGGCCGGCTGTGAAAATAATCGGTCGACATTTCCGACGGGGCTTTTTCCACGCTACCCTCGATTCGGACCTGGCGCTGCAACCCCAGCCAGTTGAAGACTGCGGCAGCGTTGGGGTTCGCTTCCAGTTCCCGGCCCTTACGGCTGTTGTAGTTGGTGTAAAAAATGAAACCCCGTTCCGTAACCTGTTTAAGCAAAACCACGCGGGCGGCGGGAGTATTTTCACCGGTGACCGTGGCGACAACCATAGCATTGGGTTCCAACACCTCACCATCAGTAGCGGCTTTAAACCAGCGTTCAAAGAGTTGGAAGGGATCGGCCGGGGAGTTGGATTCGAGAAGTTCGTCTATTTGGTAGTCTACCCGGAGGTTACCTGCGTCTATGGCCATTTTCAGTACTGTATTTTGGTAGTAATATATTTTGGCAATGCCGCCGTACGCTCCGGGTTTAGTATGTATCAAATGCATCCGCACGTGATCGGCACGGACGACGTGAGAGGAAATTCCGCATCTGTGGTGTCAGGGAAGCACTGATTCCGCTCGCCGGTAAAGTCAACACTTGATTTCGTCAAGTCTACGCTTGTAGATATCGTAGTTCTCGTCGTCGAAGCAAACGAAAATCACTTCTTCGGGAAGTTCCCCCACGTGTGACCCTACGGTTGCCAGCGCGATGGCTGCCGCATGCTCCTTCGGAAAGCGGTAGATGCCGGTACTAATGTTGGGTATGGCCAGCGTCGTCACACCGGCCGCCTCCACCAAACGGAGTGCGTTGCGATAACAACTGGCAAGTTTCTCCGGTTCTTCGGAGTCGCCCTGATTCCAACGGGGGCCTACGGTGTGAATAACGTACTCGGCGGGCAGATTGCCCGCAGTGGTGATCACCGCTTCACCAACCTTGCAGCCGCCCTGTACCGCCCTGATCTTCCTGCATTCTTCCAGTATCTCTGGCCCGCCGGCGCGATGGATGGCCCCGTCGACCCCACCCCCGCCAAGCAGGGAAGTATTAGCGGCATTGACGATGGCTCCAGCCTTTACCCTGGTGAGGTCACCCTTGATCAGACTTAATTTCATGCTTGGACACTTGGGCATTGTTGTTATAAAAATCCTGCTTTGCATCCTGCGGCCGCGCCACAATAAACATCTCGCGGTTGCGGGAGATAACGGTTATAAGCGGGTCAAGCAATCAAACAGTGGGTCTTACACTGCTCGTCTTACTTTATTGTTCAGCTTGATTTTCTGCCTGTGCTACCTTAAGCCGCACGGAGCAACTCCAGCATTCCGCCTTCCAGCTTTGATTTTGCGTACGTCCGGTCGATGGTGAAATGCTTCACGTCCTTCATGCCGGGCATTTCGAACATGGCATCGGTCATCACCGCCTCGCAGATGGAGCGGAGGCCGCGGGCGCCGAGTTCGTATTCCAGCGCGGTTTCGGCCAGGTACTCGATCACATCCGGGTCGAAAGTGAGATTGATGCCTTCGAGCCGGAAGAGGTGCTGGTATTGTTTCAGCAGGCTGTTGCGCGGTTCGGTAAGGATGCGCTTCATAGCTTCCAGATCGAGCGGCTTGAGGTAAGTCACCACGGGAAGACGACCGATCAGTTCGGGGATCATTCCGAAGCGGCGGATGTCTTTGTGCGAGACGTACTTCAGCAGGTCTTCCTCCTCCACGCGTTGGTCTTTGTTGCTGCCGAAGCCGATCACCTTGCTGTTCATTCGGCGAGCGATCACTTTTTCAATACCGTCAAAAGCGCCACCGCAGATGAAGAGAATATTTTCAGTATTCACCTTTACAAGTTTCTGTTCGGGGTGCTTACGGCCACCTTGTGGGGGTACCATCACGTCGGTGCCTTCCAGCATTTTCAGCATGGCTTGCTGTACGCCCTCGCCGCTCACGTCGCGGGTGATGCTGGGGTTATCTGATTTGCGGGCGACCTTATCCATCTCGTCGATATATACGATGCCGCGCTCGGCGCTTTTTACGTCGTAGTTACAGACCTGCAGCAGGCGGCTGAGGATGGATTCCACGTCTTCCCCCACGTACCCCGCCTGGGTAAACACCGTAGCGTCAACTATGGAGAAGGGCACATCGAGAAACTTGGCGATCGTCTTCGCAAGCAGTGTTTTACCCGTTCCGGTACGGCCGACAAGCAGAATATTGCTCTTTTCGATCTGCACTTCCTGGTCTTCCGTAGGAGGGTGCATCAGGCGCTTGTAATGGTTGTACACCGCAACGGAGATGATCTTCTTGGCCTGCCCCTGACCGATCACGTACTGATCGAGGTGCCGCTTGATGTCGCGGGGCGTGATGTCGGTCGGCAGTTTGAATTCCTTCACCGGCTGTTCCGGCTCAGGCTCGGGGGGCGGGGGCATAACGCCACCGTAGAGTTCCTCGGCAACTATCTCCTGCGCCTGCTCTACGCAGATCTCGCAGATGTGAGAACTCAGTCCAGCTACCAGTACCAGTGCCTCGCTTTTGTCGCGACCGCAAAAGGAGCAGTGAACCTCCTGTCTTTTTCCTCGCATCATGGGGAAGTAGTTTTTGTAGTAGTGTAGTTTGGTAGTAATCTAGTGCTACCGTGTTTTGTAGTAATGGCGTTCGGTAGTAGTGCTACCGCACGATTAAATGCTTTGATCTTTTCAGATAATAATAAGAAGCCGCTCCGAATGTACTCACCTAAGGTGATTTTCGGAGCGGCTTCGGGAGGCGAAAGTAAGGCTTTTGTTCGACGTTCATTGTCGGCACTTCGCTTTACGCCAGAATCATCGGATCTCTCGGCGGACGAGCAGGGTTGTTCTTCCTGTCTCGGCCGATAAGTCATGCGATGGTTAATGGTTAATCTTTATCTCGGGTCAGCACTTCATCAACCAGGCCGTAAGCGACGGCTTCGGGAGCAGTCATCCAGTTATCGCGGTCGCTGTCCTTTTCGATGGACTCGAAGGTCTGGCCGGTATGATTAGCCAGGATAGTGTAGAGCTCTTCGCGTAGCTTGCTGATGAGGCGGTAGTTGATCTCCATATCGGAGAACTGGCCCTGCATGCCGCCGCTCGGCTGGTGGATCATGACGCGGGCGTGAGGCAAGATGGAGCGCTTCCCCTTCTCCCCGGCGGAGAGCAGGACGGAGCCCATCGAAGCCGCCAGGCCGGTACAGATAGTGGCCACGTCGGGCGTCACGTACTGCATGGTATCGTACATGCCCATACCGGCGATCACGCTGCCGCCGGGGCTGTTAATGAACATCTGAACGTCGCGCTTCGGATCAACGGATTCCAGAAAAAGGAGCTGGGCCTGAACGACGTTGGCTACGTAGTCGGATACGGCAACACCCATAAAGATGATGCGGTCCATCATCAGGCGACTGAATACGTCCAGGGCGGCGATGTTCATCTGCCGCTCTTCAATCACATTCGGGCTAAAGCCGGTTACCTGCGGAGTTGCCATGCCACCGATGGTGGAGGCATATTTCTCAAGGTGCATCGTACTCATACCCATGTGACGGGTAGCGTACTTCATGAATTCATCCTGTGGGATCATGGTAGGGTTATTTTGGGTTGGGAGAAGCGAAACCTTATTAGTTGCTTCTGATCGTAAACGCGTAAACCGCTGGGCGGTTTAGTTTTGTACCAAGGTAGTTCGCTGGTAATCGTGGTGGCAACCGCACTTCACAGTAATGCAGTACTACCGGTTGGAAGTATTGTAGTGAGCTCCTCACCTTGCGGGTATCAGTACGTTCCATGCCGTCGCACGTCAGGGCCGGCAGACCCTTTACCCTGCGCCTAAAAAAGAGGCGTTGAAGTCAATGACTTCAACGCCTCCACGGATTTTCGATCTTATGTTCAGCGGCGGCTGATGACGCCTGCCACACGCGGTAGCAGTACAGAATTGCGTGGCTACCGACTTACGTTACTCTTCTTCCGATGCGGGGGTATTCTTCTCGTTAAACTCCTTGATGAGTTCGTTGAACCCGTCGGCGTCGAGGGGCTTTTTCTTCATCTTCACTTCGTCGCGCAGGGCGGCCATGATCTTCTTTTCAATGGCATTGCCGCTGAGTTGCTCACGCTGCTTTTCGTCCTGCAGCATCTGGCCTACGTAGTTGTCGATGAACTCGTCGGTAAGAAAATCGGGGCGCTGACCACCGAGCATACCCATCAGGCTCTCAACGGCTTCAGCCTTCACGTCGGCGTACTCCAGTTTAATGTCTTTCTCCTCGGCGTATTTATTGCGGATAAGCATCCACTTGACGCCGCGCTGAAACATGTCAAAGTCGTTGTCGTTGGAGTCTTCCTCGTTGATCTGCTTCATGATGTCGAGGGGCAGTTCGATATCATTATTGTCCACAAGAGCTTTCTGGATCTCAAAGTTGGCCATCATTTCTCCCTGACGGTCGAAGCCACCGGCGTTGTCGGCGGCGATTCTTTCGCGGAGTTCCGCCTCGGTGGTGATCTCTCCGGAGGGGTCGAACTTTGTGAAGAACTCCTCATTGAGCTCGGCGGGGGTGATGCGGCCGGCCGCGTCGATTGTCAATTCAAACTGCTTACCGCTGATGTCGGTATCCGCATCTTCCAGGCCGAGAAGGTGCTTGTTTACATAAGCGTCAGTGCTCTCCTTTTCAATGGCGGTGATGTCTTTCACCTTGATCGTATCACCAATCTTTTTGCCGATGACCATCTTCTTGCCGGCGTCGCTGAGCGAGTCGACGTATAACTTGGTGGTGTTGGTGATCTTTTCTTCCACGGGGCCGGTCTCGGTGAAAGTGACGTCAAGGATATCCTCTACCTCAACTTTGCCCTCGGTGATACTCTCGGTTTCACCACCGGACTTCAGCATCCGTTCAATCTGCTCGTTCAGAAATTCGTCCGTGGTTTCGAGCACGTACTTATCGAAGGTTTGTTTGGGCAGCGCCAGGGTGAACTCGGGTTCGAGGGCCAGGTCGTACTTGAAGGTAATGTCCTGCAGCCTGCTGGCGGTCAGCATCGGCATGTCTTTATCCTCGATCGGCTGAGGACTAAAGATCAGTTTGATCTTGTTCTCTTCGATGTGGCCGAAAAGACTGTCCTTGATCATCCCGTCCAGCTCCTGCCCCAGTATCTGGTTGCCCATCATCTTGCGCAGGGTAGAAAGGGGTGTCTTGCCCTTACGGAACCCTTTCATGCTAACTTTCTGCTTCTGTTTTTTGAGCTCGGCGACGATCTTGTCGTTGAGTTCTTCCTTCGTGATGGCTACTTCGAGGCGACCGGTGACGTTGCTCGTCTTTTCGAACGTTACGTTAGGCATTACTTGCAGTTTGGATCCGCTCAACGGATCGGATAAAAAAAGCCCGCCGATCAAGACGGGCCAATCACCTCCGAAAGATTCGGAAGATTTTGGTGTGCGGGTGAAAGGACTCGAACCTTCACGCATTGCTGCACCAGATCCTAAATCTGGCGTGTATACCAATTTCACCACACCCGCAGGGGCACTTTTGGCGGAGCCGATTCCGCTAAAGCGGGGCAAAGGTACGGGATATTAATTAAGTAGTCAAATAGTCTTTCGCCTAAAACCTTGGTACATCCTGACTATTCAGCATCTGGCTGAAAATTTCGTACGGGCGGAGCTGCAGGTGCGGTGAAGGTTGGGAAGCAAGGTTGGTTGCCCCCCTTTGCACCTGCGACCGCGCGCCTTTGATCAGTTGCTCGATTACTCCTGACGGAAACTATTCCCAACCACGCCATCCCGGCGTACAGCAGCGCGCCCAGCAGGAAGATCCTTTGGTAAGGGTTGGGATATCCAGGTCTTGAGCTATAGTAAATTGAAGCTCACCGGTAGGTTGAACCGGACCCTGACCGAATTGCCCCCTAGCCTGCCCGGCTCCCAGCGGAGGCCGCGCTCGCCCATCAGACGGACCACGCGCAAAGCTTCCTCTCCTAACCCGTGCCCGGGATCACGTAACAACTTCATTGTGCTCCTACTACCGTCCTTTTCCACAACGAAGCTTACTACGGCCATACCCACAAAGAAGTTCTGTTGGAGTATGACCGGATACCTTATATTTTGATGCACAAAGTTCAGCAGCTTCTCATCGGAGCAGACTTTGCGTTCCGCGTACTCCTGCCCGGTAGCGCAGCCTGGGAACATGGGCATTTGCGGCACAATGTTGAAAATTGAATCTGTTTTCAGTTCGGGTCGCGGCGAAATAAGCTTTGGTTTCACTTTTTTCAACTCATTTGCTTCCAGTTTAAACCTTACCGGCAGGTTAAACCGAACCCTAATTGGCCTGTTGGCCTGTTGGGCTGGTTCCCAGCGGCCGCGCTCGCTCATTAGTCTTACCACCCGCATGGCTTCGTCACCGGTCCCCGCTCCGGGATCACGCACTAATTTGAATCCGCTGAGGCTACCGTCATTTTCCGCCACGAAGCTCACCACGGCCATGCCTTCAACGCCGTTATCGCGGGCTACGGCAGGGTACTGCACGTTGTCATAAATGAAGGCTAGCATTCTTTTGTCAGCGCACTGCTTGCGTTCGGCGTAAGAACCGGTTTCACCACAGCCGGGAAACAGGGGGAACTGATCGCGGATGTGAATCAACTTCTCCCTTTGGGTTTGCGGAAGCAAGGGAGGGCAGGCCGGATCCGGTGGCGGGGCCTGGACGGCGGCGAGACCTCCTTTTTCGCAAAAATCATTCCTTTCCACGCCAAACGCAACATCATCGAAAAAAGCAGCCCCCAAAAGAGTCGATAGTAAAGCGCAGACGATACCTGCTTTTAAATAGGGTGACGGGCTGAGACTCATGGTAACCTGTTTGTTCTTACAGATGCTACCGGAGAACGTTTTGACGGAGAGTATGAAAAGGATTTTTATGGAAAGAAAATTTTTTCTTATCAATTAGCTTGGTTGCGATGTAGAAGGGTGGAGAACCGCAAAGCTCGTACGACCTGCTATGCTGTCCTCGCTACCTACACCATTGCCAAAACCGAAAAGTAAGTCAACAATGTGTTTTATTACGAGAACCTTAGGACCAATCTTGTCGGCCTTTTTTACCTACTATGGGCGTCAATCTGTCTGTCATTGTCATGGAGTCGGACTAACCGGGCGATCAACGTTCTGCAAATTGTACTACCTGCCGCGTTCAGAATCAAAATTATCACCGGAACGGGTCGTCCTTCCCGGGTGCCCTTCTCTTTTTTTAGGGTTTGAGTAGAACCATTCCCCGGAAAAGCGACACCATGGTTATCACCCATACGACCGTCCATAGCACCGTGCGCCACCAGTTGATCGCTACCAGTGCGGACGACACGGGCAAGTGATCATCGTTTGTATCGAGCGAAGCATGCAGCGGCACCGCTCTGAAAAAAGTGATTGCCCATACGGCCATCACAAGAAGGAGGTTTAACCATACATGCCAGCAGGCAGCCGTTGTGACCAACCATCCGTAAGTTACCAATTGGCCCAGCATTACGGGCAGGACAACATAGGTGACTTTTCGGGTGTAAACAGGATGCCAACGCTGAAAATCGTCTTTCTTGAAACGAAGGAAAGCAGGATAGATCACCAACTGTACCATCCAAATCAGCACCATCGCGGCGGTATCTAACACCAGTTGTAGTGATCTCGCGATCTGCGAGTTCATGAAGACAGTTTCCATCGATAAACTTTATGTACGCGCCAGAGGATAAGTCCGAATGGTATCCACCAAATAAAATCATTGGTGATCAATGTAAAGAAAAAGCCAAAAGGAACCAGACCGGTAAGGTAATTCATCAAAAAGCCGGCAGGGCCAAATAGCTTACCCAGCCCGCCTACCGCTACGATGGGCCAGTGGCGCATTGGATCGTAGCTCGCCCACCAGTATCCAAGACCATACACCCCAATCACCATACCCATTCCTTGCCAGACCATCGGATGTCGCATCGGTTCCATTCCTACCAATTCCCAAAACTGCCGGGGGAAAAGTACTACCCAGGCACCCCACAAAATGTTGTACCCGGCAGCGAGGCGAAGAACGATTTTCATCCACGGAGGGGAAGAATCATATGGCATATGGCTTTTGTATTTAGTTAGTCGTACAAGCTTTGAGCCGTACACTTGGTTCATGCCATAGTCAGTCATCTGAAGTGGATCCAAAGTATTTGGCGGGGACGCAGGTGCAAGTGAAGGCGTTTTAGGCTCAATATTTAACGCTACCCGTCTCTGCTTTTATACGTCCATACTTTGCATCCCGCGGCCGCGCCCACCTATATGGGATTTTTCACAAAAAGAAAACCGTACCGCTATAGAAGCGATACGGTTTTCCGTCTTGACGTATTGTATTTAAATCTGCCGGTTGAAGGGCTTTACAACTTAGAATACGATCAGTGAGATCTGCTCTAGCGTATCCAGGTCAACTATGTTGCCATTCATGTCGAAGAATCGAATGATTGCATCACCGTTATCATAGGTTACCGTCTGCATTACACCAAGGGTATTGGTGGTTATCTGGAAGAGGTTGTTAAACATCGTCAGATCCGTGTCGAAGAGGCTAACGCGAAGGTAGGTTTCGTTCGCGTTGCCGTCGTCTTCAGGGAAGAACATCAGGTTGCTTCCAGCATCATAGAGTTCAGCGAGGTTGGTGCCAGAGTAACTGGCAGCAGCCGTAGCAATACCGGAGCGTCCACGAGGACCAACGGGGCCGTTAGGACCGCGCTCACCCTGAATACCCTGGAGACCTTGGATACCCTGCGTACCAGCCGGGCCGCGGGGGCCGGTTGGGCCTTGCGCACCGTCGGTACCACGGGGGCCTTCGGGACCCATCATGCCCATCATGCCTTCAGGACCAGCAACGCCGGGAACACCCTGTTCGCCACGGGGGCCAACAAGACCGCGAGGACCGCGAGCACCGTCAACACCAGCAACACCTTGTTCGCCTTGGATACCCTGGTCACCGTCGGCGCCCTTGATGCCCTGCTCTCCTTGCTCTCCCTGAGGACCAGCAACACCGCGAGGACCAGCGGGGCCCATCATTCCAGCCATACCTTCAGGACCGGCAACGCCGGTTTCTCCCCGAGGACCTCGTGGGCCTTCCGGACCATCGGAACCCTGAGGACCCGTAGCACCGGTTTCACCCTGGAGACCTTGGATACCTTGATCACCATCAGGACCTTTGATACCTTGTTCGCCTTGTTCGCCACGTTCGCCTGTTGGACCTTGCGGACCAGCCGGACCTTCGACGCCCTGGATACCACGGTCTCCCTGAGGACCCCGGATACCCTGCTCGCCATCGATACCGTCAACGCCGGCAGCACCTTCGAAGCCTTGTGGGCCTCGCTCACCCTGAACGCCTGTAGGACCTACAGGACCTCGAGCACCATCCTGACCGTCCTGACCAGCAGCGCCGGTAAGGCCGCGTGGGCCCTGAGCTCCGTCTTGGCCATCTTCACCATCGCGTCCGTCCTGACCAGCAGCGCCGGTAAGGCCACGGGGACCTTGTGCACCGTCCTGGCCATCTTCACCGTCCTGACCAGCAGCACCGGTAAGGCCGCGGGGGCCTTGGGCACCGTCTTGGCCATCTTCGCCATCGCGACCATCCTGGCCGTCCTGACCAGCAGCGCCGGTGAGACCACGTGGGCCTTGGGCACCGTCCTGGCCATCTTCACCATCGCGTCCGTCCTGACCAGCAGCACCGGTAAGACCACGTGGGCCTTGGGCACCATCTTGGCCATCTTCGCCGTCCTGACCAGCGGCACCAGTCAGACCACGAGGCCCTTGATCACCGTCTTGGCCATCTTCGCCGTCCTGACCAGCGGCACCAGTCAGACCACGAGGCCCTTGATCACCGTCTTGGCCATCCTGACCAGCAGCACCGGTGAGACCACGTGGGCCTTGATCACCGTCTTGGCCAGTCAAACCGCGGGGGCCTTGGGCACCGTCTTGGCCATCTTGGCCGTCCTGACCAGCAGCGCCGGTAAGGCCGCGGGGGCCTTGAGCACCATCTTGGCCATCTTGTCCGTCCTGACCAGCAGCACCGGTGAGACCACGTGGGCCTTGATCACCGTCTTGGCCATCTTCACCATCGCGTCCGTCCTGACCAGCGGCACCAGTCAGACCACGTGGGCCTTGAGCACCATCTTGGCCATCTTCACCGTCCTGACCAGCAGCACCGGTGAGACCTCGTGGGCCTTGGGCACCGTCTTGGCCATCTTGACCAGTAAGACCGCGAGGGCCTTGTGCACCATCTTGGCCGTCCTGACCAGTCAGACCACGTGGGCCTTGGGCTCCATCTTGACCATCTTCGCCGTCACGTCCGTCCTGACCAGCAGCACCGGTGAGACCACGTGGGCCTTGATCACCGTCTTGGCCATCTTGACCAGTCAGACCGCGAGGGCCTTGGGCACCATCTTGGCCGTCTTCGCCGTCACGTCCGTCCTGACCAGCAGCTCCGGTGAGACCTCGTGGGCCTTGATCACCGTCTTGGCCATCTTCGCCATCGCGACCATCTTGTCCGTCCTGACCAGCAGCGCCGGTAAGGCCGCGAGGGCCTTGAGCGCCGTCTTGGCCATCTTCACCATCGCGTCCGTCCTGACCAGCGGCACCAGTCAGACCACGAGGCCCTTGATCACCGTCTTGGCCAGTCAGACCGCGAGGGCCTTGAGCACCATCTTGACCATCTTGGCCAGTAAGACCGCGTGGGCCTTGTGCACCATCTTGGCCATCTTCGCCGTCCTGACCAGCAGCGCCGGTGAGACCACGTGGGCCTTGATCACCGTCTTGGCCATCGCGACCATCTTGTCCGTCCTGACCAGCAGCACCGGTAAGACCGCGAGGGCCTTGGGCGCCGTCTTGGCCATCTTCACCATCGCGTCCGTCCTGACCAGCAGCACCAGTCAGACCGCGAGGGCCTTGGGCACCATCTTGGCCATCTTGTCCGTCCTGACCAGCAGCACCGGTAAGGCCGCGGGGGCCTTGAGCACCATCTTGGCCATCTTCACCGTCCTGACCAGCAGCACCGGTGAGACCACGTGGGCCTTGAGCACCATCCTGGCCATCTTCGCCATCGCGACCATCTTGGCCGTCCTGACCTGCAGCGCCGGTAAGGCCACGGGGACCTTGTGCACCGTCCTGGCCATCTTCGCCGTCACGTCCATCCTGGCCATCTTGACCAGCGGCACCGGTAAGGCCACGGGGGCCCTGGGCACCGTCCTGACCATTTCGGCCTGGGGCACCAGTTAAACCACGCGGGCCTTGATCTCCATCCTGACCGTCTTGGCCGGCAGATCCGGTAAGGCCACGGGGGCCTCGTTGACCATCCTGGCCATCTCTACCTGCGAGACCGCGAGGGCCTTGCTGGCCGTCAGCACCAGTAAGACCACGGGGGCCTTGCTGACCATCTTGGCCTTGCAGCCCACGAGGACCACGTTCGCCATCGGCGCCCTGTCGGCCACGGAGCCCCTGTGGGCCACGAACACCTTCAAGTCCTTGTGGGCCTTGGTCGCCCTGAGCTCCCTGAAGGCCAATAGGTCCTTGCGGTCCTTCTGGTCCCGTAGCACCGGTTTCTCCAGCAACACCTCTAGGGCCCTGTTCGCCACGAGCACCTTGTTCGCCGCGAGGGCCTTGTTCACCTTGCGGTCCTTGTGCACCGTCGGCACCGTCAGTACCATTAACACCAGCCAAGCCTTGCTGGCCCCGAGGACCTTGTTCGCCCTGGATGCCTTGTTCACCTTGAGGGCCTTGCTGGCCATCCTGACCTGGTATTCCCTGAAGTCCTTGTTCGCCTTGAGGGCCTTCCAGACCATCAACACCGTCTCTTCCTTCAGGACCAGCCGGACCAATAGGCCCGGTATCTCCCTGTACACCACGCTGACCGCGTGGTCCCTGGGGGCCTTCCTGACCAGCAGGACCCTGAGGCCCCTCGGGGCCCTGTGGGCCCTGTTCGCCGTCTGCACCAGAGATGCCGGCAGGGCCTTCTTCACCCCGTGGACCTTCTTCGCCCTGGGGGCCTTGGGGGCCTTCTTCGCCTCTGGGGCCTTCTTCACCCTGCGGACCGATTGGACCTTCTTCACCCTGTACGCCTCTTTCGCCTTGAGTTCCTTGAAGGCCTCTTGGGCCACGATCACCCTGGGCACCTTGCGCACCTTGTAGTCCTTGTATTCCCTGAAGACCACGAGCTCCCATATCTCCTTGAGGACCGCGAGCTCCGGTTTCACCGTCGGCGCCATCAGTTCCATCTGCGCCCGTTGGGCCTTGAATTCCGATCGGTCCGCGTTCTCCCTGCTCACCACGAGGACCTTGTACACCTCTAGGACCCTGAGGGCCCTGAGTACCGGGGGCTCCGTCTTGGCCAGGGGCACCGTCTGCACCACGCGTACCAGCAGGACCGCGTGGACCTTCGGCACCATCCTGACCATTAGTACCATCCTGGCCTTGGGGGCCGGCGGGGCCTCTTGGGCCCTGGTTACCTTGTTCTCCCTGTTCTCCCTGTTCTCCCTGTGGGCCTTGCTCACCTTCGGTGCCTTGGGCACCTTGGGCACCCTGGAGACCTCGAGGACCTTGTTCACCCTGGATGCCCTGGATGCCCTGAGCACCTTGAGGGCCTTGAGGGCCTTCAACACCATTAAGCGCATACAGTGCATAAGGCACCGCGGTCAGTTCTCTTTCGGTAACAAGCGTAAGACCATCTTCCGTAGTAATGGTAGTACATAAGGTATAAGGACCTTGAGCCCAATCGATGGTCAGTAATTCACCATCCTCACCGACTTGAGCATTGACGATACCGAATTCATTAGTCATGGCATCCACTTCTTCCGTATATACGGTATCTCCCGGAGCCTCGGACATTTTGAGGGCAAATGAAAGCATGATGTCCTCATTGGCAAGGACATCTCCATTAGCATCACGAACGGCTGCTTGATAATTTAGTGCTCCAGACGTTTGGGCACTTACATCTGCGGTAAAAAGTAAAAGAAATAGTGTAAAAAAGAGTAGTAATCTGTTGATCATGTCAAAGTCTTTAAAATAGATGGTGATTATGTTAGAAACCAAATCTAAATCAGTCTTATAAAGACTTGAGAGATAAGGTACACACGGGAAGATTTTGTTTGGAGGATAAGCGGGTTAGTAGGTGATAACCAATACGGTTGTAAGCTTGTGCAACTTACCTTCATCATCAATTCCCTGCAAAAAATAGTTTGCGTTAGGAAGTTGATTTAATTGTCTGAAAGTGATGATCTGGTTTCCGGAAACTGAGTGTTGTTTAACGATTCTTCCGTAGACATCAATGAGGCGCAATTCCGTAAATTTTTCTTTGTATTCTCCCAAGTCGACTGAGAGTCTTTCAACCGTCGGGTTAGGATAGGCACGGACTGAAATTTCAGTATCTGTTTCGTTTTCCGGGACAATACTTCCGATTCTGCGTTCCTGCTGATCGTTATCCGTTTGATGAAAACCAACGGTGATAACAATATCACCCCGCTGATAACCTATTACCGACTCGCCAAAACTGGCATCTACCTGAAGTTCCTGTTGATTTCCACTGGGTACGACCGTACTGGTAGCGGCAACAGCCCCGATAAGTTCTCGCTCAAGGAGGAGCTGGGCTCGTAAATCAGTATTGATGGAAAAAAATATCAGACAAATCAGCAGGAGGAGCTGAAGAAATTTAGAGTAAAGGTCGTGCATTATGATAAGTGGGATTGTGCCCGAAAGTTGCAAGAGTAGTTTTGACCACCAAAGGTGAGAAGTAAACTCTCTGACTATAAAAATCGAGCCAAATTCAAGGGATCGGGAATAAAAAATTAAGAGATGTGTTAGTCCATTATTAGATGTAGCGGATATAAATGTAGTAATAATCTTAACAAAGGGCAATAAATTGTTACATCTTAACAAATTTGTTTCTGATTCTATTTCCAAGAACTGATATTAACAATGAACTTACACCGGATTTGGGGGGGATCAAGCAGTCATTTACAGGTTCAGACAATTTTTCCATGCTGAAAATTATTTTTCCGTAGTTCAATTTCCTGCACCTGCGGTCCCGCCACAGACCCTCCCGTTTTGTAAGCTACTCGATACTTTAACAGAAGGGAGCGCCGTCAGACAACAGCGCTCCCGAACAACTTTTATGTTTTGATTTACCTAATTACACCAGGAAAGGTGCAATAACCAGCGACACAACGGCCATTAGTTTCAGGAGAATATTGAGGGAGGGACCGGAGGTATCCTTAAACGGGTCACCAACCGTATCGCCCACAACGGCGGCCTTGTGCGGCTCGGAGCCCTTGTGGTAAATGGTGCCCTGTACGGAAGCACCTTCCTCGAACATTTTCTTGGCGTTGTCCCAGGCACCACCGGCGTTAGACTGGAAGATGGCCATCATCACTCCCGCTGAAGTGACGCCAGCCAGAAGACCGCCGAGCATCTGCGCACCCATTGATGGGTCAGCACCAAAGAGTTGTGGCGCGAAGCCGACAAGCACGGGGGTGAGTACGGCGATCAGACCAGGCATCACCATCTCGCGAATGGAAGCTTTTGTAGAGATCTCTACACACTTTTCGTAATCGGCCTTACCATCAGCGGCATCGAAGATGGCTTTATCGGCAGGCGTAAATTTGCTTTCGTCGGAGTCGTACTTACGCATGACGACCAGGGCTGCTTTCAGTTCCGGAATGTCCTGGAACTGGCGGCGAACCTCCTGAATCATATCGTTGGCGGCACGGCCCACGGCTTCCATAGAGAAAGCGGAGAATAGGAAAGGCAGCATAGCACCGAGGAAGAGGCCAGCCATCACGAATGGGTTGGCGACGTCGATTGTTTTGATGTCAGCCGTTTGCATGAAAGCAGCGAAGAGTACGAGGGCAGTCAGTGCAGCAGAACCGATGGCGAAACCCTTACCGATAGCTGCGGTGGTGTTGCCCACGGCGTCAAGCTTATCGGTACGTTCGCGTACTTCTTTCGGAAGGCCGGCCATTTCGGCGATACCCCCGGCATTGTCGCAGATGGGACCGTAGGCGTCGATGGCGAGTTGGATACCCGTATTGGCAAGCATACCTACGGCAGCGATACCGATACCGTAAAGGCCGGCGAAGTAGTAAGAGCCGATAATGGCCGCACAGAGAATCACGATGGGTACGGCGGTAGAACGCATACCGACGGCAAGACCGGCGATGAGGTTGGTAGCGGCACCCGTCAGCGACTGATCAACAATGCCCTGTACCGGCTTGGTACCCGTGCCCGTGTAAAACTCGGTGATGTAACCGATACCCAAACCGGCAACAAGACCGAGCAGGATGGCGTAGAACACACCCATATTCGTGTAAGTAGTCTCTACACCATTGCTATTAAGCATGGTCCAGCTATCCGGCATCAACGTAGTGACGGCGAAGAAAGTAGCTACGAGCATGATTGCGGCAGCGATCAGTTCGCCAAGGTTAAGGGCCTTCTGGGGATCACCGCCTTCCTTCACGCGCACGAAGAACGTGCCGACGATGGAAGCGAGGATACCGATGCCGGCAACAACGAGGGGAAGCAGTACACCGTTGAGGCCATTCAGATCCGTGCCGTAGAAAGCGGGCATGGTCATGAACGCCGCACCGATCACCATGGTACCGATGATGGAGCCAACGTACGACTCGAAAAGGTCGGCACCCATACCAGCTACGTCACCTACGTTATCCCCTACGTTGTCGGCGATGGTTGCGGGATTGAGGGGATGATCTTCGGGGATTCCCGCTTCGACCTTACCTACGAGATCAGCGCCAACATCGGCAGCCTTGGTGTAAATGCCACCGCCCACGCGGGCGAAAAGGGCAATAGAAGAAGCGCCGAAGGAAAAGCCGGTGATGACCGTGATGACTTTCAGCATGGCATCTTTGGCGGTAGCTGCGGAAGCAGCTTCGGTGATGGTGATGTCACCGGCGAATTGCCCCTTAAAGAGCAGAAAGAGTGTACCGAGACCCAGCAGACCAAGACCCACTACGCCAAGCCCCATGACGGCACCACCATCAAAGGCAACGCCGAGGGCTTTACCGAGGCTGTTACGCGCGGCCTGGGTGGTACGGATGTTGGCCTTTGTGGCAACGTTCATACCGATGAAGCCGGCCAGTGCGGAACAGATGGCACCGAGTACGAAGGCTACGGCGATCATGATGCTGGAAGTATCGCGGTCCGCCGTTACGGCCAGAATAACCGCCACGACGGCTACGAATATAGCGAGTACTTTGTATTCGGCTTTGAGAAAAGCCATGGCGCCGTCAGCAATGTTCTTACCAATGCGTTGCATCAGTTCATTGCCCGGATCGAGCTTGGATACGCCGGCAGATTTGATAAACATGAATACAAGTGCGAGCACGCCCAGCAGAGGGACCGCAATTAGAATAGTTGAAACCATAATATGAAAAGAGATTTACTTGTTTAAGAAGATTGTTAGTCTTCGAAGTACAAGCGATCTAGATGGCCGCAGGGATGTTGATTAGAACATTAAAGGAGTGCATGATCCCGTACGCTTCAAAAGGTCGTTGACCCGAAATAGTGCGCAAAAGTAACTAAAGCAGGTGTTTTGGTCAAACTTTAGACTTTTTCGGGGGACGGGGCACATTTTTGGGGCGGGATCGCAGGATGCAGCGTGACAGGTAAAGAGCAATGGGCACCAGTGCGCGGAACTTAACTTCATTGGGCGAAATGCAAACGAGTCCTCCCGCTTAGCGCGTCGGCATGAATGTTGAGTGAAAATAAATGGTGGTCTACAACTGAGGTTAGGGGCATCCCGACTTGCTACCCAAGTACTGAACTTATTAACTGGAAACCTTCCATAGAAGAAACAGTTGGCTCACATCCACGTGTTTCAGTACTTCACTAACGGCATCAAGCTATTCAAAATATCAATAGTGCACCACTAACGGGTAATAATTTGTACCGCTTCCTTGGCCCTGGTTGCCCGCTCCCGCGCCATGGCGATCGTATCTCCCAGAGCCGTAACGTGGCCCATCTTCCGGAACGGCCGCGTCTCCGCCTTCCCGTACAGGTGGGGGTACACCTCGGGTATGGCCAGCAGATTCGCCCAGCCAGCATATACGGCCGGGCCGTTGTGTCCTTCCGCACCGAGCAGATTAATCATCGCGCCGGGGCGGACGAGGTCGGTCGGGCCGAGGGGTAGATCCATGATGGCGCGGAGGTGCTGTTCGTACTGGCTGGTCATGCAAGCCTCGATGGTGTGATGGCCGCTGTTGTGGGGGCGGGGAGCTACCTCATTGACCAGAATTTCTCCGGTGGGCGTCAGAAACAGCTCGACGGCAAGGAGACCGACGATACCCATCTTTTCGGCAACTTCCATCGCCAGACGGGCGGCGCGAACGTCGGTGTCAGAGCCGATGGCGGCGGGGCAGATCAAAAACTCGACGAGGTTGGCGGTAGGGTGAAACTCCATCTCCACGGTCGGGAAGACGGAAATGTTGCCGGAAGGGGTGCGGGTGACGATGACGGCCAGTTCCTTGGCGATGTCGACCAGGTCTTCGACGACGCAGGGGCAGTCGAGAAGCTTGTCGGTCAGCTCGGCGGCTTCACGGATGACGGCTACGCCCTGCCCATCGTAGCCTCCGGTGCGGGCCTTTTGGACGAAAGGGAGGGAGAGGGTACCCGCGGCATGAGCGTCCCGTACCTCAGCGGCGTTGGCAAAGCGGCTGAAATCAGAAGTAGCGATACCCTCATCGGCGTAGAATTGCTTCTGCAATCCTTTATCCTTGATCAGATCGATTATTTCGGGTTGGGGGTAGACTTTGACGCCTTCGGCCACCAGCTGGTGCAGCGCGGCGGTATCGATGTGTTCGATCTCGATGGTGACGATGTCCATCTTGCGACCGAATTCCAGCACATCGGCCTTGCTACGGAAGTTGCCCCGGTGAAAGACCGTTGCGTAGTTGGCCGCCGGGAAACTGTGGTTCTCCTCGAGAATGTGGATGGGCAGGTGCCAGTCCGCGCCGGCCTGACAGAGCATTTTGCCGAGCTGGCCGCCGCCAAGGATACCGATTCTGGGGGTGTGGGAGTTTGCCATGGGGCGAAGGTAAATGCTGGAAGCCGGGAACCGGGAACCAATTGCCGGAAAATAGCCGGACGGGGAATCAGTGAACGTGCTTAAAACGCTATAAACAGCCAAACGCCACGGGGTCTTTTGCCGGAGGCCCGGCCTCTGCTTCCAAAAAACTTTTTTGCACCTGCGTGCCGCGCCCGATAAATTGCCTTCGGGGTTGCGGAACAATGAGCGCTTGGCAAGAGATCCGCTTCCGGAAAGACTATCCGTCTATTCTTTCTAATTCCCAAATCTCTTCCCCTTCCAAAATGAACTCGTACCCCGCCGCCGTAACCAGAAAGCGGATCGTCTCGATGATACCGTTCCCCTCCAGGCGGGCCTTCTCCATCAGTTTACTCTTCAGCGCTTCGTCGCGTAGCCGTTCCTTAGCTTCTTTATTGAGGTCGCTGTAATCTTGAGCGGTGAAGTTGTTGAACCAGCTTTCCTCCAGGTTGCGGTAAGTGAGTTCGTGATCGATGGCCAGGATGGTTGGTTCGGGCAGGTTGGTGAGGGTTACTTTTTTTGCGGCGTCATTGACGTCTACCCGCAACTGATCGAGGTCATAGCCAACCAGTACTTTACCCCGTACCTGTACGGTTGCTTCCTTATCGAAGCGCAGATGGGCGGGCAACGGAAGGTAGAGCGTGACGTTGCGCGTTTTAGTAGAGTGATAGATTTCGCTCACGTCGCCCTCCACGGTCACCAGCTTGGATACTCGGCGGATCTGCTCCAGCAAAACGGTGGCTTCCGTACGGGTTTCATTCGTATTCCCCCGGTTGAAGCCCCAAAACACGAGCAGGCCGAGCACGAAGGCTAAAAGGGCGGTAGTAAGAATGACGGGTAAGTTTCGCATGGCGGAAAAATAGTTTTTAAGTGACGTTGGCGCAAATCAGGCAGGCCGGGCTGTACGGCATAGTGGTCATTAAGCGCTTTGTTGGTGACACCACGGGCGGGGCAACGTACTCCGGAAAAAGTGCGTCTATCCCAAACGAAGCGTACCCCCCCTGACTGATTACCTTATCTTCGCGCTCCTTTTCCATCGAAACTACCCTATGGCTTCCGGCAAAAAAATCACGCCTTCTCCTCCTCCACACCTGCTGAGCGTTCTCCGCAGCCTGTGGCAATGGCGCCGACCGATCGCTTACGTTACCCTGGCGGGCACCTTGCTGGCGATCATCATCTCCCTGCTGCTCCCTAATTACTTTACCGCTTCCACCACATTTTTGGCCATCAGTCCTGATCAGAATTCGATCGACGGGGTTTTTGGTAAGCAGGGAGGGGGTCACGTCGATTTTTACGGTACGGGTGATGACATCGACCGGCTCATGTCGGTAGCTGAAAGCGACGAACTGGTCGACTTCATGGTAACGCAGTTCAGCCTATATAAGGTGTATGAAATCGATAGCACCAAGACGAAAGCGCCGGTTTACGTCCGCCGCGAATATCTGAGCCTGTATGATGTAACCAAAACTCCACGGGATGCCATTGAACTGGAGTTATCCGATAAAGACCCCGTGCGGGCCGCCGCCATGGCCCGTGCAGCCCGCGTAAAGATCAATGAGATCAGCCTCAACCTGATTCGTGGCACCCAGCGTCGCAGCGCTGAAGGCCTGCGCAGTGAGGTGAATAACCGGGAAAAAACCCTGGAAGACATTAACCGGCGTATCGGCGATCTGCGCCGCAAGTTCGGTGTTTACAACACTTCGGCGCAGAGTGAAGCTCTTGGTGCCCGGACCAGCAGCATGCAGGAGTCGTTGGCCTCGGTATCCGCCCGGTTACAAGCCTACCGGCAGCGGGGAGGGAGGGGCTCGCGGGACAGTATTGTTAAACTGGAAGTTCAGCTCGCCGGCTTGAAGAGCGCCAGCATTGACCTCGACAGCCAACTCATGAGACTGAATGAAAGTCTGGGCCCGATAGACAATCTGGAAGAGGAACGTGAAGACCTCAACGATGCCCTCTCCGAAGACCGGATCCGGCTGAAGCAGTTTGAAACAATTCTCCGCTCCGACCAGCGTTCGCTGGAGGTGGTGGAGGAAGCAAAGGTTCCCGTAGCAAAAAGCAGCCCGCTGCGCAGCCTCATTGTGATCGGTGCATTTTTCTTCAGTTTTGTGGCCGCGGTAGCCGGGGTACTGCTGATCGATACCGGGAGGCGGTACGATTGGGGAGCGGTATTTAACGATTGATAAAAGCCAGACCCTTTCGTCAATTCATTTAAGCCAGACGTTGACCAAATTTTCTTCATGCTTCAACGTAAACGTTTCAACCTCCAAGATCACCTAAAGCCCGGTACTCGTCATCAGCCATGACCAATAAATCAGTACTCCCACCCCCAACGGCGATGGCCCGCAATGTCTTCTACGGCTATGCGGCGCTGACGTTGTTGTGTCTGGGAGCGAGCATTGGTACGGGCGAGTACTGGCTGGCCGGCGCACCGGTACTATTATGGGTAACGGCACAGGCTTTGCTCGACTTCCGGCCGTTGTTCTGGCTGCTCCTGGTGATGATCCCGGTCAGTACCAACATCATTCTTCCGGGTGGCTTCGGCACCGATCTGCCTACCGAGCCGCTCGCCATCGGGCTCACCGCATTACTGCTGCTGCACGCGGCCAAACACTGGCCGGAATACAACCGGGCTACTTTTGGTCATCCGATCGCCTGGCTGCTTTACCTGCACGTGGGCTGGATCCTGTTTGCCACCGTATTCAGCGACGGGCTGCTGATCAGTATGAAGTTCTCGCTGGCGAAACTCTGGTACGTCGGGGCTTACTTTTTACTTCCGCTGCTGATCCTGAATACTCCCCGCAGGGTCACCCTCATGGTACATTGTATTCTCTGGCCACTGCTGTTTGTGGCAATCCAGACATTGATACGGCACGGTGCTTACGGTTTCAGTTTTGCGATGCAGGCGAAGACGATGCATCCCTTTATGAGCGAGCACGTTTCCTACGCGGGGTGCCTCGCCACTTTCGCCCCCTGGATCATCTATCTGGGCTGGTGGCTGCGCAGCAGGGGGAAGTCGCGGTGGTGGATCGGACTACTCATTATCCCGATCTGGGTACTGGCCGTTTACTTCTCCTTTACCCGTGCGGCCTTCGTAGCCCTGGCAATGGCTGGGGCGGCGTATTACATCATCCGCTGGCGGTTGTTGAAACCGGTACTGGCCCTGGCCGTGATCGGGGCCATCGGGATAGTTATCTTCTTCGTCCGGGAAAATAAATATCTCGACTACGCCCCGAACTTCGACACCACCATCACCCACGAACGATTCGACAACCTGATCTCAGCGACTTACAAGCTGGAAGACATCTCCACCATGGAGCGATTTTATCGTTGGGTCGCCGCCGGTCACATGGTGCCCTACCGCCCGCTGACGGGTTGGGGCCCCGGAAATTTCCTGGAGCAGTACAAAAGCTACACCGTAAATGCTTTCCGGACCTACGTAAGTGACAATGAAGGGAAGTCGGGCATCCACAGTTATTACCTGATGACGTTGGTGGAACAAGGCTTCCCCGGTCTGCTCCTTTTTCTGGCCTACGTATTCGGAGCATTGATTGTAGGAGAACGCCTGTATCACCGGCAGACCGACCCCGCCGCCCGCAACGCTATAATGGCCGCCCTACTGGCCATGCTTATTGTGGATGCTTTTAACCTCATCAATGATCAGATGGAGACGGATAAAGTGGGCGCGCAATACCTGCTCAACCTTGCCGTGCTGGTGATGATGGGCAACTACCGCCCGCCCGAGAAATCAACTACCGGCTCAGCAGCAACGCCAGGTAAAGTGCAGCCCCACCCCCCAGTAAACTGAGGCAGATGTAAAGCAGCGCCACCCCGGCGTTCCCCTCCTCACCCAGCAGTACCAACTCCAGCGCATAGGTGGAAAAAGTGGAAAAGCCTCCGCAGAATCCGGTTAATAACAACAACTGCAGGGAAGTGGGAAGCAACTCTTTGCCGGCCAGGCCGACACCGCCGCCCAGCATGATGCAGGCCAATACGTTGGCCAGCAACGTAGCCCACGGCAATTCCCCCCGTTCGAGAGTGACGGGAGGCAGGAGACAAGAGATGCCGTAGCGGGCCATACCCCCCAGTCCACTGCCGACAAAAACCAGCAGCCAGTTCACTAAGCCTGTTCGGTTTGGGTAGCAGCCGGCAGGGAGTTCTCCCCGGCCGACCGGGCGGTTCTGAGTTGCCGTACGTTACGGTGCAGGAAGAACGTAGCCAGTAGTGCAACGCCGAGCTGAAGGGCAATTAGTGAGTGGAGATCAAGCACGTCATCGAGGAAGTACACCGAACTGATGAACACCATGTTGGCGAGTCCTAAAACCGTGGTTCCCTGCATATGGTCCAGGCCCGAGTCGATCAGCAGATGGTGGATGTGACGGCGGTCCGGCTCGAAGGGGCTGTGTCCCCGTAGGATGCGCGTGGTAAAAACCCTGATCGTATCGAACAGCGGAATGATGAGGATACTCACCGCGATCGCAATAGGATTGTAGAACTGATACTTGGGATCGGTCGTAACCGAAGAACTGATGTCGATGAATTTGATGACGAATACGCCCAGCAAGAGCCCTACAACCAACGCGCCCGTATCACCCATGAAAGTGCGGGCGGGGCTCATGTTGAAGCGTAGAAAAGCGATGAGACTTCCGGCCGTCGTCATACACAAAACGCCCAGGTAGGTTTCGTCGACCATAAAGAAGTAGGTGCCGAAACTTACGCAACAGATGGTCCCGATCACCCCCGAAAGTCCGTTGATGCCATCGATCAGGTTAAAGGAGTTGGTAACCACCAGGAGGGTAAAACCGCTAATGGCCATACCCAGCCAGGAAGGGAAAACGGAATCGGAGCCGAAAAGGCCGTACATGCTGTGCAGCTGAACGTCTCCCCGGGTGATGAGGATGGAGATCGCGACCAGTAGGCCGACCATTTTATTTCGGGGGGAGAGCCCTTCGATATCGTCCTTGGTTCCCACCATGAACACGACCACCATTGCGCTCAGGATGTACTGCAACTCGGCCCACATATCGTGCGGAGTGAGCAGCAGGGAGGTAAAAAGCACGCCGATGAAGATCGGGATGCCCCCGATACAGGGAGTGGAAACTTTGTGGCTGCTACGGCCTACGGGATCAGCCACCAATCCTTTTTGCTGCGCAATGCGGATGACCGACGGAGAGATGGCAAACACTAACGCGAAGGACATCAGGAAACTCAGTATAAGTGTCAACATTTCTTAAGAGATCACGGGTAAAAAATCGGAAAAAACATTTTCAGGTCCCCCCAAAGATAAGGCCAAGGGTCTGCATCATAAGTTAAACCACTCCTTTTTATTTGAATATTCGATCTCGCTGAGGTACAAACCGGTCGCCGGAGCACTCCAGGGTTTAGGCAACCGAACCTGATTTTTCAGCGCCCGGCGCACTTCCCCAAGGCTCATTTTTCCTTCGCCGACGAGCAGGCACATTCCCACGATCAGGCGTACCATGCCGCGCAAAAACCGGTTGGCGGTGATGTGAAACGTCCACTCCTCATCGGTAAAGATCCAGTGGGCTACGCTCAGGTCGCACTTCATGGTAAAGGCGTCGGACTTTGTTTTGCAGAAGGGGGCGAATTCGGTAAAATCCAGCAACAGACCGGCGGCTTCTTGCATGGCATCGCGGTCGATGCCGGCCATTTGCGGGAGGCTCGCTACGGTATCCTGCCGAAAGGGATCTTTGCGCAGCGAAATCCGGTAAGTGTAACTGCGGCTCGTGGCGTGAAAACGGGCGTGAAAATCAGCCGGGACGCGCTGGAGACCGAGCAGGGCTACGTCGTCGGCCACAAAGCGGTTGAAGCGCCTCAAAAAAGCGGGAGGGAAATCGCCCGTAAAATCGAAGTGTGCCACGTAATAGGAAGCATGAACGCCGGCATCCGTCCGTCCACAGCCAACAATTTTCAGGCTTTCGCCCAGAATGGTACTCAGAGCGGTATCCACGGATTCCTCCACGGTCAGGGTGTTTGGCTGGCGTTGCCAGCCGGCATAGTCGGTGCCATTGTAAGCCAGCTCCAGCGCGTAGCGGTTACTTTCCATCAGCCCAGCAATTTTTTCTTTGACCTGGTGACAAAGGGAGGGTTGAGATAAAAGGGTTCGTAAGTGGCTACGTCGACAATACGAGAGGTTGCGGGCGAGGTCGCAGGTGCAAGGAGGTAGATTGCGGAGCAGTGGGCGGGAGCGGCGGTGCGCAGATCGGTTCCTGCCGGCAAGTGCTCCGTCAAGCGGTCCTGCCCGCCACCACAAACGATGAAGTCTCCGGAGCCGGCCGCCGTGGCTACAGCATCGAACCAGCCGTCCTCCGTTAGTCGGATATTGGTTGGCCCGACGATCAGGGGCGATTCTTTGGAGAGAGTCCCCTGCTCCTTTACAGTTTTCCCCTGCACCGGCGGCCGCGCCCCTGAAAAAAGCTGACCGAAGGCCTCCCCCCTGCGGGAGTTGATCGTAGCCAGGACGGGACGATCCGGCGCTTCTGCCGCCCAAGCCAAAGCGGTTAGGGTGGGAACCACCCGCAGCTTCAGCCCCGGCAGCGCCAGGCAGAGCCCCTTGGCCGTAGCCGCCCCCACCCGCAAGCTGGTGTAGCTGCCAGGCCCGTCGGACAGGACGACCTCGTTCAAATTCTCCATCTTCAACCCCGCCTCCGTCATGATTTGCCGGATGTACAGGGTCAGATGACTCGAATGCCGGTGCGGCTCGGAAGAAGTTTGCGCGGCCAGTATTTCGTTGTCCCTGGCTACAGCCACGGAGCAGACGTCGGTAGCCGTTTCGAGTAATAATCGAATCATTTCAGCAATTCGGTAGGTGACCAGAAAAGCTCCTTGAAGTTGACCACTTTACTCGCAGAAATTTCCACACCCTCCGCCTCCAGCAGCTCCTGCATCAGGGTGGGGGTGGCAAAGGAGTTCCGCCCGCTGAGTTCCCCCTTACGGTTGACCACGCGGTGCGCCGGTATGGTTTCGTCACCATGGGCCTTGTTCATCGCCCAGCCGGCCATGCGAGCGCTGCCGAGCGTCAGAAAATCGGCAATTGCACCATAATTCGTGACGCGACCTTTTGGAATCAGCCTTGCCACGTCGTGAACGTCTTCGATGTACCGGGCCATAGAGTAATATTGTATTGCTACTTCACAATCTCGACCCCCCGGCTTTTATCCTTAGCGCTTTTGGGCATCGTACGGAAAACGAAATCCCACAGCGGCTGGGAGACCCCGAACAGGATATCGTCATCGCTATAGTGGTGCAGGGCGTGGTTGACCCAAAGTGCCTTCAGAAAATTCTTTGGCGGAGGGTACATATGCACGGTGTAGTGCACTACCAGGTACATGGCATACCCCGTCACGAAACCGGCGAGGTAGGCAAAAGAAAACTGGCCGAGCACCAACTCAAAAAGAAAGAGCAGGAGGGTGGAGATGATAACCGCAAGGACGGGTGGCATCGCGAGCCGCTTTTTATCCTTGGGGTAATCATGGTGAAAGCCGTGCATAGTGTAAGTCGCTTCCTTGTACTTGTCGCTAGCACCGTGGGGGGGGTGGTATACCCACCGGTGCACGACATACTCCATGAACGTGAACCCAATCGTACCGGCCAGAAAGAGACCCACAACCGCCAGGGCGGGTACCTCGTTGCGGACCACGGTATACCAGAGCAGGGCAACGGCATAAATGAAGAAGATGATGATGGGCGTGGCGATGTGGGTCTGGGAGAGGCGATTCAGAAGCTTGTTCTCGAACATGGCTGGTGCCTCGCCGTTCGATTTAAATTTTTCAGTTCTTGTTTTCATGAAGCGTAAGTTATCGGCTTAGAAATACAGGTGACAGATTACGGGTTGCGAAAGCGGGTGAAAATGAGTGAAAATTTACATTGGATTGATCTTCAAACGTTCTTTTAGCTTGCGGCCGTACATCCGTTTGTACACCCGGTACATTCGTTGCAGGTGTTTTACGCTGTAGTTGGCGGGTTCTCCGGTAGAGGTCAGGTAGCCCTGCTCTTTCATCCACTCGTCGTTATAGACCTTGCCCAGATAGCGGCTGCCATGATCGGGGAAGAGCACCACTACGACATCGTCCTTGGTGAGTTGTTTGCGCATGGCAAAGACAGCTTCGAGCGCCGCACCACTGCTGTAGCCCAGCAGCATCCCCTCACGGCGGGCGAGTTCCCGGACGCGCAGAGCGGCGGCGCGGTCTCCGACTTTGATGAACTCATCGATGAGGTCGAACGCAACGTTATCGGGGATGATGGTTTTGCCGAGCCCCTCGACCTTCCAGCTAAAGATCTCGTTGGTGTCGAAGATGCCGGTTTGCCAGTATTTTTTCAGTACGGAGCCGTAGGCGTCCACCCCGACAATGGTGACGTCGGCATTGCGCTCCTTCAGATAGCGGGCGGTGCCGGACAGGGTTCCTCCGGTGCCGGCGCAGCAAACGTAGTGCGTCACCTTTCCCTCGGAATCGTTCCATATCTCCGGGCCGGTGCTGTGGTAATGGGCGTCGCTGTTGTCGAGATTCCAGTTTTGCCGCAGGTAGAAACTGTTGGGGATGGTAGCGGCCAGGTGTTCGGCTCGGGAGTAATAACTCTCGGGATCTTCAGGGGCGGCGTTTTTGGGGCAAAGAACGATCTTGGCCCCCAGGGCGATCATGAGGGCGCGTTTTTCCGGGCCGGCTTTGTCCGACAGGGTAAGGATGCACTTGTATCCCTTTACCGCCGCGATCATTGCGATGCTGAAACCCGTATTCCCACTCGTTGCTTCGATCAGGGTAGCCCCCGGCTTGATCTTTCCGTTTTTCTCGGCCTGCTCGATCATGTAGAGCGCGGCACGATCTTTGGCGGATTGGCCGGGATTAAAAGATTCTACCTTACCGTAGACTTTGGCCGGAATGCGGTCTCCACAAATACGGTCGAGACTAATGAGCGGCGTGTTACCAATAGTTTGTAGAACGCTTGCGTGAAGCATAGATGAACTTTCTGTTTAGTGTCCCCATCAGAAATCGGCTGATCTAATGGTCTAAAAGTCCGATAGATACATCCTTAAGGCGACCGCAGTAAGATTCAACATCACTTGATTTAGGATGGTTCGACCTATTTTACGGCGGATTAGCGAAACCCGATTGGCCTTCGTTTTAATCTCTGACGTCGCAAAAGTAACCATTTTCATCCGGCACGCTTCTTTTTTTCACCGACTTATCAACTCCAGCAATGGCCAAATTCGCCGTCTCACTGAAAGCCCGCTTGATTCTTCAGAACCACGGACGGTTGCTTCTTCTTAAGCAGACTAAGCCCAACGGTGGTAATTACAGCCTCGTAGGCGGAACCATTGAGCGCAAAGAATACGCCACCCGTACGCTGATCAGAGAAAGTTGGGAAGAGGCCGGCATCCGGCTGCAAAGAAGCGATTTGGAACTGGTGCACGTACTGCACAAACGCTCCGCCAAAGAACATCGCATTGTCCTTTATTTTAGAGCATATCACTATAAGGGGTCTCCGGAAAGCCGGGAACTCGAAAAATTTGAAAACGTAGAATGGTGGCCGCTAAAGGAATTACCCACCAACCTTACCCGTACCGTCCGTCACGTCCTGAAGGCCTACAACGCCGGCCAACTCTATTCAGACATGGAAAAATAACGCCGCCCGCAAGGTTAAACGATGTGTGTACATGCTTTTTTTGCCTGCGATTAACATACCCCGCTATCAAGTTGTTATAGCCGGACATTACCAAATTAAACCGGAGCACAAAAAAACCGCTCGGATCTTCTCACAATTAATATTACAAATGAAACAGTTCTTCTTTCTACTCACACTCGCTTCTTTCCTCACCGCCTGTGCGGGCCCCGAAGGAGAGGCCGTCACTTCCTCCGCCGCGGAAGACGAAACCACTAAAACGCAAATGGTAGCCTCGGCCCAGTACAACGTAGATGCTTCCGCAAGCGTCGTTAACTGGGAAGGAGCCAAGCTGGCCGGAACGCATACCGGTACGATCCCCGTCACTGACGGTCAGTTGATTGTCGCCAAGGGCACCATCGTAGGCGGTAAGTTCGCTATGGACCTTCGCCAGCTGACCAACACCGACATGCCGGCCGCGGAGGGCGGCGACAAACTCGTAGGTCACCTTAAAAGCGCCGACTTCTTCGACGTGGACAACCACCCGATGGCGAACTTCACCATCACCAAGGTCCAGGCCGTGAAAGGTGGAGAAAACGGACAAACCCACGACATCACCGGTAACCTGACACTAAAGGGTGAAACCCGCAGCGTAACCATCCCCGCAATGGTATCCATGGAAGGGAGCATGCTCAAAGCCAGCACCCCAAAATTCACCATCGATCGCATGGATTGGGGCGTCGAGTACGGCAACGGCGGCATTGCCGACCTGGCGAAAGACAAAGTGATCAACGACGAGGTCGGTCTCGAGATCACGCTGGTTGCCAACAAATAATCCGGGTTAAAAAGCGCTTGTCAAACTGGAGGGCGGCGGATTGGTTCCTCCGCACAAGGTATAGGCAGTTCTCTCCGAGGTCGCACCGTTACTCGGAATGGCCAAATAAAAACGCCCGACTCCGCCAACGCGGGTTGGGCGTTTCTTATTCCGGGTGTTCTTTTTATCGCACTTTAGCGCTTCTCGCCGGACGGCTACCCGGCTATCCCCTATCTTCGCCCCCCGAATCCGCCCGCACTCGTAGGCAGGGCACATAAATGATTTAATGATAAACATCAGTTTTCCCGACGGTAACGTCCGTCAGTACGAAGCCGGCAGCTCCGCCATGGACGTTGCCCGCAGCATCTCCGAAGGCCTGGCCCGCAACGTTCTTTCCGCCACGGTGAACGGGGTGGCCACCGATCGCAACCTTCCCCTCACCGAAGACGCCACCATGGTTTTCCACACCTGGCGCGATCAGGGTGGCAAGGAAACCTTCTGGCACTCCACGGCCCACCTCATGGCCGAAGCCCTTGAATCTCTTTACCCCGGCATCAAGTTCGGCTACGGCCCCGCCGGTGAGCATGGGTTCTTTTATGATGTTGAGCCCCCCGCGGGCACCGTCATCAGTACCGACGACTTCCCGAAGATCGAGGCGAAAATGCTGGAACTCGCCCGCCAGAAAAACGACTACACCCGCAAGGAAGTGAGTAAGGCCGACGCCGTTGCCTACTTCACCGAAAAGGGCGACGAGTATAAACTCGAATTGCTCGACGCGCTCGAAGACGGCACCATCACGTTCTACACCCAGGGCGAATTCACCGACCTCTGCCGCGGGCCGCACATCCCCAATACCGGCGCCATCAAGGCCATCAAACTGATGAAGGTCGGTGGTGCGTTCTGGCGGGGCGACGAAAAAAATAAACAACTGACCCGCATCTCGGGCATCTCCTTCCCCAAAGCCAAGGAGCTGAAGGAGTACCTGGAGATGCTGGAGGAAGCCAAAAAACGCGACCACCGCAAGCTTGGCAAGGAACTCGAACTGTTCATGTTCTCCGAGAAGGTGGGTGCCGGCCTGCCGATGTGGCTGCCGAAGGGTACCCAACTGCGCGAGCGCCTCGTCAACTTCCTGAAGGTGAAGCAGGAAAACGCCGGCTACCAACAGGTGACCACGCCGCACATCGGTAAAAAGGAACTTTACGTCACCAGTGGCCACTGGGATAAATACGGTGAAGACAGCTTCCAGCCCATCAAGACGCCCCGCGTCGACGAGGAGTTCATGCTCAAGCCCATGAACTGCCCGCACCACTGTGAAATGTATAAATTCAGACCGCGCTCCTACCGGGAGCTGCCGCTGCGCCTGGCCGAGTTCGGCACGGTTTACCGCTACGAACAGACCGGCGAGCTGCACGGCCTGAGTCGTGTACGGGGCTTCACCCAAGACGATGCCCACATCTTCTGCATGCCCGAGCAGGTGAAGGGGGAGTTCATCGCCGTGGTCGACATCGTAAAGGATGTGCTGAACCTGATCGGCTTCGAGGACGTGACCGCCCAGATCAGCCTGCGCGACCCCGAAAAGCCCGAAAAATATATCGGCTCCGACGAAAACTGGCGTACCGCCGAGCAGGCCATCATCGACGCCTGCAAGGAAATTGACATCAAGACCGTGACGGCCTACGGCGAGGCGGCCTTTTACGGGCCTAAACTCGACTTTATGGTCCGCGACGCCCTCGGCCGCTCGTGGCAGCTCGGTACCGTGCAGGTGGATTACAACCTGCCGGAGCGCTTCGAGCTGGAGTACATCGGCTCCGACAACCAGCCGCACCGGCCGGTGATGATTCACCGGGCACCCTTCGGTTCGCTGGAGCGGTTTACCTCGATCCTGATCGAGCATACCGGCGGTAAATTTCCCCTCTGGCTGGCTCCCGAACAATTTGCCATCTTACCCATCAGTGAGAAGTTCAACGACTACTGCGAAACCTTGCGGCTCAAACTGGCCGAGCACGATATCCGCGGCATCGTGGACGACCGCAACGAAACCATCGGCCGCAAAATTCGCGACACCGAACTGAAGCGCATCCCCTTCATGCTCATCGTGGGCGAAAAAGAAATGGAAGCCGGCGGTTTGGCCCTGCGTATCCAGGGAGAGGGCGACAAGGGGACGATGACCCCCGAAGAATTTATCACCTTTTTTAAAGAGCAGCTGTAAAAAGCTGAGCCTGTTTAAACATATCATGAAATTTCTTCGGACGTCTCCACATCACTGCGGGGGCGTCCTTTTTTCTTCCCGTTGCACCTGTTTGGGCGCGGGCGCGGGATGCAGAAAAAGTTTTTAAAAGCAAAGCGGGGGAAGCACCGCTCCGTGATCCGGAACCGGAAATTCCGTAGCCAAAAAACCATTGTTTGAAACACAATCCGTGCATTTAAAACAATTTGTTTTTACCGAAATATTTTCTATCTTCGCCACTGCGCCGAAGTTGGTTGCCGGCAGGAACTTTCTATCCGAAGATTTCTCCCCTGCATCCTGCGGTCGCGCCCAAAAACAGCCGTTAGAAAAGATTCCAAGCATGAGCAATAAGGCCCTCGAACCCCAAGGGGAACACGCCTCCGATAACGAAGACCAGATCTCGACCCTGAAAGGCATGTACGAGGATTACTTCCTCGATTACGCCAGTTACGTGATCCTGGAACGCGCCGTACCAACTATCGAGGACGGCCTGAAACCGGTGCAGCGCCGCATCCTGCACGCGCTCAACGAAATGCACGACGGGCGCTACCACAAGGTCGCTAACGTGATTGGCCAAACGATGCAGTACCACCCCCACGGCGACGCTGCCATCGGCGACGCTCTGGTCAACCTCGGCCAGAAGGACCTGCTGATCGATCCCCAGGGAAACTGGGGTAACACCCTGACCGGTGACTCCGCCGCGGCCAGCCGCTACATCGAGGCACGCCTGACCAAGTTCGCCACCGAAGTCGTCTTCAACCCCCAGACTACCGACTGGCAGGTCAGCTACGACGGCCGAAAAAAGGAGCCGATCAATCTGCCCGCCAAATTTCCGCTGTTGTTGGCGCAGGGTACTGAAGGCATCGCCGTCGGGCTGAGCACGAAGATCATGCCGCACAACTTCATCGAGATCTGCAAGGAGAGCATCAAGATACTGCAGGGCAAAAAGCCTAAGTTGTATCCCGACTTTCCTACCGGCGGCACGGTAGACGTGAGCGAGTACAAGTGGGGAAAACGCGGTGGCAAGATCAAGATCCGCGCCAAGATCGAAAAGATCGACAACAACTTCGTCGCCGTCCGGGAGTTGCCCTACGGCATGACGACGAGCTCGCTGATCGACAGCATTGTGAAAGCCGTCGACAAGGGCAAGATCCGCATTAAAAAAGTGCAGGATAACACCGCCGCGGCAGTGGAAGTGCTGATTGAACTGGCGCCCGGCATCAGCCCCGACGTAACAATCGATGCACTTTACGCCTTCACCAACTGCGAGCTCTCCGTGAGCCCCAATGCCTGCGTGATCATCGGCGGCGACAAGCCTCACTTTATCTCCGTGCTCGAGATTCTGGAACACACAACTCACCAGACCCGCGCGCTGCTGCGGATGGAGCTCCTGATCAAGAAAAAAGAACTGGAAGAAAAACTCCACTTCGCCAGCCTCGAAAAGATCTTTATTCAGGAGCGCATATACCGCGACATTGAGGAAGCCGAAGACTTTCCCGAGGTGATCGACATCATCCGCGCGGGCCTCGAAAAATACTTCCGCGACCCGCTCGATAAACCGAAGAAGGGCGACAGCCGCATCCTTCTGCTGCGGGCCATATCCGAGGAAGTCATCGTGCGCCTTACCGAAATCCGCATCAAACGCATTTCGAAATACAATAAGTTCAAGGCCGACGAGCGCATGGCCGCCCTCGAAGAAGAACTCAAACAGGTGAAGTATGACCTGGAGCACCTGACCGAGTATGCCATCGCCTGGTACGAAATGCTGCTGGCCAAATACGGTAAGGGACGCGAGCGCAAGACGCAGTTCGACAGCTTTGAGAAAGTGAAAGTTGCCTTCGTCGCGGCCAATAACGCCAAGCTGTACGTAGACCGCAAGGAGGGCTTTGTGGGTATGGGCCTCAAAAAGGGAGAGTTTGTTTCCGAGTGTTCCGACATCGACGACGTAATCGTGGTCTTGAAAGACGGCACCCTGACGGTGACCCGCATTTCCGACAAGACCTTCGTGGGTAAGAACATCATCCACGTTGGCGTCTGGCGCAAGGGCGACGAGCGCACGACCTACAACATGATCTACCTCGACGGCAAGACCGGCCGGGCGATGGGCAAACGCTTCAACGTGAAAGCCATCACCCGCGACCGCCCGTACCCGCTGCATAAGGGTGCCAAGGGCTCCAAATTACTCTACTTCAGCGCCAACCCCAACGGGGAGGCCGAGATCGTTAATCTTTTGCTCAGCCCCGCCTCCAAGGCACGGGTGAAGGACTTCGACTTCGACTTTGCCGAGCTAGCCATCAAGGGACGCGCCTCCGGCGGCAACATCGTGACCCGCTACCCCGTGCGGAAAGTAACGATGAAGGAGGCCGGCAAAAGCACCCTCGGGGCACTGAAAGTGTGGATGGACAGCGTAAGCGGCCGGCTTAACCTCGAAGAACGCGGCCAGTTACTCGGCGGCTTCGATACCGGTGATCGTCTGCTCGTTCTGAACCACAACGGCACCTACGAGCTCGAAGAGCTCGACATGACGCGCCGCTACGATCCCAAACAACTCTTCTTCATCGGAAAGCACCACGACGAAATGGTCGTTAGCGCCATTTACTACGAAGGGGAGCGCAAACTGACGCTGGTGAAACGTTTCGGGATCGAGACGAGTGCCACCGGCCAGCAGTTCAACTTCATCACCGAAAACCGGCTGTCTAAACTTTACCTGGCCACCGTTCACCCGAATCCTGAGGTTGAGATCGCCTATAAAGTGAAGCGGGAAACGCAAAAGAAGATCATACAGCTGGCCGACTTTATTGACGTGAAGGGCTGGAAGTCACTTGGGAACCGCCTGCACGACGGTAAGCTGACCGCAGCGAAGGAACTGAATGAGGCTTACGTGCCACCGGTGCGGGAAGCGGTGGTGAAGGGAAAGGTTACTCCGAAAATCAAGGAGAATGAAGGAGGGATCAAGCCGGGGGATACGATTGAACTCGACTTTTAGCTTGATGACTATGCCCTCCGCGCGCGGTCGGTTCATATAGCGTTCGGGGGCCCTTTGACCCCGGCTTGCTGCCAAAAGCCTCTGCTGCCGGTCAGACGGCGACATCGTGCTCTCTCAACGCCGCATTCAAACTGGTTTTCTTATCCGTACTCTCCTTACGTTCCCCGATGATGAGCGCACACCCGACCTGGTACTCGCCCGCCGGGAATTTTTTGGTGTACGTACCGGGAATAACCACCGAGCGCGGCGGCACGTAGCCTTTATGCGTAACGGGTTCGCTGCCGGTAACGTCGATGATGTGGGTGCTCCTGGTCAGCACGACGTTGGCCCCGAGCACGGCCTCCTTACCGACACGAACCCCTTCCACCACGATGGAGCGTGAGCCGATGAAGCAATCGTCTTCGATGATGGTGGGAGTTGCTTGTAGGGGCTCCAGGACGCCGCCGATGCCGACGCCGCCGCTGAGATGAACGTTGCGGCCGATTTGCCCGCAGCTGCCGACCGTGGCCCAGGTATCGACCATGGTTCCACTGCCGACCCAGGCACCGATATTGACGTAGCTGGGCATCATGATCACCCCTTTTTCGAGGTACGCGCCGTAACGGGCGATGGCATGGGGCACCACGCGAACGCCCTGGGCGGCGTAATCTTTTTTAAGGGCCATCTTGTCGTGAAATTCGAAGGGGCCGACTTCGATGGTTTCCATCTGGCGGATCGGGAAATAAAGTACGACGGCTTTTTTAACCCATTCGTTGGCCTGCCAGCCGTCGGCGACGGGCTCGGCGACGCGGAGGCGGCCTTTGTCGAGTTCTTCGATTACGGTGTCGATGGCTTCCCGGGTACGGGTTTCCTTAAGCAGTTCGCGCTGATCCCAGGCGGCTTCGATGATCTCTTTTACGTCTTTCATTGGTGCGTTTTTTTAGGAAGCCAAAGATGGGCAATTCCCTTGGGGTTGGCGGTTCGAACTTTGGGCTTTTGTATGACGGGTGCGGGTTATAATCACCGAAAAAAGGCGACAAACTAGATTTTGAACACCACCCAATTTTAATCCCCGAATTCCTTATCTTAGCCACCCCTGAATTATTTGTTTAACCTATCCACTATGATGTCTTACCTCCGTTGCACCGGCGGGTTGAGTGTTTTATTGCCGCTGGCTTGTTGGCTTTGCTGCGGTCAACTGTGTGCACAGCAGCCAGAAGCCCTGCTCGAGGAAGAAGACTACGTTGGCGCGGCCGGAGCATTCGCCGCACTCGGCACCCGGGAGGGCAGCCTGGAGGCCGGCCACGCCTGGTACAAAGCCGATAGTTTACAGCGTGCCCTGAATGCCTACAAAGCGGTTGTTGTGGACAAAAATGGCGCATCCGTAAGCGACAGCCTCGCCGCTCTCGCCTACCATAAGACCGGCGTCATTTACTACGACGTGGAAGACGATCGTCAAGCGGCCAACAATTACCTGCGGGCCATCGCCATCCGCGACGAGATCTTTTCCGGGCCGCACAACGACCGCGCCCACAGCCGCAACAACCTGGCCACCAGCCTGCGCTACCTGGGCAAGCTCGATTCGGCCGCCCTGCTTATCCGCGAATCCATCGCCATCTATGAAAATCTTCCCCTAGTAGACAGCCTCAACTGGTTGCGGAGCCTGAACGTACTCGCCGACGTGGCCATGAAGGTCCGGGATTTTCAACTGGCCAACAGTTCCTTCGTTGCAGCCCACGGCTTACTGGACAATATGACCGGCATCGATCCCGAAGCCGCCTTCTCCTCTTACTACCTCGGCGCGCGGACCAACCTTGTTTTCAAGACCTACGAAGATGCGATCATCAACGCCCGGCGTGCCGTTGCCATTGCGGAGAAGAGTAATAAGTCCCTCTGGCTTGCCGATGCACTCACCGTACTGGCCGGGGCTTACATGGAAAGTGACAGGACCGATGCCGCCCGCAACGCATACCGTCGGGCCGCCACCGCTCTGGAAGATGACGGTCGCCGCCCCGCCCGCCTTGCTACCATCTACCTCAACCTCGGCACCCTGGCGGCAGACGAATTAAACCCGGGCGCTGCCGACGAGTACTTCGACCGGGCGCTGCCACTGATAGCCGGGAACGATCAGGATATGCGGCTGGAATACAACATCCGCAGAGCCGTCAGCCTTACCAGGTCAGCTCGAACGGAGGATGCGATCGAATTACTGAACGAAGGCGTCGGTTTATTGGCTGGTGGGGCTACGCCCACCGCACTCAAACTCCCCGTGTTTATCCCCGACAGCATCGCTCCTCATCTATACGTTAAAGCGTCTAACCTCATCGGCAATCGTGCCAGAGCCCTCGTAAGACTAAGCAGGAACGATGAAGCCCTGGCCGACTTTGAACTGTATTTCCGCCTGCTCGACCTTATGCGGGGCCGCGTCAACTCCGACGCGAGCCGAAGCTATCTGAGCCGGAACCACCGTTATAACTTTGACCGGGCCATCTCCATTCTGCTCGATACTACCGGAGCGGCCACCCCGTCGGAAGATGACCGTTGGCAGGCCTTCGAGTACAGCGAGCGCGCGAAAGCTTACAGTCTGCTGGCCTCGGTACAAAGCAACCGCAACACCATGCCGCGGCGCGAGTCAGAACTGCGTGCCCGAATTGCCAAACTGGAACGAACCGCGGCCACCGACAGCGCCGCTATTCCCCTGCTTGAAGCCGCACGATTACAGCTAGACCGTTTGGTCGAAGGGAGTAAGAAGGAAGTGGACACGCCGGATTTCACTTTCGACCGCGCCGGCCTGACCTCGCTTCTGGCCCGGGACACTACCCAACTGACCGCGTATCACCTTGGCCTGAATGCCAACTACCTCTTCGTGATCGATCCGACAGGCACGATAACAACCCGCGCGCTGAAGGCGGACTCGTTGAAGGCCGACGTCCTGGCGTGGACCCGCAGCATCAAGCGGGCGGCATACCGGCGCAGAAGCCTGCGGCCCGCCGCCGAACAAAGAGAACTCGACGCAGCCTATTTTACCCTCGGCAGGTCACTTTACCAGCGTCTATTGCCGCAAACGGCGTCCGGTGTCCGCCTTTGCGTTGTACCCGACGGTGCCCTGAACTTCCTGCCCTTCGCCGCGCTTCCGGCGGAAGATGCTTCGCTGCCACTTGATTATGCCAAACTGAAATACCTGCATACGGGTCGGGAAATCACCTACGCTTACTCGGCCCGCTTCCTTCTGGAACTGGAAAAACTTCCCGTGCTCGACTACGCCCACGACCTGGTGGCTTTCGCTCCAAGTTTTAACGGCACGGCGGCGCCTGACCCGGGTGCGGCGGCCAAACAAGCAGGGATGCGCGCTTTACCGGGCCTGAGCCCCCTGCTTCACAACCGCCCCGAAGTGAAGGAGATCGCGGCCATGCTCCCCGCTTCACGGACCTTTTACGAAGCGCAGTCCAGCCGGGATGCCTTCATCAGTATTCTGGGCTCCGGCCGGATCGTTCACTTGTCTACCCACGGCATGGTCAACGCCGCGGACCCCAACCTGAGTTTTGTCGCTTTCTCCCAGTTGGGTGATAGCCTGGAGGTGGAGGAACTGCTGTACTTCAACGATCTCTCCGCCCTGCCCCTCACTACGGAACTGGCGGTGCTATCGGCCTGCGAAACAAGTCTGGGCGAGTACGTGCCGGGGGAGAGCACTTTGAGCCTCGCCAGCGCCTTCGCCGCCGCCGGAGCCCGCAGTACCCTCACCACCCTGTGGCAGGTGGACGATGAAGCGACCAAGGAACTCATGGTTCGGTTTTACCGGGAGTTGGCCGAAGGCGCCGGCAGGGGAAAAGCGCTGGCCCTGGCGCAAACGGCGCATCAGGCGAGCAAAGACTTTTCGCATCCGTACTACTGGTCGGCCATGACGCTGCACGGCGCGGCGGGTCCGGTAGCCCTGACGACTGAATCTGGCTCAATATGGTGGTGGGTAGCCGGCGGTGGGGTGCTGCTACTGCTTGGCGGTGGAGTGCTCGGATATCGCCGAAAACTTTCATAGGCTGTTGGAATGATGAATCGCGGTCCGCAGCGTATGCTTAGTTCGTGATGGTCTCGTACCGGCAACCCGCAATTTTAATCGGGAAGGTCAATACGATGGAAGGGGGGGAACCCGGTGCGGCTTACAAGGGTTATATTAAAAAAAGCCATGCCCAAACCTACCATACCCTACCACCACGTTTATACCGATGAGGACGGCACCAGTCGCCAGCGCCTTCGCCATCTGACAGATTTTGAAGAAAAATCCATGGGCGGCAACTCCGGCACGCAGTGGAATAACGTACTGATGCAGGGAGCGACCAACGTCATCTTCAGTGAACTGCCGGCCGACTTCGACGGCGACTGGCACGAAAACCCGCAACCGCAGTGGATCATTCCCCTGACCGGCGGATGGTGGGTGGAGACTATGGACGGCGAGCGCGTTGAAATGCGTGAGGGAGCGCTATCCTTCGGAGCGGACCAGGGAACGCGGAACGAAAAAGGACACCGGTCCGGCGTCCTAGACGGTAAGCCCTGCCGGATGATGATCGTACAGTTTACGGACGATAAACGACTGGTGGGCGGCCGAATGGCCCCGGACGAACTCCAAGATTAACAATACCTTAGGCATCCTTTACCCACATTCCGCGTTCTTATCTTTGCACTGACCAACAAAATTTATACCGCTATGCGCGTCACCCTTCTGCTTTTTGCCCTTTTTCTATTTGCCGGCTCTACCGCTACGGCTCAGGACACCAATCTTTGGAAAACGCTTTCTAAAATCACCTACGAGAAGAAGTTCGACGAATTGCTCGGATTCAAGGTCGACGTTCCCGTGTTTGGAAACGACATTAAAGCGCTGGAGGGAGAAATGGTGGAGGTAAGCGGATACATCGTACCGGTGGAGGGCTATAAGAGTCATACTGAATTCGTATTCAGTGCGTATCCCTATAACATGTGCTTTTTCTGCGGCGGTGCCGGTCCGGAAACCGTAATGGAGGTCACCAGTACCGAGCCCGTGAAGTACAGTACCGAACGGGTAAAACTGAAGGGCAAACTGCTTTTGAACAGCGACGACATCAACCGCCTGATGTACGTACTGATCGACGCCACCCTGGTGAAGGACGGCACGGACGGTAAGTAGCCGTGAGTTTTCGACTTTTTTTTCGTCGGCAGTGAGGAAACAACCTGAGGGTTCAAGGTAGCCGCCTTCCTTTGGGCGCGGACGCGGGTGCAGTGAATGCGTTTTGATGCCATCTGATTATAGTGCCTGGCCGGGAATTTACTTCCCCGGCAAGCGCTTACCTTCGTGTTCGGTTTCCAAGTAAAAACCCTCCATCCATTAATACCCCACCTGACGTGAGATTATCCCGTATCCTGACTATTTTCGGCCTGATGTTCAGTGTAGGCTTGTTGTTCCATGGGTGCAATGACGACACTGCTTCTTCAACCGTCTCTGCACCCGCGCCCCCGCCCAAAAGAATGCCCGACCCCAACGCCAAAAAAGTTCCTGTTTTTAATATGGACAGCGCCTACGCCTACGTAGCCGCCCAGGTAGCTTTCGGGCCCCGCGTACCGAATACTCCGCCCCACGACCGGACGGCGGCATGGCTGGCGGACAAACTCAAAGCGTTGGGCGCCGAGGTGGAAGAACAAAAATTCACCGCTACCGCCTATACGGGTACTGAACTGCGCGGTAACAACATCATCGGCCGCTTTAACCCCGCCATGACCGATCGCATCCTGTTGTGCGCCCATTGGGATACCCGTCACATCGCGGACAGTGACCTGGCGAAACCCGGTGACGTTGTGGAAGGAGCCGACGACGGAGCCAGCGGGGTTGGTGTTTTGCTGGAAATTGCCCGACAGATCGGCCTCTCTACCCCTGACATTGGCGTCGACATCGTTTTCCTCGACCTCGAAGACTACGGCGAAAGCGGTGGTGGAGGGTCTGCGGAAAGCTGGGGACTTGGTGCCCAGTATTTCGCCCGTAATTTATCCGGGCCGAAGCACCGCTACGGTATTTTGCTGGATATGGTAGGTGGGAAAAACGCACGTTTTTTGCAGGATGCGGTTTCCCGTCATTATGCTCCCCAGCTGGTAGACAAGGTCTGGAAACAAGCCGCCGCCATGGGGTACGGAGCCTACTTCCCGATGGAGAAGCGGGGAAATATTATCGACGATCACTTGTTTATAAATCAGATCGCTGGAATACCTACCATCGATATCCTCAATTACCGCGAGGAGACCGAAACCAAATTTGTAGCGCACTGGCATACCGGAAATGACGGCATCGACGTGATCGACAAACGCAGCCTGCGTGCGGCCGGCCAGGTAGTGACCGCGATCGTCTACCGTGAGGCGGCGGGTACGCTATAAGCGGAATACAGATTTCGGGCTACAACCCGATAAAAAGCCCCGACTCACCGTAAAGGGAGCCGGGGCTTTTATATTATGAGTCGGTTGGTAAGTCTGATTTTCGCCAGGCTCCCGGCTCGATCAGGTTAACGACGGTTGAAGTAATTGCCCATCATTTTTGCTCCCATTCCGAGGATGTCGTCCATCACCTGCCCGTCGCCGTTGCGGTCGAGGACGGTGCCGGCAAGGCCGAGGTCGGGAGCATTCTGGACGGGATTAGTCTGGCTTTTGGTTACCATATCCATCAGCGCGCCGCCAAGGCCACCGGCGTTGGTATTGGTTTGGCGTTTGGCCCGGCCGAGGAGGCCCATCAAAATAGGAGCGAGGGTGGCCATCAGGGGCAGCACCTTGCCCATGCTTAGTCCGCTGGACTCGCTGATTTCGCGAGCGGCCTCTTCTTTTTGAGCGCCCAAAACGTGATCGAGGATGCCTCCACCATCGAGGGTTTTGCGGAACTGCGGGGGAATTTTTTCCTGGGTACCGGCCTGTTTGCCGCCAAGGAGCCCTCCGAGGAGATCGCCGAGGCCACCACCGTCATTGCCCCGGGTCTGCTTCATGAGGCCGCCGAGAAGATCGCCGATGCCGCCACCGCCGGACTGCCGCTGCTGCTGCCCGCCGCCACCGAGAACGTTACCTAGCAGGCCACCCAGGCCGCCGCCACTGCTACCGGGATTGCCGCCGCTGAGTACGCCGCCGAGGAGACTGCCCAGCAAGCCGCCGCCGGAATTACCACCGCCCCGGCCGGAGGCCATGCCGGTGATGAGGTCCATAAGGCCGCCGCCGGTGGGCATGCCTTGGCCGGGTGCTTCGCGACCGCCCTTCATCAGGCCGCCGATCATGTCTAGAATGCTGCCATCGTGATCGCGTTCGAGGGCGTTGGAAAGCGCATTAGCCCCGTCGGGGGTTGAAGCGTTTCGGGCGAGAGCTCCCATGAGGGAACTGATTACGGCACTGGTAGCCTTGGTTGTTTGTGTACGGTCGGTTCCTGTCTGCTGCGTAAGCACATCCATCAGTCCGCCGTTGAGTTGCTCTTTGAGCCCACTCTGAAGTTGTTGTGAAAAATCCATGTCGAGAATATAAGGTATTTTGTACAAAACAGCGGCAAACCAAAATATTTTCGGTTTGCCGCGCAAAGATTCAAACTACTCTATATCGGTTGTAGGGAATTTATGGTCTACTCAGGTGTAATATTGAAGCCGGCGGCTTCGGTTAGTCTTTCGTGAAAATGATTCAATAACGGCCTGCAAATCATAAAAATTGTGGTATAAACGTTAAAACACCGGGTCATTTTCGGTTATCCGGGTGTCTTACCGGTTCCATTTACGTCTTCAATTCGGGTACGTATGAACTGGAAGACCGTACCTTAGCTATTCAAAAAATCAAACCGATTATGCGTTTTCCCAAGTTTCTCTCCCTTGCTTTTTTACTCAGCATTAGCCTGGGCATCTCCGCCCAGGGCATTGATTTTTTCCACGGCACCTGGGAAGAGGCACTGGTTAAATCCGAGAAGGAGGGAAAGCTCATTTTTGTAGATGCTTACACTACCTGGTGCGGCCCCTGTAAGCAGATGAGCGCAAATATTTTCCCCCTGGAGGAGGTAGGAGACGTATTTAATACGAACTTCATTAACGTGAAGCTCGACATGGAAAAGGCGGAATCCACGTCCTTCCGGAAAAAGCACAGCGTGCGAGCCTACCCAACGTTATTTTTCATCAACGGTAAAAACGAAGCGGTACACACTACCGTAGGCGGCAAACGGGCCGACGGGCTGATCTCGGAAGCCAATACCGCCATCGCCAAAATGGACGACATCGATGCGCTGGCCGCTCGTTGGGATGCCGGTGAGCGGGATTCTAAACTTGCCTTTACCTACGTCCGGGCACTGGTACGACGGGGGCAACCCCACCTGAAGGTGGCCAACGATTACCTGCGTGACCAAAAGAACCTCAAAACTACCGACAATTTAAATCTTTTGCAGGCGGCGACCACCTCCGCAGACAGCCGGTTGTTTGATTTGTTCCTCAAGCACGAGGCTGACGTCATTGCACTCAACGGTCAGGAGGCGTTCGACGCGACCGTTGCCCGCGCCGTAAAAGCGACCAAGGCCAAAGCCCTCGAGTACAAGGACGAAAACCTGATGCAAACCGCCGTAAAGAAACTCACGGCGGTAGATCCCGGTGCCGGTAAACAACTCGCCCTGGAAGGCGCTTTCGAAATGGCCGCTCTCGGCAACGACGCCAAGGGTTTCAGCAAGGCGATGAAGAAATACATCGCGAAGGTCGCCAACGGCGACCCCGCCAAACTTGAAGCTGTGTACCAGGTAGCCAGGACGTCTGAACTAATTAAAGATGAGAAAGTACTGAAAATGGCCGTCGATGCCGCTGAGGTTTCCGCCGCGGCCGACACGGAAAACGGATTCACGAAGTATTACCGTCTCTCTACTTTTCTGCTGAAGCAAAACAAGTCCGACCAGGCGCTGAAATACGCCAATATGGCTAAGTCGGTCCTGCCCGAGAACAAGGGCAATTACAAAAGGGCGCTGGAGGGACTGATAAAACAGATCGAGGCTGCGCGGTAGCATCAGAGCACCGGCTTGAAGAAAGCGGTTCCTTCAAACCGGCTGGATAATTAACTCCGTTCATATTCTTACGACGTTAGGTTACTTACTTGCCCACCACCGGCGCCGGTGCGGTTCAGCCCTATCCTTTCATTTGGTTATTTGCTTTGATTATTGCACCTTGACGCTTTCTAAGCCCAAACCGAATGACCGAAAAACAGCTTAACGCCTACGCTCATCTTCTTGTCAATTATTGCGTCAGCCTCCAAGCGGGAGAGCGGCTGTACGTCAGTTCTACCACCCTTGCCGCACCCCTGATTGCCGCAATTCAGCGGGAAGTACTCCGGGCGGGTGGTCACCTGGAGTGCAAGCTGGAAGTGGAAGGGCAGGCTGCTGCCCTGCGCGATCATGCCAACGAGGAACAGTACGGCTACATCTCCGACCTGTACCGCAAGGCCATTGAGGAATATGAGGCTTACATCAACATCCGGGCTCCGTTCAGTCTTCGCCAGCCTTCCCCCGCTCCGGCGCTGATGGCCGCCCGACGTAAAGCAACGGAACCTCTACTGAAAACTTACTTCGAGCGAACCGCCGACCGCCGGCTGAAAAGAAGTCTTTGCGTTTTCCCTACGCCCGCCCTGGCCGAAGAAGCCGACATGAGCATGGCGGAATACACCGCTTTCGTTGCTCAGGCTACTAAGATCGACCAGCAGAACCCCCGGAAGAAATGGCTGGAGGTACGCAGCCGTCAGCAAGCCGTAGTGGATCACCTCAACTCCTGCTCCGCTTTTCGCTACGTCAACCCCAAAACCGACATTACCTTCACAACCAACGAACGGACCTGGATCAATTCCGACGGACAAACAAACATGCCCAGCGGGGAAGTTTACACCAGTCCGGAGGAGGATTCCGCTAACGGATTCATTCACTTTGATTACCCCGCTATCCGCAACGGGGCCACCGTACAGGGCGTCACGTTAACGGTAGAAGACGGCCTGATCACCGACTGGAAGGCTGAAAAGGGACAGGAGGTACTGGATGAAACTTTTGCCATTGCCGGCACCCGCCGGTTCGGAGAGGCTGCAGTAGGGACCAATTACACCATTGACCGATTCAGCAAAAATATTCTCTTCGACGAGAAGATCGGCGGCACCGTTCACATGGCCATCGGGCAAAGCTATGCGCAGGCGGGAGGTAAAAATGAAAGCACCGTGCACTGGGACATGATCGCAGATATGAAGCAGGGAGGAATAATATTTGCCGACGGAAAAGAAATTTACCGTAACGGACGATTTCATGCTGATTTATGGCCTCAAAGTAAACCTTTGGGTGGTTAGCCCGTCTTTAGATAATATCCTTGTGCTACCTTGTGGCATTGTCTTACAGCTTTGACTAATAAATTTACCGGGAACAACTTTAATTGAAATCAACCTTAAACCGTGAACGAGAACATCGCTTTTCTAGAATTGAAATACGGGAACATCTACGGAGGCTACCCAAATTTTTACGCCATCAGTGAGATCGCACTTCTCGTCTTCGAACGGGGATCTAATAAAATCTTTCTTGAAAGCTGGATAAACCAAGCCAACGTTGACATCGTCGATGTATACGCCGAAACCGATGAGTTGGGCCATACCACGCGTCGGGTCCGGGAGGTGCTCAACATGCGTAGCAACCGCCGTTTTCGTTACGAAGAGGACTTTCGCCTCGAAGAAGAAGAACTACAGTACGCCTTTCGAAATCTGCGCTCCACCAAAATGGCCGTGCGAAATTTCCTGCTGAAGAACCTGCGCAAGTATCGTTTCGACGACCTGATCGTCTTTGACGGCCGGCGGGATATTTTTCTCTGTGAGCGTTCCGGGGTCAACTTTGACTACGTCAACATCATCGACATCCAGAAAGACCTCAACCGCGAAACCGATTACCTGTTCAGCCTCAACAAGCTGGCTACCGTCATCGACTTTCATACCGACCGCTCTTATCTGCGTTCTAACAACCTCGAGTACTGGTTGCACCCCATTGCCGCCCGCCAGATCGTTCCCGGCACGGCCGCTTTCGATGCCGCCCGCCTGCTGATGGTTTTTAATGAGTATGTCGAAGTTCACGACGACTTCATGATCAAGGCCGCCATCTTGCTGAATAAGATTCAAAAAAGAAAGGATGAGGAAAAGGCGCAAAAAGCCTTAGAGCCCGATCCGGAGCCGGAGGAAAACAGCGAAGAGCTGAAAGCCGCACCGAAAGCGGAAGTCAAGAAGAAGCCCGCCAAGGCTAAGAAAAAGAAAGCAGCACCCACCGAAGAAGAATAAATAGCGGGTACATCCCGTCTCGGATCAGGTACATCACCGTCTAGTTCATTTGTGTCGTTGTCGCAGCACTTTGCGTACATCTTCCAGGGAATATCCCTTGGCGGCCAGTAACACTATGTAGTGGTACATCAGGTCGGCCGCTTCTCCGAGAAAAAGGTCGCGGTCGTCGTCTTTAGCTTCGATGACCAACTCTACGGCTTCCTCTCCAACTTTTTGGGCTACTTTATTGATGCCACGGGCCAGCAACTGGCTGGTATAGCTTTTCTCGCTCGGGTTATCCCGACGGTGCTGAACGGTGCGCTCCAGGTGGTTGAGAAAGTCGCCCTGATTCACTTCACCCCAGCAGGTGTCGGAACCGGTATGGCAGGTTGGTCCGTCGGGGCGGGCCCGTAGCAACAGGCTGTCGCGGTCGCAGTCCGCGCTGATGCTCTCGAAGTGGAGGTGGTTTTTGCTGGTCTCGCCCTTTGTCCAGAGTCGTTGCTTACTCCGGCTGAAAAAAGTCACCAGCTTAGTTTCCAGGGTTTTTTCCAGGGCTTCCCGGTTCATGAAACCTTGCATAAGCACCAGGTGGGTATGAACGTCCTGAACAATGACGGGCAAAAGACCGTCGGAAGCTTTATCAAAATTCAGTTTGTGAAGGTTACGAGAGGAGATTTTCATTTCTTGGTTATATTGTAGGCACAAAACTACTCAACCACCAACTAAACTACCCCCACTTGGCATGGATGATTACGGAACTATTGACGGCAGTCTGGGTTCAGCCGGCCTCACCCTCAGCACCACCGATACCGATAACCTCCGCAGTGCGGGCAAATGGGGCCGTTTCATCTCCATCTCCGGGCTGATCATAATCGGGCTGGGCGTAATGTTCATGCTTTTCTTCGGCAGCTCCCTGATCGCCGCCATGAGCATGGCCGATATGGGTGGACCGGGTGCGGCGATCGGGGGTTCCTTCGTCTTTGTGGTTTACGCCATCATCTTCGCCATCTCTATCTTCATTTACTGGATGCTGTACAAGTTTTCTACCAACGCCATCAAAGCGGCGGATAGCGGAAGTTCTGCGGCCATGACCGCCTCCATCGTTTCGCTCAAGAATATGCTTAAGATCATCGGCATCCTGTGGTTGCTCTACCTGGCGTTGATAGTACTTACGATAGTGCTTGGTTTAGTCGGCGGCGTTGCCTCGGCTTTCATCTGAACCTCGAGGGGGCAAGCTTTGACACTATGCAATACACGGCGATTTAAAAACAGTATTTTCGCGCCGTATGAGCGGGCGAACTTTATTTAACAGCCTTTTCTAAAAAGGTGCCTGACAACTCACATTTACCCTTTAACATCTTTTAAATGAACACTGCAGATATTCTCGACGGCGATTTCGGCCAAGGCATCGCTCTGCAAACCCGTGATCTCAACTACCTGCGTACCGCCGGTAAATGGGGGCAATTCATCGCCATCACCGGAATTGTCATGTTCGCCATCGGGACGGTTTTCGTAATTGTAGGCGGGTTTTCCTCATTCACGGCTGGCCAGATGCTCGGGCGGGGAAGTTTAATGTTATTACCTTACTTACTGCTGGCTGGCATCCTACTGTACCTTTACGTACTGATGTATCAATTTTCTACCAACGCGGTCAGCGCGTCTGGCGGAAAGAGTAAATCCTCCATGACGGCGGCATTTAAAGCCCTCGCGCGCATGTTCATCATCGGAGGGGTACTGTTCATCATTTACATTGCCCTGCTCCTGTTTGCGCTGCTCGCCACCGCCGGCACATTATTTTTCTGATAATTCGAGGAAGCACGATTTCCACTAAAGGTACTGGGCGCGGGCGCGGGTGCAAAGAAAGTATTTTAAGCAGCAGGGGGAGCAGCGGCCATCATACCGGTCGAACGGGAATGCGCTGTGTTATCAGGTAATCCTTCAGTTCCTTGATGCCTACTTCTCCGAAGTGGAAGATGCTGGCCGCCAGGCCCGCATCGGCCTTGCCTGCCGTAAACACCTCGGCGAAGTGCTCCTTATTACCCGCACCGCCACTGGCGATGATCGGTATGCTGAGCAGGTCACTCATCTTGGCCAGGGCCGCGTTGGCGAAACCGGCCTTGGTCCCGTCGTGGTCCATGCTGGTGAAAAGGATCTCACCGGCACCACGTTCCTGAGCTTCTTTAGCCCACTCGAAAAGCTTATGCTCCGTTTTGATGCGGCCGCCGTTGAGGTGGACGAACCACTCCCCATCAACGAATTTGGCGTCGATGGCCGTCACCACAAACTGGTTGCCGAAGGCGTAGGCCAGCTCGTCGATCAGCCCCGGGCGGCGTACCGCCGCCGAGTTGATGCTGACCTTGTCGGCACCGGCGTTGAGCAGTACGTCAACGTCGGCAATCTGCTTTATTCCCCCACCAATGGTGAAGGGAATGTTGAGGTGGCGGGCGATCTCGCGCGCCAGGTCGGCCAGGGTCTTGCGGCGTTCGTGGGTAGCGGTGATATCGAGGAATACCAATTCGTCCGCCCCTGCCAGGGAGTACTTTGCCCCCAGCTCCACGGGGTCACCCGCGTCGCGCAGGTTGACGAAGTTGACGCCCTTCACGGTGCGGCCGTCTTTGATGTCGAGGCAGGGGATGATCCGTTTAGCAAGCATGAAGGGGAGTTCGGAAATTCTTGTTCGGGACAGCCGCGGGATTGGTGGCGCTGAGTTTGTTAGAACGCGCTGGCGGTAGAAGGGTTGAAGAGGGACGTGGCACGTGGTTCCAAAGTTCAGCATAAACTCCAGCGAGGAGACTACTGGTTCGCCTTCTATATGGCCCGGCACCCAGCGAAAGTCCTCTCCCTGCATTTGACGGATCACCAATGCTACCCGCTCCGCCAAACCGGGGTGGGCTTTAGGATGAAACTCCAAGCGCTCAATTCTCCCCGTAGCATCGATGTGCAGCCGAATCCCGACTTTTCCTTTGTCATTATTATCGTCTTCGAGCCGTTCCCGCAGGTAAGTGACGAAGCTTTCGCTTGAGCGGATTTGCTTTTCCGTGTGGTCGATTCTGGTTTCGCAGCCGGGGAATAAGGGGGATTGTTCCTGAGCGGCCATGTTCCTGATCATTTTTTGACGGCGCTAAGCGCCGTAGGGACGATATATCGGTATTACCCCGGACGTTGTCCGGGGTAACTTGTGTTTAGTCCCATCAGGACTAATACTACACCTAAAAGAGAAATTGCATCAAGGCACCATCTCCACCATAACCTGCTCACAGCCCTTACACCGCTGGCCGAAGGAGACCTGTAGCGTGACGTTCATGGCTCTGGGAATGCCCTTGATCTTGCCCGGCACCCAGCGGAGGTCTTCGCCCTGTTGAAGGCCGATCAGGCGCATCACCTCGGCGGCGAGTACGGGATCGGTTTTCTCGACCAGGCGGGCGTTTTGGAGCTGGCCGGCGAGGTTGACCGTGAAGCCGACGTAAACCCTGCCCTTACGGTCGATGATTTTTTGGTTGATGTTGCTATCGATGTAGCGGCCAAGTTTTATGCGGGCGCAGCGGTAGCGGGTATCGTAATCCTGATCATCATTGCAACCGGGGAATAGCGGGAGTTCTACGGTCTTTTTTTTGAGGCCGTCAGTGGCGAGACCGGCTCTTCGGTCATCCTGACCGGGGTAATAGTGATTACCCTGACTGTAGTAGCGGTGCTCATGATGAAACCCAAGCTGGTAGCTGACAACCTGGTAAAAACCAGCGGACAAACTGAACAGCAACGCAAGAAAAAGACCGGTACGGAGGTAGGGGGTATTGGAAAACATATTCTACAGTGGGTGTTAGACTACGATAATGCTTCCGGCTTCATGTTTGGTGGGCAACCCTTGCACATTAACAAACCATTATTGCATCCCGCGGCCGCGCCCTATTAATACGGGCCGCAAAAAACTACCGCGCCGTACTGGACTAACTTACGGTTTGATCGGCAGACTTCCTGCTGCTCAAGGCAATCATAAGCAACCCCGCGAGCACGCACGGGGCGCTCAGCCACTGCCCCGTCGTGAGCGTAGTACCGAAGCCGCCCTGGTCGCTTTTAAAGTACTCCCAGATGAAGCGGAAGCCGAAGATGAGCACGAACCAGAGTCCGGTGAGGAAGCCCGGTTTTTCGCCCGCATCCTTCTTCCAGTACAGCCAGATCAGGATGCCGAAGGTGAGCAGGTAGCTGAGCGATTCGTAGATCTGCACCGGGTGGCGCGGCACCTCAGCCAGGCTCGCCCGCGCGGCGTTGACGAACTTGAAGGCCCACGGCTTATCGCTCGGCAAACCGACGATCTCGGAGTTCATCAGGTTACCGAAACGGATCATGGCACCTACGAGGGCGATCGGCGCGGCGACCTTGTCCGACGTCCAGAAAAAAGACTTTTTGCTTACGAAATAGCTGAATAGCGCAATCGCCGTTACCACCCCGACGACGCCGCCATGCGAAGCGAGGCCACCTTCCCATATCTTCGGGATTTCGGACAGGTGCGTACTGTAGTGATCCCACTGGTAAAAAACGACGTGCCCGAAGCGCGCGCCCAGCACCGTACCGCCGATGAGGAAGTAAAAAAGGTAGTCGAGCCACGCCTCCGGCGCACCTTCGCGAATGAACATCTTACGCACCATCCAGAAACCGAGCATGAAGCCGCCGGCAAACATGAGGCCGTACCAGCGAAGGGCGAAGCTGTTGATGCGGAAGATTTCGGGGGAGGCTTCCCAGTTGATGTATGCGAACATGGTCAGGAATTAAGAGCTAGGAGTTAGGAACCAGAGGGCTGTAAGCCAGAGAACCAGGAGCTGGAGAGCTGCCCTTATGAAAGACAAGCTAAATTTTCAGTTTCTGATTTTCCAGTTTCTACACCTCCGGCTTCATCTGAGGAAAGAACAGTACTTCCTGGATGGACTTCTGCCCGGTCACGAGCATCACCAGGCGGTCGATACCGAAGCCGATACCGGCCGTGGGGGGCATACCGTACTCGAGGGCGCGCAAAAAATCTTCGTCCATCGGCATCGATTCGTCGTCGCCCCGGGCGGCGAGCTTGACCTGTTCCTCGAAGCGCTCGCGCTGGTCGATCGGATCGTTTAGCTCGGAGTAGGAATTGCCGATCTCCTTGCCGTTGACGAAAAGCTCGAAGCGCTCGACGAGGCCGGGTTTGCTGCGGTGCATCTTGGTGAGGGGCGACATCTCGACGGGGTAGTCGGTGATGAAGGTGGGTTGGATCAGGTTGGCTTCTACGTGGTCGCCGAAAATTTCGTCGATGATCTTGCCGCGGCCCATCGTCTTGTCGAGTTGTATGTGGAGGCGCTTGGCGATGGCGCGCAGTTCGTCTTCACCGGCACCGGTGATGTCTTCCCCGGTGTACTCCTTGATCGAGTCGGCCATGGTGAGGCGGCGGTAGGGGCCGGCGAAATCAATCTCATGCTCGTCGGCCATTACTTTGGCGTTGTCGCCGCCGTTGACGGTTTTGATGATGTACTCCAGCATCTGCTCGGTGGTGTCCATCATCCACTCGTAGTCTTTGTAGGCGACGTAGAACTCGATGGCGGTGAACTCGGGGTTGTGCGTCCGGTCCATGCCCTCGTTGCGGAAGTTCTTGCTGAACTCGTAGACGGCATCGAAGCCCCCGACGATGAGGCGTTTGAGGTACAACTCGTTGGCGATGCGCAGGTACATCGGCATGTCCAGCGTGTTGTGGTGGGTCGCGAAGGGACGGGCGGCCGCGCCGCCGTGGATGGCCTGAAGGACGGGCGTCTCCACCTCGATCATGCCCATGCCGTCGAGGAAAGTGCGGATGGCGGTGACGAGGCGGGTTCGCTTGATGAAAACCTCCTTTACCTCGGGATTGACGACCAGATCGACGTAGCGCTGGCGGTAACGCAGTTCGGGGTCGGAAAAGGCATCGTAGGTGTTGCCCTCATCGTCCGTCTTAACGACCGGCAGCGGGCGCAGGCTTTTACCCAGGAAAGTGAATTCCTTGACGTGGATGCTCGTCTCCCCGGTCCGGGTCTTAAATACGTGACCGGTGACACCGATGAAGTCGCCCAGATCGAGCAGCTTCTTGAACAGGGTATTATAAAGCGCCTTGTCTTCACCCGGCGCGATGTCGTCGCGACTGACGTACACCTGGATTCGGCCGGAGCTGTCCTGGATGCTGGCAAAGGATGCCTTGCCCATCACGCGACGGGCCATCAGGCGGCCTGCGACGGTAACTTCCTTATAGTTGGTCGACAAATTTTCTTCGTCGAACTCCGCTTTCTCGTTGATCTCTTTGGCAAGGTGAGAGACGGGGAAAGTGGGCGCGGGAAAGGGGTCGATGCCCAGTTCGCGGATCTTATCGAGGTTGTCTCTGCGGACGAGTTCTTGTTCGCTGCGTTCCATTTTAGCTATTTTGGTGGGCGAAGGTAAGTAGATAGTGAAGTAGTCAAGCAGTCGGGCAGTCAAATAGTGTGCGCTTGATGAATTTCGAGCTCGGAGAGACACCGGACCTTGCGTCGGTAGTGTACGGACCGTAGGGTAAAGATGACCATTATGGTTCTCTGATCTTATACCCTGCTTATTGTGTTTGGCGTTGAAGCATGTGTACCTAACGTCAGGCCATGGTTTACTCGTTGCGCTTCGCGCTTGCTTGTCTTCCGCTCTTCTTGAGCTCCTTACTTATCGGCCAGGATAGCAGTACGCCCATTTGTGATTGTCTTGCCCGGCAGTCAATAAGATGGCGAGGCCGCAGGTGCCGTGGAAAGTTTTGAGGGCAAAGATTTGTAAGGCCATCACCAGCTTAAAATACAGGCCTTCGATCATCATTTCCTTGGCAAACTGTTTCACCTATTCAGGTAAATCTTCCACTACTTCCCCCTCTTTTGCCACACGATCACCTCCCTCCCTTTAAAGGTGAACTTTTTCCCCCAGCATTCATGGTTTCTCCTTCGTGGCAACTGCGGTCGTGAGCTTATCTATCGGTAACTCTAATTCCCAGCGGAGTGACCTTTTGGCGCAGAATGGTAACGCCTTCGCTAAGGGCTTAGGTTGTACGGCAGGGCAATCGCATTAGAGATTCTGTCTGGTGAGTATTTTGTCGGCCAAAACAAATGTCGACTTCCTCTAACCCGTTAACTTGGTTAACGACTCACTTCTCTACCGTGGATGACCCTCGAACGGGGAATCGCAAGACA
>ENA-ORXM01000121-ORXM01000121.1-marine-metagenome-genome-assembly--contig:-NODE-121-length-148458-cov-6.677331_pt1 | contig 148458 bp, 142 predicted proteins | sample MGYA00237867_ERZ511480 | MGnify/ENA primary metagenome ERZ511480 (study PRJEB26309, sample SAMN06266103) | marine metagenome | isolation source: Algal blade | place: United Kingdom:Sidmouth, United...
ACTGTTAAACCTATATTTACGACCTAAGTTCTTTTCGGTTGAGCCATTCGGGATCTATCTCGTGATTACACGAAATTCGTAGCTGTGCATGCAATGCTTTGATCAACTTAGTCCAAGCATTTGTAGGTTTTCGTGCAAACTGCGGTTTTTTAGTGTGTTTTTGAATGCGAAGACAGATGGGCAAGCAAGAATTTAATGACTTGGGCGATATCCCTAATGCAGCCCTAGCCAGGGAGGTTTTTTACCCAAAAACACATTCACCTCCGTGAGTTAGAGATAGACCTAAGCGTATGAAAAACTCGATACAGCGCGCTGATACCATAGAGCGCGGGATACAAAAGGAAATGGACCACGCGCATGTTTTTAAGTGGTTTCATCTAGCGGTTATTGTGGGCTCCCTTGTATTTACGCTTCTTTCATGGCAGATATCCAAGCAACAGCTTGCTGAAAAGGTTGAGGTAGAATTTGACAGAGAATGGTCAACGCTACTGCAGCTAATTTCAGATCGCATGAAAAACTATGAAGAGTTACTTTGGAGTGGCGTGGCGGCAATCAAAAGCCACGACAATAAGCTGGATCGACTGACATGGCGCAGTTATGCGGACCAGTTAGCCCTAGAAAAACGATTTCCTGGTGCCTTGGGCGTCGGTGTGATTTATGAGGTGGAGAGGCATGAGCTGGCTGGTTTTTTAGCCGAACAACGTGCTTTTGCACCAGACTTTGATGTTCATCCAAGCGTCGACGTGGATACTTTTTACCCTATTACCTATATAGAACCAGAGCTGGGCAACAAAAAAGCTGTGGGTCTAGATATGGCGCACGAAGCGAATAGGTTGAACGCGACCCTGGTTGCTCGTAGCTCTGCTGGGGCGATCATGACCGGGCCAATACAGCTTGTTCAGGGCGTGCAAAACACACCTGGCTTCCTATTTTTTGCTCCGTTTTATGAAGAAAAGTCATCTGATCAGGGTGTAGGTGATTTAATCGGCTTAGTCTATTCACCGCTGGTATTCAAAAACCTCATTCTAGGCACGCTGGGTGCTGATCAGCGACGTGTGAATTTCAGTTTGTCTGATGCAGAGTTCACGTTGTATGACGAGATTGCTGAACATGAGCTTGCGCCAGCCAAGTTTGTCAAAACTAAAAGGTTGGCTCTTTACGGAAGAGACTGGGATTTTGAATTCCATAGCACACCGGAGCTTGAAGCCCATCTAGAGTCTAACCTGCCGAGCTACATATTGATTGGCGGCTTAGTCTTTGAAATATTTTATATCGTGGCCTTGTTGCTACTCAGTCAGCACCGTAAAAACGCCATGGGACTGGCGCAGCATATTGTCGAAGAGTACAAGTTAACAGCTCAAAAAAATCAGGATATTGAACAGCGACACGACCTTGCAATCAAAGGTTCTGCGGTAGGGTTATGGGATTGGGATATTGTTCTCAAGGATGTGTTTTGGTCGGATCATTTTTTTGACATACTGGGCGTGGAAAAAATTGATAACCATATCGAACTCACATACTTTCTTGATCGCCTGCATCCGGATGATAAAGACCGTTTAGCGCGGGAAGTGGAAGGGCACTTACATGGTAACGAGCCTTTCAATACGGAGTATCGTCTAAAACATGAAGACGGTCATTATGTATGGATTCACGCGTCTGGGCAGGCATTGTGGTCCCCAGACGGGACTGCTATTCGAATGAGCGGATCTGCCAGCAATATCACAGAAAAGAAGCTCGCTGCCGAAGAGCTCTTAAGTTTGAATGCGGAGCTGACCAAATTTGCCCATTTAGCGTCCCATGATCTCAAAACACCATTGCGTGGTATTAGCAATTTGACTCAATGGATTGAAGAAGATCAAGGTCATGCGCTCGACGAGGAAAGTATCGAGCGATTGCATATGATTCGAGAGCGTGTTTTGTTAACACAAAATATGTTGCAAGATATCCTAACTTACTCGGAATCGGGTGTGGCATCTGTGCAAACAGAGTGGGTCAGCCCGTCTCTCCTGCTTTCACAAATTGTAGAATATATGCAGCTCAGTGAGCAGCAACAAGTTGTTTTTAGTAATGAAGTACCAGAGATATATACCGTGGAGACTCAACTTCGACAAGTGTTTACCAACGCGATCACAAACGCGTTTAATCACCATGATCTTGAACAGCAAAATGTCGTTGTAGCGTGTGAAGTTGTACGAGATGGGCTCAGGTTTCGCATCACTGATGATGGGCCTGGAATACCGAAAAACTATCATGAGCAGGTTTTTGAGTTGTTCAATACATTGAAAGCCAAAGGGAAAGGAGGAGGGACAGGCTTGGGTATGTCAATTATCAAGCGCCTCGTAGAAGGCCAGAAGGGTGAGGTGCATATAGAGTCTACGGACGGTGTGCGCGGGACAAGTATTTGCTTCACTTGGCCGGCTATTCTCAAACAGGAAGCGGCATAAGACTATGGATGATCAAAAATTAACGGTCTTTTTGGTGGACGATGATGAACTGGAGGTTATGTGGCTCAAGCGCCAGATTGCCAACACTGGTATCAGTTGTCATGTGGTACACGCAAGCGATGGAGAGGAAGCACTAGATCTTCTGCACGGGAAGCAAATTCCGTTTCCGCATATTATTTTTTTGGATATCAATATGCCAAAAATGGACGGGCATGAGTTTTTGGCGCAATTACGTCAAGACCCTACGTACAAGTCCACTGTAGTGTTTATGATGACTTCGTCGGAGGCGTTAATCGATAAGCAAAAAGCCTACGATAAAAATGTGGCGGGCTACCTGCTGAAGGCGTGTGATGCCAGCAGTGAGCAAAGGATCGGTACATTGATTCAGTGCTATAGCGATAGTGTGCAGCTACCGCTGGATGGGGCAGACAAACGTCAAAATTAATAAATCGGTTGCCTTAATGCTTAGCCGATGTTCTATACGTGGTCGCCCAAAGATCGCGGCGCTAGGTTAGTCCGCCAGAATCGTGCATAAAAATGCTGTGTAACTGAACCTACGCTTCGGTAATAGCGCAGGTGGTAAAAGCGATAGGGCCAGTGATGGCAATTAGCGTCATGTACCAGCGCACGCGTGTTGAAGCTTTCTCCCAGTAGCGGCTGACTCGAGCAAACGCAGGTGCATCACTTTGTGCAGGTGCAAAAAAACCTCCAATAAAACTTGAAGAATTGCGCACTTTTTGTCGCTTGGCTGTCGGTATTTCAGAGCGTGCAACTAGCACTCCTTGAAACCGTCCCGAGCTGAGCAAAGGTAGACGTTGCCACAATGGCCACTTTCGTCCCCACGTCGGTGAGCAGGTTAAAGAGTGCAGATTGAAGTGTTCTTGCTCTAGCATCTTTTGCCAGCTTCCTATCGCTCGAAAACGAACACCTTCACCGGCTGTGTTTGCGCCTAAACGCCTGACCACATTTTCAACCCAACGTTGGCGAGTGATGGCAAAGATGAGTTTTCCAGGGGTGTCGTCGCGAAGGCCAAAAACGCCTTGGTAGAAGTTTTCTTCGATGAGTAAGAGTCCGCCAGGGCGCAATAATTGATGAGCTTTTTCTAGTGCTCGCCGTTGCAATTTTATGGTGCTCTCTTCGTCGTCAGCAATGAAGTGGTGCAGTACGGTTTTGAAAATAACAAAGTCATAGCGATGTTTGGGATTAAAATCAAAGTAGTCGGCTCTCGCCAAATCTAGATTTGGGTCTTCGACAAAAGACTCTTCTGCTAACTCGCTTTTGTCCAGCACCATGACACGACAACCGGGGACTTTTTCACACACTAGTTGGGCGTAGCGGCCAATGCCTCCGCCAACATCGAGCCCCTCAAGACGAGCACTACCCAGGCTGTTAAGCAATTCGGCAACACGTTCGACATCGTAGTTGTCTGCTTGAATACCCTGAGCCCATTCAACAAACATGTGTTCGGATTCGTTTTTGACTTGTGCCAAAGTTTTTCTCCTATGTCCGCTTTTATTATCTAGGCCATTTGGCTGGCGATAAAAACGTGTTTTTTCAAACTTGCTTTAACCTTACCCAGTGTAATTTGCCACAAGTAATTTGAAAAATTAACAAGCAGAAGGGAAAACTGTGATGCGCGCATTAAATCATGCGTTGAAGTGTTTATATATGCGCTGTGTGTTGGTGTGTTTTGCAGAGAGATTTGTTTTATTGTGTCGTTTTAACAAGAAAGCGCAGGCTACTGAATTATGCCGGACATTGAATATGCAATGGCGGCCAATTGGTCGAAGTGGGTGTTTGTCTATAGATTGCGTGTTGTACAGAAGCTAGTAGTTGGCGGTCGCTTAGGTTCCTTTGCATCAGACCAGTTGCGCAAGGGCTTGAGCTAAGCTCCTTAGCGATAGATGTTTATTGCCAACCAATATGGCGGTAATACAATATGCCTGTCCATTCATGCACGGCCATGCTGGTTTTTTGTATAGCCGAAGTCATCGGTAAAAGGCCGGTCCACGCATAGACCTGTGATTGTCTTGGGTCTACCGAGTGGGCACAGATTTCGAAGCCTTGTTGCTTAAAAGCTGCAACGGCTCTGGGTAAATGTGATGCGCTGCTGACAAGCACGATCTTTCGCTCTAGCTGCATTTGATCAAACAACGTGCCCATGGATACCGCGTTGGTATAAGTACTGGTCGAGTCATTCTCCGTAAGCAGCTTTACGCCGCTTGAGATCATGGGGCGTATGAGCTCAGCCATCACATCCGCTTCGGTCGGAAAGCCTGCGAGCAGTGAACCGCCGCTCAGAAACAGTAAGCCATTGCTGGGCACTATTGACGCAGCGCCAAGTGCGCGGTTTTTGCTGGCGTCGCTAAGCCGTGCTACCTGGCTGAGGTTGCTGTAACCCCTGTTAATGCCGCCTGCTAGTACAACCGTTGGACTGTGCTGTGCTTCTGCTGCGCAGGCCGCTGAAGGGTATTGGTCTTCTAGTGTGCCTAGCCAACGGTTGGCAAACATGGGGCTAGCGAGCAAGACCATTAGCAGCAGTATTCCAGACAGCATAACGGCGCATCTTGCGCAGCGCCGAATGCACAGGGCGAGCAAGATCGCTATTATCATCGCGATGGTGATCCAGACTAGCGGGTCAATCAGAATATCTATCACACAAAGTTTCCGGTGGCATTTGCTGATAAGTTTAGACCGTCAACTTGAGCTTGCTGTGTTCTCAGGGCCGCAGGACAAATCTCTCGCTTTTGTTACGGGGTCTGACGTGTAAACGCAAGGTAAACGCCACAGCAATTCATGCAGTTGGTTGTTAGCTTTTTAGCTTTTGAGTAGATATAAAAACACCGGTGAGAGCTCACCGGTGTGGATGTGATCATGCGACGTGCGCTGTGCTTTGTGGCATTAGGTCAAAACACGGTGCTGGCGTTCAATTTACTGCGCGCTGTTTGTGCAGCCGCTCTTATTTGCCCAGAAGTTTTTTCCGCAGCCCGGCGTCTACTGCGCGATCCGATAGCCACAGGCCAAACAACGTTTCTTTGAAGGCAGGGTTGCTGATAACTGAAACTTCACTGCCGTTACGAAGAGTGTGTAATCCGCTGTCTGGATCATACGAAAAATCGAACATATCGCCTTTTGAAACACCGTCCGCAAAGACCGCGATGAACTGGTCGAGATCACTTTGAATAGCGCTTAAATCTCCACCACTGGCTTTTTCAAAGCCTTCAACAATCGTAGCGATCATTTTCTCACGGCTAACTAGCCCGGAGGTGATCACCAACTTCATGTTCATCGGGTCGGCTGCCGTGGCAATAGAGTTGCCGTCGTTAGACGCTTCACTCAAATACAGGGCTGCCACGTAGACTGACATAAAGAATTTTTTTCTGACGCCAGCGCCGTTTAGTTCCAGCGAACTGTCATCGGTGGCGAATTGATCCGGCAGCTCAACGCCGCCAACCTTTGCAGCAAATGCGCCGCTGCTGAGTAGTGAAAAGGCTAGGCCGAAGGCAATAGCTTTAAGTTGTTTCATGTCAATGTCCAAGCGTTTGTAGAAGTTTTGTTGTCGTGTGTAGCAGCAATGCACTACCGCTCCACACGGTGCATTAAGATGCCTGAAAACTGACCGGCTGAACAGTGCAAAGTGATGTGTATGAGCATCTGACATGTTCTATAAGGTGAGAAGGTTGGTCAGAGGCCCAAAGCTCGCTTAATGTTGCTTCTACAGCGTGAGGCGAGGCTGCAGGAAGTCTAGAAAAGCGAGAATCCTGGAAGAAACCGCACTGTTTTTGTAGTAAACCGCCTGAATGCTCTCGCGATTGTTGGGCGACTTGATGGCACTGGGGAAAACCTCTACCAGTCTGCCTTGCTCTATGTCTCTGCGGCACATGAAATTTGATAACAGAGCAATACCTTGACCTTCGATGGCGAGCTGCCTAATCGTCTCTCCACTACTGGCAAGCAGGGCAAAGTCCAGTTTGATCGGCTGCTTTAAAGGCCATTCGTTTAAGCTACTGGACCCAGAAAAACCGATTAGCTGATGTTCGTGCAAAGGCAGAGCTTGTTGCTCAGTGAGCGTGGTATCAAGGTAGTTTTTGCTGGCGACCAAATACAATTGGCTGCGACCTAATCGCCTTGCGTGTAGATTCGAATCTTTCAACTCACCGATGCGGATGGCTACGTCGGTCCTGCGCTCTAACAGATCAACAATGCCATCGTTAGAGCTGATGTCCAGCGTGACTTGGGGGAAGGCTTGTCGAAATACTCCTATCAAGGGGGTTATCTGATGCAGTACAAAAGGGCTTGCTGCGTCGATTCGCAAATGTCCCGCTGGAGCTTTTTTTAGCAGTTTTAAATGCTCTTCGCCTTTCTCTAGAGTGTTCAAACCTTCCCGTGCGTAGGTCAGCAGCAATTTGCCTTCTTCTGTTAATTCCAGCCTGCGAGTGGTGCGCGCCATCAAGGTGCAGTTGTTGGTTTTTTCTAGACGGGCAATGGCGCGTGAAACCTTGGCAACTTGTTGATCCAACAGTTCAGCGGCGGCAGAAAAACTACCACTGTCAACTACTGCTAAGAATGCTTCTAAGTCTTCTGTTCTAGATCTGACAGCCATTTTTTTTTATTTTATCAAAATACACAAAAGTATTTTGCCATTATTGCTGTTTTTGGCAATAGATATTTGCCTCAGACTCGCCCCACTTATTTCTGAAAAGGGGAACGTCATGCCTTTAGCGTTATTTGCGCTGACACTAAGCGCTTTTGCCATCGGTACAACCGAGTTTGTTATTGTGGCGCTCGTGCCCACCATTGCCGAAGATCTGGGGGTCACTTTGCCCTCTGCGGGGCTCTTGGTCAGCTTATACGCCTTGGGAGTGGCGATAGGCGCACCAGTGCTCACGGCGGTGACGGGTCGATGGAACAGGAAGCGCGTATTGCTTGCGTTGATGGTGTTGTTTGTCGCCGGTAATTTACTCGCTTGGAAATCGCCGACCTACGAATCGCTGGTTTTTGCTCGAATTTTTACTGGTCTCGCCCACGGAGTGTTTTTTTCTATTGGCTCTACCATCGCCACAAGCTTGGTGGCGAAGGACAAAGAAGCAAGCGCTATCGCGATTATGTTTACAGGTTTGACGGTTGCTTTGGTCACAGGTGTACCGCTTGGAACCTGGATCGCACAAGCATTTGGTTGGCGAGCTACTTTTTTGGTCGTCGCGGGACTTGGTACGCTTGCTTTGGTTGGAAGCGTGTTATTAGTGCCATCCACATTGAGGCAATCGGACACTGCAACGTTAAAAGAACAGCTGCAAGTCCTGGTGCAACCTCGGTTGTTGCTGGTCTATCTGACCACGGCAGTAGGTTACGGCGGCACCTTTGTCGCCTTCACTTATCTAGTGCCTATTTTGCAGCAAGTATCAGGTTTTGCGTCGAATTCAATTGGTTTCATTATGTTGCTTTATGGCGTGTCAGTCGCAGTAGGTAATATCTATGGTGGCAAGCTTGCAGATAGGCTGGGGCCCGTGAAGGCGTTGCAGATAATATTCAGTGGCCTAGCTGTGGTTCTATTGGTATTCACCTATACCGCAAGCAGCCCTATAGGTGCGTTGCTTACTGTGCTTGTCTGGGGGGCCTTCGCCTTTGGCAATGTGCCCGGTCTACAAGTTTATGTTGTACAAATAGCGGAGAAATACACACCCAACGCCGTGGATGTTGCCTCTGGTCTAAATATCGCTGCTTTTAATGTAGGCATAGCGATGGGCTCAATCATTGGTGGCATGGTCGTTGAGGACTTGACGCTGATGCACACACCTTGGATTGGCGCGTTGATAGTCCTGCTAGCGATTGCGCTCACACGGTTATCGGGTAGTTTAGATCGCCGTCAGTTGAACGTCAAAAACGCTTGATGGGTGTGGTCCCGCAGTTGCGAAACTGCGAAATTCTTCTTTCACTAGTATCGGCGGGAGAGGCTTTACGCCTTTCCCCTCGATTGCTTGTCCGTGTTGACAATGGTTGATTGCTCACTAGCTTCGGACGTTTTTATATTTTTAACCATAGCGCCAGCAGCCGATAAAACTGTCTATGCTCTGAACAACGGTGTCCGTAAAATTTCTTGGCTATGCTCAGTCAGGGTTCGATAGGTCAATATGATTAATGTATTTGTGATCAATACACTTGTGGTGAGCGTCTGCGTGGTATTTCACTACGAGTTTATGTATCGCGTTAGCAAGGCTTTTCCTGCCATGCATATCAGTCATCGGTATCGCATATTAATCGGTATTTTTGCGGCGCTGATCGCGCACTCGCTGGAGATCTGGCTGTTCGCTTTGGCCTACTTTGCCATGCACAACATCGAGGGCTGGGGATACCTAGAAGGTAATTTTGACGGCAGCTTGATGGACTGTGGCTATTTTTCTTTTACGGTGTTCACCACGTTGGGCTTTGGTGACATTCAGCCAAACGGCCATTTGCGGTACTTAACAGGCATAGAGTCATTGACTGGCTTGGTGCTGATCACTTGGACCGCGTCTTTTTTGTTTGTTGAGATGCAGCGGCATTGGGCCGGAGGCAGCAGAGGGTAATATTCCGCCTGACAAATCGGTGGCCTCAGCTGCTCTCATGCATGAGTCGGCCAGAAATGCATACCAAGACAAACCGCTGTCCCCTAGCTACACGCTGGCGTCCGTATCTATTAGAATAGGGTTTTTACCCTGAGAGCTAACGAGCATGCCAAAGGCAAGTGACATCAAGAAAAACGCCGCTGTTGAATACAAAGGCAACACGTATATTGTGCGCGATATCGAGCGCTCGGTACCACAGGGACGCGCCGGCGGTAGTCTCTATCGCATGCGCATGTACGACGTCGTCACAGGCAGCAAAATTGACGAAACATTCAAAGACTCCGATATGCTCAACATGGCGGATTTGATCCGCAAGCCCGCGACTTTCTCGTATATTGACGGTGACGAATACGTTTTCATGGACAGTGAGGACTACACCCCATACAACCTCAACAAAGAATCCATCGCCGATGAGATTCTTTTCATCACCGAAGACACCGCCGGTATTCAGGTGGTCATTGTTGATGACTTACCCGTTGCACTGGACATGCCCAGCAATGTTGAACTGGAAGTGATGGAAACGGATCCGTCAATCAAAGGTGGCTCTGCGACGGCACGCACCAAACCCGCAACACTGACCACTGGGTTAGTGGTGCAAGTACCCGAATATATCTCCACCGGTGAAAAGCTGAAAGTCAGTGTGGAAGAGCGCAAGTTTGTCAGCCGCGCGGATTCTAAATAGCGATGTAAAATGTTTGTGACAGATTGAATGCAGCGTATTGTTTGCCGCATTTAGCTCGTCTAGGTGAATCGATACCGTAGAGGTTTTTACAGCTACGGTATCGAAATTCTCCATCGCGTGTCTGCATTGCTGGGTAGCGGGGTGTTATGCGCTGGCGATGCGCCAATAGCCGTGTTATTGCTGCCCGTCAGCGTTGTCGCACGTCGTTGGTTCTGACAGCCGGTGCTTGATTCCCCCAAGCATTGCGTATGTAGTTTATGACAGCTGCTGCTTCTTGATCGCTAAACAGGTGAGCGAATGCAGGCATGCCAAAAGGGCGAGGTCTGTCGGCGGTGCTGGCACCGTAGCCACCTAGCATCACGCTGCGAATGGCATTGTTGGCTGAGGCGGCCATAACCGCACGATTACCCGCCAGTGCCGGGAAGCGATAAGGCTCACCAAGACCGTTTTTACCGTGACAATCACTGCAGTGTTCTTCGTATAAAGTAGCGCCCAGCGGGAATGGTTCTTGGTCCTGCTTTTGTGTTTTCAATACAACGGTGGTACTTGGGTGGGACTTAGCGGGCAATGTCGACAGGTATTCAACCATCGCAGATAAATCGCTATTTTTAAGGTGCTGTAAGCTGTGTGCTACCACCTCTGCCATGGGGCCTGACATCACATCACGTTTATTTATGCCGGCTTTTAGCAGTTTCACCAATTCTTCTTGTTGCCCGGTTGATAACTCTCCTGTGGCAATAGCCGGAGCGTGCCAACCTAAAGCTTCAATGTCAGCTCCGGCCAAGGAACGAGCACTGTCTGAGTTGCCCAATATTCCTCTCGGCGTGTGACAGGCGGAGCAATGGCCTAGTCCCTTAACCAGATACGCACCACGATTCCACGTATCTGACTGGCTTTCATCTGCGATGTATAACTGGGGCTCAAAGTACAGCGCACGCCATATATTCAAAGCCAACTGACTGCTGTACGGAAAGCGAAGTTGATGCGCTGGGGGCGTATGTTCAACAGCCGGAATAGTTTGCAGATAGGCAAACAAGGCGTCGCTGTCGTCACGTGTGATCAGGCTATAGCTGGGGTAGGGGAACGCCGGATACAGGCTGCGACCATTGCGAGATTTACCGTGGTGTAGTGCCTGCCAAAAATCGTCATCACTCCAATTGCCAAGTCCGGTTGTTGTGTCCGAGGTGATATTGCTACTGATCACTTCACCAAAAGGGGTGGGGATGCTGCGCCCGCCGCTAAACTCTGCTTGGCCTACACGTGTGTGGCAGGTAGCGCAGTTGCCAGCTTTGGCCAAATACTGCCCGCGTTCTATTTTGTTTTTTGTCGCGATATGTAACGGGCTGTTGTTATTTGGCGGTGTTGCTTGGCCACATGCACTGAGAACGGTGGTTAAAAACAAAGTGGCTGCTAGTGCTGCTAGGCCACGCCAAAGGCTCAATGGTTTGGCCGTGTTAGCTGTGGCGATCATTGCACCGCTCCACACTCTATGGGCAGTGGATCAAGTGGTGCTTCGGCAGTTAACAATGCGTCGCTCGCTGTTGCTATCCAATGGGCAACGGCATCGATATCAGCACCACTGAGGGACTTTGCGACCTCGGCCATGCAGTCGGGGGTACGTGCGTGGCGAGTACTGGTTTGCCAAGCTCCGAGCTGCGCTGTGATGTAGCTGGCACTCAGCCCGCGCAGGCCAGGGATAGCGATGTCATTACCACGCAGATCGCCGCCGTGACACGTCGCGCATGCAGGTTGCCCGGTTTCGCCTTGCTGAACTAAAAAACGCCCGCGTGCTGCTTGATCGTCGCTTTGCTGTTTGATCTCAGGTGCGCTGGAGCTAGGGTCTTGTTGTGCATAATAACTGGCGATCTCGTGCAAATATTCGGGGCTTAGATACGCAAGCATCTGATTCATCACGGTGTTTAGCCGACGGCCTTCTTGGAAGTTCAGCAACTGCTGATACAAATATTCGACTGGCTTACCGTTGATCGAAGGTGCGTAGTTCTTGTCAAAGTTAGCGGTGTTGCTTTGCTCGTGACAACCGGCGCAGGCGCGTAAACGCAAATTCATGTCTTCGTCGCTGGCCGTTACAGAGCCGCTGTAGCCAAGCCAAAAAATCAACAATATTTTTAGCAGGGTTTTTTGAGTCTCTTGCATGTGTTGCCTGTCAATCGCGAGTGATTTTACAGGGCTCAGCATACGCCGAAATGGCGGAGGATGCGTGCAGAAAATTAAAGCGCCAAGCCCGTTGGCTGAGGCGCATAAAGTCTAATTTTTGGTAGAAAGTTCAGACAAAAATTCAGGGGTTTTATCCAATCGATTGATGATCATATTTCGAAACGCTGCAACGCGTGTCGAGACAAGTTTACGATCAGACCATACTAGGTACACAGCTCCGCTGGCGCTCTCCACATCTGGTAGTAAGAGCTCTAATTTTCCATTTTGAAGGTGGCTATCGACTGTCACCTTTGAAATCAGCGCTATGCCTACACCCGCGCAGGCTGCTTCGATAATGAGTCGCAAACTATCGATCGAATAACGTGGCTTTAGCGGGATACGATGAACTCGGTTTTTGTACTTAAACTCCCAGTGGGGGACGGTGTTCCCTGCCAGCAGATGGTGAGAGGTTAAATCATCTATTTGCGTCGGATGTCCGTACTTTGATATGTATTCGGGGGAAGCTACGAGCGCGAGATCCAATTTAAACAAACGACGTTGGACTAAGTTTGCCATTCTGGGAGGATTAGTGGCCACAGCCAAGTCGATCTGATGGTCAAAAAATCTTTGTGTGTCTGAGGAAAATTTTATGTGAATGTTCACCTGCGGGTGCTCGTCCATAAAGTCTACCGCCGCCTGCTGCAGAAAGCTGTCGGCAAAAGGCTCAGGGCAGGAGATACGGATGTCACCACTGAGCGAAGGCTGACGGTTGCTCTGACTTTGCCATTGCTCGCGAATCTGATGAAACAGAGGCGAAAAACGCTTGTAGTAGTCTTCACCGGTCGCCGTTAGTTGAAAATGCTTGGCGTTCCGATGCAGGAGTTTCTCGCAAATTTCCGATTCCAATTGGATAACTGCACGTGAAAGCGTAGGTGCAGATACTTGACTATGCTGGCTGGCGGCGGCAAATCCACCGTGTTCTACGGACTGGCAAAACCAATAGAGATTGGCTAGATTTTTTGCGTTCATATATGCACGATTAAAGCTCAATTTTGTCTATTTTTGAATGATAAGGCTGATGCTAGTCTTCTGCCAATTCCGATCAAAGCGAGATCTTACTGTTGTGAAAAAACTGCCTCAAAAATACACAATCCCTCTCATTATGTTGTTCATGATGCCAACGATGTTGCTGGGTATGCCGGCGATAATGACTTTGCGTACTCTGCCTGAAGGCGCTGTCTTTTTAGAAGCTTGGCTTCAAAATGTGGCGAACACAGTACCGATGGCTCTGCTCATGGTGCTGGTGGTTGGCGGTAGCGTAAGATTTATTGTGACGCGGTTTTTGATACAGGCTGGTGATACGACATAGTCGTTTCGCTTGCCAAGGTCGGGAGGCGTTCAGGTGAGGTAGCTAGCCGCTGCCCGATGGGGCGCGGCTGTTTTGGGCCGTTTAAGTCAGAGCGCCATACCTAAGTGCAAGGTTATCGCCTTGTCGCTGCGCAGGTCGTCAGTACCGTCGTGTTGGCTATATATCACGTCCAGTCGTGCAGCTCTGCTGACGTTCATTGAAGCGCCGATGTCGAGGTGAACAATGTTTGCATCGTCCACATAGTCGTTAACGTCGTTTTTCAATTCGTGTTCCAAGCCCACTTCAATATGCGGTGCTATTACGCCGCGACCAAAAGCGATGCTTTCAAGTCGAACGCTTAGCGATGCCATCGAGTATTCTTCGCTTTTGCCCGCTGTGCCCGTAACCGTGGAGCCCAAACTAGTGGTGGTGGTGTCGTAGTTGGTGCGTTGATATAGCGCGCCAAACGCGGGTCTGAAAATCCACTGCTCGGGTAAAAAGCCCATGGTGTTTTTGCCGTATGTGCCTACAAAATCTGTTTGCACATAAAGGCGGGTATCGTCTAGATCGTAGCTGAGCGTGGTGCCCGGGCCCACCGGAACACTGGTTTCGTTGGTGGCGATGTTGTAGTCCAACCGTGCGGCTACCCCCCAGTGTGGCGAAAATTTACGCAATGCGTCTGCACGTATGCCAAAACCGGCACGATCCAAACTGCCGTTCAGGTGCTGTAAATCTGCCTCAGAGCTCTCGTAATAAGCACCCGCACCTAACAAGGTGTTGATGTCAGGTGAGACAAAATATTGCAGCTCAGCTCTGGCGAGTTGCGTGTCTACTTCAGTTAAGTCGCCCTTGTCCGAATCGTAGTCGCCGAAGATCGCCCCCGCCCGTATCAGCGCCTTGCCTTGTTTGCTTGGCAGCGCGTAAAAAGCGTCTAACGGCAGCACAAAAACATCGGTGCTGTCTTTGTATCCGGTCGTGATGGTAGATGCTCGTGCGAACTCCACTTGGGAGCGCGAATTGCCCAGGCGGCCTTGGGTGACAGACATGTTCTCGAAGCTGGCGAGTTCGGTCAACAGACCGGCCGAACCGAGGTTTATAAACATCTGCATATGCGTGGGTAGAGACTCAAACGACGGCATATCGTTGTTGGATGTCTGCTCGTTTGCGTTGCATACGGCGGAGGCCGAAGCGGTGATTAGCAAGGCGATACTCGCCTTTTGAAATTTCACTTGTGTGTTCCTTCTTGGTCACTGCGTGTGTATAGCAATGGCTGAAAATAGGCATTTGTTGATAAAGCGCCAAGTGAAACACCCTAGCGGGTGGAGTGGAGCTAATTATAGATTAATTAGCTCTGTCTCTTGATTGACGGTTGATGCAGTAAAAATGCCACAGAATCTCAGTCTAATTCTTGTGCGAATAAATTGATGCGGCGAGTTGTATTTAGACTGACGATTTCGCGTGTTGATTGTGTTTTTATGTTGATAGCGGCATGCGAATTTTAACGTGTTTTATGGGTTCATTTGAGAGGAAACCGACATCTATTTTGTTATATCGCTATAAGAATCAGCGACATAATAACGATGACAGAGCTGCACCATGTAAATTGTATTATCTGGATATGGTTCATGTGTCGGTGAATGTTACTTTCGGTCGATCGCAGTAACTGCTGTGTAGCTCTCGGCCTTGTCATATCAGTCTGTGCATCAGTTGTGTACGGTTTTGCATGCTTGCACTACACCCTGAACTACTGCCGGTGCCGGACATGAGCTCGGGGGCGTAGTGGCCAAGGTGGCTGCGCACGAGGTGATAGCTAGCTGACGAAGCTCTGCGCAGGGGTCTGTTTTACTAAATACTAGGGTAGCCTCCTAAATTACTCTTCTGCGTAAGCTACTCTGGATCGACTGCGCCATCGGCATTAGTATTCTCCTACTCAATAGACACGGCAGAGAATCAACAATGGCATTGCAAGACTTTCCGCACCAACTGACTATTCAAGTGCAATGGGGTGAGATGGATGCGTTAGGGCATGTGAATAACGCTTCGTATGTGCGCTGGGGTGAGTCCGCGCGGATGGGCTTTTTTGAGTCAGCTGATATATTTGATCGAGCTTTGTATCAGCCGGTTTTGGGTTATCAGTCACTCAAATACATCGCTTCTGTTATCTACCCAGATACCGTGCGTATCGGCACCTTGGTTGATGAGATAAAACATGACCGCTTTGTGCTGAAATCGCATTTTTTTAGCGACAAGCTTGAGCGTCTAGTCGCAATCCATTACCACGAGATCGTGGTGCTGGACAAAAACAACGGCAAAAGACTAGACGTACCTGATACCGTGATAGCAGCTATTAAGGCTTTTGGAGCTTAGTAGCCTACACCTATTTCCTGCTCAAATACGCGGTTTTCGCCACAATGCACATTCGAGTGCATCTGTGTGAGTTTGCTATGCGTATGGCCTATGAACACTAACTGACGGACCATAAGCATGGCTTCATCCGATATCAGCCCGGCTGATTTAGAACACTTGATTGCTCGCTGCGCATTGCGTGACCGGCACGCTTTTGCGGAGATATACAAAGCGACATCAGCCAATGTGTTTGGCTTTCTGGTCAATATGTTGCGCGATAGGGCGGCTGCAGAGGAAGTATTGCAGGATGCCTACATGCAGCTTTGGCAAAAGTCGACCAGCTATAACGCCGAGCGTGGACTGCCCATGACGTGGATCATGAGCTTGGCGCGTTATCGAGCACTGGATCATCTGCGGCGCCAATCGACTCGCACTCGACACGAATCTAACTACGCCCAAGAGCCGCTCACGCAAGAATCCACAGAAGATTTCACGGCCCTTTCTGATGGCGAAGGTGACGAGCAGCACTTAGTTGTGTGCTTGGATCGCTTGCAGGATCAAGCGCGTGAGTCGGTCATAAAGGCCTATTGTGAGGGTTATACCCACGAAGAACTTAGTGCCAGCATGGGCACTCCCATTGGCACCGTGAAAAGCTGGATTCGTCGCAGTATTAAAAGGTTAAAGGAGTGTCTACATGAACTATCAACATCCTGAACGGCGCGAAATGCTCGCGGCCGAATACGTCATGGGCACCCTTGTTGGGCAAGCACGCGCACGGTTTGAACGACTGTTAAGCCACAACCGCCTGTTGAGAATCGAGGTGGCACAGTGGGAAGAACGACTGCAGCAACTCAATCACGTCGAGCCGGTTAAACCGCCGCGGCGTGTGTGGAGTAACATCAACAAACAGCTGAAAACTGAGGCTTCCGGTGGTCAGGCAGCACAAACTCGTGTGCGTTGGTGGAAGGGCTATGCGGCGTTGGCCAGTGTGATGCTGCTAGCAACGGCCGCCGCACTGTTTGTGCCTCGTGAGCTGCCTTCTGAACAGTCTGATTTTGTCTCGGTGATGAACACCGAAAACAATGAACCTGGCTGGATCATCCGCTTCGATACCAAAACTCAAAGTATCGCTATAGAGACTCTGCGCACCATTCTGCCAGCTAAGGACCGTAGCTTTGAGCTGTGGTTGTTGCAGGCCAATGGCACGCCTGTCTCGTTGGGATTGCTGCCTAATGAGGGCAAGCAGCGTCGAGATATCTCTGAGTCTGATTTCAATGTAAATAACGGACTGGCGGTGAGTATTGAGCCATTGGGCGGATCGACGACTGGAGCGCCTACTGGGCCGGTGGTTTATCAGTCCTCGATATTCACTGTTTTGTGATAGCAACATGAATAAACTGCACTTATTTCAGTTTATTTTGCTTTAGCTGCATCTGAGCTGAGTACCTCTTGCGTATTAGTGAAGAACAACCGTTCTTCACCAAGAGAGAAAAGCTATGTCAACTGCCACTCCAATCAGCAAACTCAGTTTAGCTGCCCTATTGGTCTCTAGTTGTTTTGCGTCCGTCGCGTATGCATCCAGCCACAGAGAAGCGCCGCGAATCACTGCAACTCCCAAGGTAGATGCCACAGATTTCTACCTATTCAATAGCTACGAGCCAGGTCGCGAAGACTTTGTCACGCTGGTCGCTAACTACATGCCGCTGCAAGACGCTTATGGCGGCCCTAATTACTTCTCCTTTGATCCTAACGCGCTATATGAAATTCATGTAGACAACGACGGTGATGCGGTTGAAGACCTGACGTTTCAATTTCAGTTTTCACAAGCATTAGGTGCATCGGGTGAAGGCGTAGCGCTGGATATTGCCGGGGTAAGTGTGCCGGTTCCTCTGAAGGCTGTTGGTCCGCTCTCAGCGAGTAGTTTAGCGGCAGCCAACTTTGCGGAAACCTATGAAGTGACGATGGTGCAGGGTGATCGCCGCAGCGGAAGCAAAAGCACTGTCTCCGCAACGCAAGGTGGCGCGACAGCACTGAACAAGCCTTTTGACTACATCGGGGAAAAAACCTTTGGCGACACGGCAGCGTATGAAGCCTATGTGAAGAGCCTAACGGCATCTGGCGAACTCTATAACAACGTGACTTTCTCAGGCTGTGCCGCAGGTGTAGATGCGGGGCGAGTATTTGTTGGTCAGCGTAAAGAGTCATTTGCCGTCAATCTTGGATCAGTTTTTGACTTGGTCAACTTTGACCCTCTCAACATAGAAGACAGCGTAGATAACGATCAATTAGCGGATAAAAATATCAGCTCGATTGCAATAGAAGTGCACAAAGACTGCTTGGTGGGTAGCGGTAATGGCGTGATTGGCGCTTGGACAGCTGCGAGCTTGCCTCAAGTTAGCGTGATCAATCCTGAAGCTACTTTTGATGCGCCAACCGTGCAAGGCGGAGCGTGGACACAGGTGTCTAGACTGAGCAACCCGCTGGTCAACGAAGTGGTGATTGGTCTGCCAGACAAAGATAAGTTCAACGGCAGCGAGCCGGCCCAGGATGGTCAGTTTGCCAAGTACGTCACTAACCCGACACTGCCTGCCATTCTAAATATCTTGTTTAACTCCAACCAAGAGTTTGGCGTTGCTGACATCGCTCCACAGAACTTTCCTCGTCAGGATTTGATTGCTGCATTTTTAACCGGTGTAGAAGGTGTTAATCAATTGATGACGGTTACGCCGTCGGAGATGCTGCGCCTCAACACGGCCATACCTGCAACCGAGAGCGGCTCGCAAGCCAACTTGGGTATTGCGGCGGGCGATCTCGCTGGATTCCCCAACGGTCGTCGCCCAGGCGATGATGTTGTCGATATCGCACTGCGCGCAATGATGGGGGCTTTTTGCCACGCGATACCCGTTGACCTAAATGGCGATGAAACCCTAGACGATCAGGATAACTTGCTGTTGTGTGGTGAAACACCTGAGCAAGCGGCCGCTCAAGCACCTGCTGGTGGAGCTGGCTTTTTGGATGGCGCACCACAAAACGAAGGGCAGTTTAACTGGACCTTCCCGTACCTAGCTACGCCTTTGGCTGGCGCAAGCACAGGAGGGTAAAGCATGCCTTATTTAAAACTGAGTGCGCTGTTGGTGACTGCAGCCTTCATCACAGCTTGTGATAGCAGCTCGTCTAGTTCTTCGGGTGGTGGTGGTTCGGGTGGCGGAAGCGGCGCTGGCGCTAACGCCGAGATCTCAGCGTTGTTTTCTGCCTCTGCGGATGGAGAGCCGGCAGCGTTGGACCTATCAACCTTGCCAAGTGCACTAAACGACAGCTTTGGTTCCGCTGATGACGAGCCTAAGTCAGTCAATGGCGAAGACGGTGTGACTGGTTTGCTGTCGCAGTAAGTTTGAAACAAGACAAGCCTGTTCAAACGGAACAGGCGAGTCTTTGGGCTAGATGATTAAGCAACGCTGCTAAAACATATTGTAAGGATGTTGTTATGAAGGTAGGGACACTTGCCCTCTATCTGTTACTGCTTGTTATGCCTCTACACTCGGCGCAAACCTTAAAAATCAACATTGGCGCTGAACAGCGCATTGATACGGTACCTCCACACAAAGCCAGCGGCGTAAAGCAAGCAGTGCCCAGCGCAAGTGACGAGCCTGCGGTACTCGTAGCAAATACGCGCAGATTGATTTCCCTCAGTGAAGAGTACGCGGATACCCGCTACTTGGGCTTTGCTGCAGGGGCGTTGTCACCCTGGAAGAACGCTGAATTCGTGCCTGCTGAAATACGATTGCTACGAGCCATTCTGGCGCAAAAAAAACACCAATTCGGTTCAGCGCTAGCTGATTTAGAGCCGGTATTGCAAAACCCCAAATTGGCCGCCGAGGCGTGGTTTGTCAAAGCGATGGTGCATCAGGCGATGGGGGATCACGCCAACGCTGTGGACAGCTGTTTTTCGCTTGCTGATTTCACCGCAGCCGCTGTTGTCTCGGCGTGTTTGGCCAGTGAGTTCCACTCGATGGGGCAATCAGATATGGCATGGAGCTTTGTACCTGAGCAGCCTTTGGCGGACGTATTAACACTCGATCCCGGTGTGCGGCAATGGGTGTTGACTGTCTATGCAGAGGTTGCTGGTGAGCACAAACCAGAACTTGCCACAGAGTATTTCCAGCAAGCAATGGCCATTCTGCCAAAAAATCCCCACTTAGTGCGTGTTTACGCGCAGCACTTGTTGAAGCTAGGAGACGCGTCTAAGGTGGTTGAACTCTTGCAGACTGCGGCACTCGATGCCCCGTTGCAGTGGCTGCAATGTCAAGCGTTACAGCGCACAGACGGCGATAAGTCTTTCCAAAACTGCTTTGGCGAATTGACGCCCAAGGCCCTAGTCATCGATGAAGATAACCAGTACGTTTACCCTGATTTAATTCAGCAGATGGGATTGTTAGGTGACAGAGAGATGCTGTAATGCGCAGCCTTTGCTTATTCGTTTTGCTGCTGTTGGCTACGGCTACAGTAGCGCACGAATCCAGTGCTAGTTATCTCAAGCTCGGCTCGGCTTCTAGTGAAGGTCAAAACACGGTAGGCGATTTCCAATGGGATATTGCTGCACGTGACATTGATGTTGTCACAACCCTTGACCTTGATGGCGATGGCGAGATTATGGGCCATGAAATTCTGCGGGTTGCGGATAATGTGGTCACTTATCTCGATGGCAAACTAGAGCTTATTGCGGGTGTTTTAGTTTGTCAGCAAACGTTGGAAAGCCTTGATACCCGAAAAGTACAAGGGCGAGGGTATCTGTCGTTTAGTGGTCGGTACAACTGCGTGGGTGGAGCGCCTGACAGCGTGCGTTATAGCTTGCTCTCACTTGAAAACCCTTCACATCAGCTGTTGATCAAAGCGGGTGACGACAAGCTAACGCAGCGCACGGGAAATGACGGACAAGTATTGCAGCTTGCCACTGCGCGGCAATCATTGCTGACGTTGTTTTCCAGTTTTGTTGCGGACGGCATGCACCACGTGGCCAATGGTTTGGATCATGTGCTTTTTTTGCTGTTGCTGTTGGTGCCCGCTGTTCTGGTGATTCAACAGGGGAAGTGGCAGCCAGCGGAGGATATGCGCACCGTGCTCATACACACGGCGTATCTGAGCGCCGCGTTTGCGTTAGGCCACGGTCTTTCGCTCACTCTGGCAGTGCTGGACTGGTTACGTCCAGATACTGTCTGGGTAGAGTTAGGCATTGCAGCGTCCATTGTGATTGTCGCTTTGAATAACGTGAGTACGCGCTATCATATTGACAACACCAAGCTGGCGCTGTTATTTGGCTTTGTACATGGCTTCGGCTTTTCCTCGGTGTTATCAGCGCAAGCACTCAGCACCACCGAACTTGCTGTCGCGTTGTTTGGGTTCAATACCGGTATCGAGTTGTTCCAGTTAGTGCTGGTGTTGGCAATGGTGCCAGTGTTGTTTTACGCTCGAAGTAAAAGTGGCTATGTGCGCTATTTACTTAACGGCAGTGCGGTTTTGTGCGCGTTGGCAGCCGCGCTGATGTTATATACGCGGTTGTTGGTGCTGTGACTAGAATCTAATTGTTTTTAAGATGCTCGCTAAATCTATCGCGTAAGAGTTTCAACTTAGGATCAATATGCGTTGTACAAAACGGGCGAGATGGGTCTGTTTGGTAGTAGTTTTGAAAACGCTCGCTCGAAGGTCTAAAGCCATCAAAGCTAAAGGTCTCTGTGACCAGTGGCCTGTCAAATTGCTGCTGTAACCGCGTAAGTATGTTTTGGCTGGCCGCGTATTGCTCTTTATCGAAGCTATAGACAGCGCTGCGATACTTCTCGCGCATACGGTGTTGGGACATGCTGGCGTGGGTGCGTAGGTGGATTTCTATAAGTGTCACGAGGCCAATGCAACTTGGGTCAAAGTGCACAATCACCGCCTCGCTGTAGCTGTCGTGTGGTGGTGTTGAGCGTATAAACCCTTGCTGCACTTGGGTTACGCCACGCAATGCGGAGAACACCGCTTCGGTGCACCAATGGCAGCCGCCGCCAAAGCCTATTTGTTGATTGCTGGTGCTCAACTTAGTCGGCATTGTGTGTTGCCCGTTCCAGGCGCATGGCATCAGCGCCCTCTTAACTTTTTCACAATCGCCTTTATGTAGGTTTTTTCGTCCGCAGCTAATGATAGTTGATTGAGTGCGCTGGCAGCTGCTTTTCGATTGCGAGTTGTTTCGTCAATGTTGTTAAGCATAGAGAAAAGTTCAAGCTTGGTTGCTTCGTCCGGCTGCGGAAACTCAGCAAAACTCAGGGCGGTGATACGGCGGACACTTGGGTCGCTGTCTTGCAGGCCTGTGCGCAGCTGCGGTAGCAAGTAGTCTACATCTGCAGCCCAACGGAATAGTATGGTGTAGCTTTGGCGGCGAACGGCCGCTTGTTTGTGTTGTGTCAGTGGGCTAACGCGATTGATGACATCTGTTTTTTGCTCAAGACTAGTTTCTTTGCTGACAATACCCATCGCATTGATGGCAGCGACAAGAACAGACTCTTCAGTTCTGGTGCTGATAGCCTCCATAATGATTTGCCTTGCGTCTGGGTTGCGGTGTTGAATTTTACCAAGCAGTGTCAATGCTGCCATTTCTGATGTGGTGTTGCCAGAGGCGGCCATGTCAGCTGCAAGTGTTGTGATCGATGCATCTTCGACCTCGCTCAGTAGCGCCGCAAGCACTTTCAGCCTACGTGAATCGGTTTCGCCTCGAAACTCCAGCATCATCGCCGCAAGAAAGTCGGGGTCATTTCTTAGGGCGTCAGCGATACGGTAGTAGTCTTTATCGGACAGCGGTTCCGTGCCAACTTGCCAGGCGTTTATATGTGTAGTCGGTTCTGTTGGAAGGGCAGTCGCTATTGGTATTTCGTTTGTATCATTAACGGGTTCCAACGCTGTTGTCGAGCTATTTTCGACGCTGGGCGTTGCTTGTATATCACTCGTGTCGGTGGACGCGGGACTTAAAATGTTTTCAATTTTTTCTGTTAAACCGTCTGGAGAAGAGGTATCAGCCGTGGGTTGCTGGTAGAACCATATTAGAAACGCTGCAGAGATTAAGACTGTAGCGATGATAGAGGTTTTTTTCATGTAGATGAAAGCGCTGAGTCGTTGACTCTAAAGTTGGCTAGGGATACAAAAAACGAGGTGGGAATCCACCTCGTGCAAGAGCGGAAAAACTCAGTTGCCTTGCTAGAACGTATTGCCAAAGAAGATCTCTTCTGTTCTACCAAAGGTTGTGGTGTCTAGCGCGTCGGCTGCGTCTCGGTCCGTCAAAGTCCACGCCTTGACGTTTTCATCAGGGTATAGATACTCCCAAAAAGCAGGCTGAATTTCGCAGTCGGACTCATAGATCGGGTCACTAAAATCCGTATAAAGCGGATCGGCGATTGCCCACGCAACACTAAAGTCATCTGATCCGACTTCAGTCAAAGCATTTTGCAAAGCTTCCCAAGTTAATGTGCCTACGATACCGTCAGGGTTTAGACCTTCAAGGCTTTGAAAGCTCTCAACGGCTGCTCTTGTGCGCGGGCCGTAATCTTGGTCAATAAAGTCTGTCATTTCGAAGTCGGCCGCATGACCTAAACACCAGACAATTCGTTGGATTCCCGTGGTGTAGTAGCTCTTTGCAAAGGTTTCACTGACTTCATTGTCGGTTGGGTCAACTTGAATAGAGCAGTTGTTGCTCCAATCAAAATCTGCTGAGTCATTATCTGTACCTTGTGAGGCGTTGCATGCTCGATCAGAATCTCCGACCATCCCGCCGTCGAACAACGGAGAGCCACCAATTCCTGTTGATGATTGCCCGCCACCGCCAGCACCACCCGTACCTTCATCCTCTGGATCACTGCCGCCTCCACCACAAGCAGTTAGAAGGGCGCTAATAGCCACAACGGTGGCGTATTTGCTAAAAGGTGTGCTGCTTACTCTCATGGCGAGATCCTCAATAAATCTAGGGTTGGGGCATTGACGCAAGGCGTTTGATGCTCAAAGTACTGTTACTACTTTAGCTGTGTCTGCCAAGTTAGAAAAGTAAGCATCGGGCGAATACATGCGCGAACCGTGCTTGAAGATGTGTAAAACCTGTAATAACAACGGCTTGCAGCTTTTGTAGGTTGAGCAAACTGCAATAAATCTCGTGGAGCTTCAGCACCAAAAAGCTATAGATTGCCGTGTTAACTACTGTGTGCGGAGACACTTTAGCTGCAACACTTTGATTTTAGTTAGTTTTATCATCAGGGATAAGATATCGCACAGCATATTCCAAGGTGCGCGATTGCGATACAATTCCGCCTCTTTTAACTAAAGCCAAAAGATCAACTAGTGAATAAAAGTCTACTCAGTAACCTCGTCTCTGCGGCTGTTCTTGCCGTGGGCTACGCCGCCAATAACGAGCTGCTAAAAAGCGTCGGTTTGTTTGCCCTGTCGGGTGCGTTGACCAATTGGTTGGCCATTCACATGCTGTTTGAAAAGGTGCCAGGTTTGTACGGTTCTGGGGTGGTGCCTAGTCACTTTGAAGAGTTTAAAGTGGGCATTCGAGAGTTGTTGATGAAGCAGTTTTTTACTCCAGAGAACATGCAGCGATTTTTAGGTTCGAGCGATTCACAAAAAGCCTTAGAGCTGGCGCCCGTGATTGAAAAGACTGATCTCAATCCAGCCTTTGATGGCTTTATCAATGTGATCGAAAACTCTTCTTTTGGCGGTATGCTGGCAATGGTTGGAGGTGTTGAGGCTTTGCAACCGCTTCGAGAGCCGTTTATCAAACGCATGAAAAGCTCTTTGGTGAAGATTACCGCTACGGACGAATTTCAAGCCGCACTTCGTTCTAGTTTGGCGTCTGGAGCGGGCGGGGCCGTTGTACATGACAAGATTAACGCGGTGATTGAAAAACGCCTAGATGAGCTGAGCCCGCAGATGGTGAAGCAGATTGTGCAAGATATGATCGCTAAGCACTTGGGCTGGTTAGTTGTTTGGGGTGCGGTATTTGGCGGATTGATTGGTGCGATAGCTTCGTTGCTTTGATTGATAAATTGCAAAGCAATAAAAAAGGCGGGGACTTCGCGGTCACCGCCTTTTTTGCCTCTAATTAATACAGGTCGATTAGAGAGTCAGGTTTGGCATAATCTGCTTCTTGCGGCTCATGATGCCTGGTAATACAACAGTGTCGCCAGTAACGGTTGCAGAGAATGATTTCTCAGCTAGGCCTTTCACGAGGTCGTTAGGAACCAATAGTGTGGCTTCTTCGTTGAGAATGTCGATCACAAATAGCAGCACTTGGTCAGCGCCGTCTTCTTTAGCGACATCAACCATGCTGGCCATCAGGCTATCTTTGCGGTCGAGTACCATTTGCGGCGAGGTAGTCTCCAGCACAGATACACGAAAATCAGTGCCTTCGATGGTGTATTCCTTGGAGTCCATACGCAGCAGTTCGGCGTCTGAGAAACGAGAGACGTCGGATTTGGCTGCAAACATTTCTGCGGCGTAGGTTGCGATGTCGATGCCTAAATCGCTGGCCAATTTTTTGGTGACTTCGATGTCGTGCTCAGTGGTGGTAGGCGAGCGAAATTCGAGAGTGTCAGACAAGATGCAAGACAGCGCCGCGCCTTTGATGTTGTCGGGCATTTTTGCCATGTCGTCGCCGATCATGTCGACCATGATGGTGGCAGTGCACGCTAGCGGGCGAATAGTGATGTCAATCGGGCCTTTAGTCTCTAGGCCGCCGACCAGTTTATGGTGGTCGATGATTGCCGTGACATTAGCTTCGTTGATATTGCTTGGCAGTTCAGCTGGGTTGTTGGTGTCGACAATTACGCACTCGGCGCCGTCGGCCAGCTCGCCCATGATTTCTGGTTTGTCAAAGCCCCAGCGCTTGAGTACAAACAACGCTTCAGTGTTTGGCTCGCCAAGTAGCATTGGTTTGGCTGCAATGCCTTTGATTTCATTGAGGTACCAAGACCAAATGATCGGTGAACCGGTTGAGTCAGTGTCGGGGGATTTGTGGCCAAAAATCTGAACAGTCATTGAGTTTGTATTCCTTTTAAGTGTGTTTTTCTCAGCGCGCGCTTAGCGTGCGCGAACTTATAGCGTCGAGATTGCCTCATTTTAAGCAGAAAAAGTGTCAATGTCGTCGCAAATCTTTGATCTTATGAGATTTTCTACAACTCCAGCATTTAACTTCACCGCGGTGACTCAGTGCCTAATCGTAGCTGCAGGCCTGCGTGTTAGCGGCGATAGCCGCATTGCGTTGAGTTTAGACGTGGGTTTCTGCAATAGCCGTAGCGGAATAACATAGCTTATTTACTCTATACCCATCTCTGATTACCTATTTACCGTTCGAATATCAACTCGAACAAAGCAGCGCAGGTTGTTGCAAATGAGAGCAAAGCTTTGCTGACTTAATTAAATGTAAATACAGGTTGAGTTGGGAGCACAGGTACAGGCCGCCGTCGTATGGTTAGGGTGAACCTAGATGGTCAAGGTAATTGTTGAGCTGTGACTCCCATAGGGGTGGAATAAACATCGCCCAATGGCCGTTGTTTTGACCCGCTACTTTTACAGTATGGAACTCACCCTTACCACCAGCAGCCTTGAACGCGTCGAAGTTGGCGCGGCTGTGCTCGATAGAATAATACGTGTCCTGCTCGCCGTAGATCCACAGGGTATTACCTGAGTAGGAGCCACCCTGTTGAAACAAATGCTTGTTGATAGTGCTGGCGTTTTTGCACGGCTCGCCCATCCAGCCGCCGACAAAGTTAACGACCCCTGCGGTTGTATTAGGGTTTTGCCCAGCGTAGGCAATAGACAGAACGCCACCGCGCGAGTTACCCAGAAGCAAAACGGGCGATGCATCGACGTTGGGTTGGAGTTGTAGTGCGCTGACCGCCGCTTTTATGTCGATGAGTGCGCGTTCAGAGCCTGCCAGCGACCGCTCGGTATCGCAGCTATAACCATGCTTGCGGTTTTCGGAGAAGCCTTCGTCATATAGGCCGTTTGACTTGCCACGACCTCGGCGCTGTACAAAAGCAACTAGATAGCCGTGTTCGTTGAGAGTTTCGGCTAACCAGTCGTTGCTAAAGCTGTAAGCCGCGATGGATGCGTCAGTGCCTGATCCGGTAGAGCCATGATTGAGGACGGCTAAGGGGAAGGGACCTGGGCCCGGCGGCGCATACACGATGGCTTCGAGCTTGATTGGCCGCTTGTCTTCTTGCAAGCCGGTTGTCAGCATGATTTGCTCAGCTTCACTCCATCGAACAGGCACGTCGGAGTTGATGATATCGCTTAGGTCTTGCCGGCTATACACCGCAAAACCCGATGCATTGGCGAAGATTGCTTTGAGCTTACCGCTGTTGCTGAGCGTAGCTTGCAGCGAAAAGTGTTCAGTGTTGAATCGAAGCTGACGTCCGTCGAGTTTGCCTGAAAGTTGTTGCCAGCTTGCTTGTATATTCTGTTCAGCATTACTCGCAATACCATAAATAGCAGATATCTCGTTACTGTCGTCAATAGCTTCGATAAGCAAAATTGAAGACAAAACGTTATCCCATTTGCCAAACCAAGCACCGATCAGAGGGGAGTCTGAGTTACCAAAGTCGCTGGTAGCAAAGCGGGCCGGTAAGGGGATGCCTTCTACTAGTATGTCGTCAGCTCGGCTCTGTGCCTGGGTTGCTGCTAGTAGTAACAGGCAAAGAGCGATAAAACGTTTAATCATCTGGCTTTCCATAGAGATATTGACCAACATAATGACAATCACGGCGACGACTCATACTAGGTATCCAGCAGTTAACTCTGCATCATAGAGTGCCAATCGGTTGCACGCCACACTGTCGGATACGCTGCTTTATACGGTATCACTGGTTTGGCTTGCTGGTGAAGCGCCAAGCTGATGGCACGCTTTGACACGCGTTATGCTGAGACAGCTCGCGGTGTTGTAGTGGGTGAAATCATGGGCTAGGTGGATGCCAAAGTGCCTATTCCGGTGCCGCTGACGTACCATAGCTGTGGCGGCTGGAAAAATCAGGTTTTGGTGACCTCAACCAACATGGCCCCGAAGCGTTTAAGTTTATACGCGTAAAAAATCAGTGACCAGACGCTGGCCCAGTGGGGTGAATGACAGCGCTGGGTTTTATATACCGGTGATGGAGTGAACGGATGAATATTGCTTTTATTGGCTTGGGGAATATGGGCGCGCCGATGGCGGCCAACCTTGTTGCGGCTGGTCACAGTGTCAAAGGCTTTGATGTGGCTGGTGTCAGCGTCGAGGGCGTGCAGAGTGTGGATAGTATCGCCGCTGCCGCGGTCGGTGCCGAACTTGTCATTAGTATGTTGCCTAATGGCGCTATTCTGCGATCGGTATACGCCGAACTTGTGCCAGCGGCAGAGGTCGGCGCTTGTCTTCTCGATTGCTCAACGGTCGATGTGCAAAGCGCGCGTGATGTGCAGCAATTGGCTGCCAATGCGGGCTTGTTGTCGCTCGATGCACCGGTGTCTGGCGGTATAGGTGGTGCAGCTGGTGGCACACTCACGTTTATGGCGGGAGGCTCGGACGCGGCATTTACCTTTGCCAAGCCGCTGTTTGATGTGATGGGGCAGAAGGCTGTGCACTGCGGTGAGGCCGGTGCAGGGCAGTCAGCCAAAATCTGCAACAACATGTTGCTGGCGGTATCTATGATTGGTAGCTGCGAAGCGATTAATTTAGCTGACAAACTTGGTCTGGATAGGCAAAAGCTGTTTGACGTGGTGTCTACATCATCGGGTTATTGTTGGAGCATGAACGCTTATTGCCCTGCACCGGGTGTTGGTCCACAGTCGCCGGCTGACAACGACTACCAGCCAGGTTTTGCAGCGGTGCTAATGCTGAAAGATCTTGGCTTGAGCCAGCAAGCTGCTGAGCAAGTCTCGGCCGATACGCCTTTGGGGGCACACGCCACTGAGTTGTATCAAAAAATGGTGGATGAAGGGCAGGGCGATAAGGACTTTTCAGCGATGCTTTTGCGGCTGGCGCAGCAGGCTTAGAGGGCAGGAAACAACGGGTCCAAGCTTGTACCCGTTGTTACACAAGCGTTGCTCGCCTGCCGAGCGGCTTGTGCGCGGCGTAACTTTGCGCGCAGTTGCCAGCAAAAATACGGAGCTCTCACTTTAGGAAGCGCTATGTAGGTTCGCTCTTAATAAAACCCGACGAATTTTTTAATTCGCAGCGCCTATCGCAAACTAAGCTGATCAATTATGTCGCATCTGCTTCTGGCAGATAGTCGGTGCAGTTTTGATCGGCAACATCGACGATGAGGCGTCGCATCCACTGGTGTGCCGGGTTGTGCTGAAGTAGCGGGCTCCAAGCCATGGTCAAGTCCATCACCGGAATCTCAAACGGCGGCTTGCGAATAACAATAAGTGGGTTGTGCTGTTGCAAACTTGCGGCGTGAGAAGGCAGCGTGGCAATTAAGTCGCTCTCTTGTGCCAGCAGCATCGCCGCTTGGTAGTGGCGCGTGAAAACGGTGATCTTGCGTTTTTTATCGATGCGCGTCAGGGCTTCGTCTACCCATCCCAAGCGCTGTACGTTGTCAGGGTTTACACCCACGCCGACACCCATGCCTGTTTTGCTCACCCAAACATGCTGAGCGGCTAAGTAGCTGTCGAGATTAAAATCACGGTTTATTGGGTTGTCTTTACTGAACATGCAGGCAAAACGGTCTCCCCAGAGAATTTTTTGATGGAAAGACTGCGGTAGGGAATCAAAGCGGTTGATCACCATGTCCACCTTGCCTTGTTCAACGTCGGGGAAGCTCACATCACTGGGTGTCATGATATCTAGTGACACTTGTGGTGCCTCAACACGCATGCGCCTGAGAACGTGAGGTAGCAGCGATGACTCGGCGTAGTCGCTGGCCATGATTCGGAATACGCGATCTGAACTAGCGGCGTTGAAGCTGGTCTGTGGCTGTACAGCTTGTTCGACTGTGGCTAAGAGCTCTCGAATGATGGGCTGCAGGTCTAGTGCACGTTCTGTGGGCGTCATGCCCTCGCTGGTACGAATCAACAGCGGGTCGTCAAATAACTCGCGCAGCCGCCGTAAGCTATTGCTCATGGCGGGTTGGCTGAGCTCTAGCAAGTGAGCTGCGCTGGTGACATTGCGTTCGCGCAATAAAGCATCGAGATTTCGCAACAGATTGAGGTCAAAGCGTCCGATAGCCATGGTTAATCCACCTTCTGAGTGTGAGTTTTTGACCTGCGCTAACTTATTTTTAGGCTAAGTGGCCGCGCATTGGGGTTCTTGCAGCCCGTACTGCTGGGCTTCGTTCCCTTTTATTTGTCTAGTGAATTATACAGATACATTGCATTTATTATATTAATGTTTGCAGTGCCGCTATTATTTCGAGCAACTAAGCACACCGCCGTGCTCACCAATTTCCTGATAACCCCTGTTTTTTTGGAGTATTTCAAACATGTCTCAATATCAACAAGATATCGACGCGCTGACCGGTACACGCAAAGCAGCTGGCAGCAGCTGGGACGCGATTAACCCCGAATATGCGGCACGCATGAAGGCGCAAAATCGCTTCCAGACTGGCCTCGACATCGCTCGCTACACCGCAGACATCATGCGTGCTGACATGGACGCCTACGACGCCGATAGCTCCAAGTACACGCAGTCTCTGGGTTGCTGGCACGGTTTCATTGGTCAGCAGAAGCTGATCTCGATCAAAAAGCACTTCGGTACCACGGATAAGAAGTACCTCTATCTCTCGGGCTGGATGGTTGCTGCTCTGCGTTCTGAGTTTGGTCCTTTGCCTGACCAGTCAATGCATGAAAAAACGTCTGTTGCGAGCCTGATCGCTGAACTCTACACCTTCTTGCGTCAAGCCGATGCTCGCGAGCTGGGCGGTTTGTTCCGCCAGTTGGACGACGCATCAGCGGCCGATAAGCCTGCTATCCAAGCACAGATCGATAACTTTGGTACGCATATCGTGCCTATCATCGCTGACATCGATGCCGGCTTTGGTAACGCTGAAGCAACTTACTTGATGGCTAAGCAGATGATCGAAGCGGGTGCTTGCTGCATCCAGATCGAGAATCAGGTATCTGACGAGAAGCAGTGTGGTCACCAGGACGGTAAAGTTACTGTTCCTCACGAAGACTTCCTCGCCAAGATCCGCGCTGTACGTTACGCCTTCCTCGAATTAGGTGTTGATAACGGTGTGATCGTTGCGCGTACTGACTCACTGGGTGCTGGCTTGACTAAGCAGATCGCTGTAACCAATGAGCCTGGCGATTTGGGCGACCAGTACAACAGCTTCCTCGACGTTGAAGAAGTTTCTCTAGACAACATGAACAACGGCGACGTTGTGATCAAGCAAGACGGCAAACTGGTACGTCCTAAGCGTTTGCCAAGCAACCTGTTCCAGTTCCGTGCTGGCACTGGCGAAGATCGTTGTGTGTTGGACAGCATCACGTCATTGCAGAACGGCGCTGACATGATCTGGATCGAGACTGAGAAGCCTCACGTTGCTCAGATCGGTGGCATGTTGAATCGCGTTCGCGAAGTGGTTCCTAACGCAAAGCTTGTTTACAACAACAGCCCATCGTTCAACTGGACGCTTAACTTCCGTCAGCAGATCTTCGATGCCATGTCAGAAGAAGGCAAAGACGTTTCAGCTTACGATCGGACTGATCTGATGAACGAGAAGTACGATGAGACTGAATTGTCTGTCGCTGCTGATGAAAAGATCCGTACTTTCCAGGCAGACGCTGCGCGTGAAGCCGGTATCTTCCACCACTTGATCACTCTACCGACTTACCACACAGCTGCGTTGTCTACCGACAACCTAGCCAAAGAGTACTTCGGTGAGCAGGGCATGCTGGGTTATGTAGCTGGCGTACAGCGCAAGGAAATCCGTCAGGGTATCGCTTGTGTGAAGCACCAGAACATGGCCGGTTCAGACATGGGCGACGACCACAAAGAATACTTTGCTGGCGAAGCGGCTCTGAAGGCCTCTGGTAAAGACAACACTATGAACCAGTTCTAATTGTCGTAGACTTTTAACTGATTCAGGCAACGTCTGTTTGAAGAAGGCGGGGATTTATATCTCCGCCTTTTTTGTGTGCGGTGGGAAAGTACAAGCGTGTATTAGAAACACTTCAAGACTGTGCGCCTGAGCTCAGCTATTGTTAAGTATTATCTAAAACGTTTTACACAAATTTATGGCTCTATCGTTCAACCAACAGTGCTGGTTTGTGATCAAACTAGGCGAGATGCTACACAAGTACGGTACGCCTGCTTTTCGATTGGAAACCCACCTGAAATCCGTTGCCGAGTATCTGGGCTTGGAAGGGTATTTTCTGGTTTGCCCAACATCGTTAACCTATTGCCTTTGGACAAAGGGTGCGCCAGAAGATGTCTTCAATTACGCCATGCGCGTCAACCCCGGAGATTTAGACCTAGGTTCACTGGCCAGAACTGACACATTGGTCAATGAATTGGTCGCGGGTGAACTCACTCTGGAGCAGGCGAAAACAGGCTTGCAAGCGATAGAAAATTCTGGCCCCTTGTACAGCAGTATTGTCACCTTGCTGGCATTCATGGTGCTGGGCGGTGCGTTTTCCATGCTGATGCTTGCTAGTTGGCACGATGTATTTTGGTCTTGTGCTCTTTCTGCTTTGGTTTTTGGTTTTGTTTTTTGGGCAGGTAAGTCACCGCGCATCTCTTCTATGCTCGAACCTTTGGCCACCACCGTGGTGGCCTGTCTCGCGGTAGGGGTAACTACCTTTGACTCTGGTGTAAATCAGCCACTGGTCGTGCTCTCAAGCATCATACTTTTTGTCCCAGGATTATCACTGGCGATGGCTTTCAGAGAGCTAGCTGCACGAGAGCTTATTTCGGGCACAGCGCGCATGATGGACTCGCTAATGGTGCTGTTTAAGCTGTACTTCGGAACGGTACTTGGCACAGCTGTAGGCGTTTTGATTTGGGGCGAAGTAACACCTTCTGATCCTTTCCATGTGGCTCAGTGGATGGTTTGGCCTGCGGTGTTTATGTTGGCATGTGCGTTGTCGATTGCATTTAAGGCACGCCTCAGTGATGCACCTTGGGGTATTGCTTCGGGAGTCTTGGCCTATGCCATTAGCACCACGGCGACGGCTGAATGGGGGCTTACGCTCGGCGCGTTTCTGGGGGCTTTTACCGTTGGGGTGTACGCCAACCTGTTTGCCCGTTGGCGCAACGCTCCTGCAGCTTTAGTGACATTGCCGGGTATTGTCGTGCTCGTTCCTGGCAGTAAACTTTATGTCGGGCTTGAGAGCGCGGTCAGTGGGAAACAGATAGTGGCCATTGACCACATAGGTGTGCAGTCGTTTCTGTTATTTATGTCATTGGTGGCGGGGCTTGTATTTGCTAGTGCAATCGTCCAGTCACGGAAATCACTGTAAGCTATAAAATATTCACAACATCGATGGCCGAATATGTCCGGTATAGGTCACTATTGGTCTGGCCGTTCATCAAGCTCAAATGCAAACTGAAGCCTCAATCAAACGAGGTTCTCACATGAACACAACAGCACTTTTAGTGATAGATGTCCAGCAGTCGTTTGAGCATATGCCTTTTTGGACTGAGCGAGGCATGGCCGAATATCAATCGAGGCAAAATGCTTTAATTGCACATGCCCGCGAGAAATCTTGGCCAGTGGTGTTTGTTTACCATCTGAGTCGAGGTGCGTTTTCTGCTGAGAGTGGTTTTGTAAGTCCCATGAGCTGGGTAGATCGAAACCCTGAAGACCCTGTGTTTTATAAACGGGTGCACAATGCCCTAGCTGAGTCTGGGCTAAAACCTTGGCTAGAGGCTAAGGGCATCAGTCGATTGCTGATCAGTGGTATCAGAACGGAGCAATGTTGCGAGACTACGGCGAGAGTAGCCAGTGATGATGGCTTTGAAGTGGAGTATATTTTGGATGCAACGCACACATTTGATATGCAGCTTCTAGATGGAAACTCAGTAAGCGCTGATACTATAAAAAACCATAGCGCGATGGTACTGAAAGGGCGATTTGCAACTGTCTCGACCGTGACCGACTTTGTCGTTCGGCCCGAGCTTACAGCTATCAACGCGCGCTGCCCAAGATCGGGTCATGCAATATCATCCGATTCGCTGACACAGTACAGAGGTTGGACGGTTGGTTTTTGCAATCAAGGCTGCCGCGACAGCTTTGCGAGTGATAACTCACTAAGCCCGTTGGATTGTCTCTATTTCGATCGACTTATTGCGAGGCAAGCTGTTGACCGAGCCTACTCTTAAACAGGTTGATCTGCTGGTACTGCCACAAGTTCATTTAATGGACTTGGCAGGGCCAGCGCAGGTGTTCGCCAGCGACGAACTATCGTTAGGGATTCGATTTTTTGGGCCGAGCAAAGCGGTTAGCTCCGCCCAAGGGCTTAGCGTGAGTGCGCTCGAAAGTCTGCCACTTGAAGTGCCCGAACAGAGTTGTCTTGTGGTTGTCGGCAGTAGGAATATGCACGAACAGCTGAACACGGAGCCATTCAGGCAAGCGACACGTTGGCTTAAGTCGCACGCCGACCGTTATATGCAGCTGGCAGCTGTGTGCTCGGGCTCTTTGTTGTTGGGGCATTCTGGTTTGCTGCATCAGCGACGCTGCACTACTCACCACGATCTACTCCAGAAACTTGCCCTCGTTGCGCCAACGGCTCGTATTGAGGAGAACTGTCTTTTTATTGAGGATGGAAAAATTATCACCAGTGCCGGTATCAGCACGGGTGTGGATTTGAGTTTGCAGCTTGTTGGAAAATACTGGAACCCGTCGACTGCACAAAAGATTGCACGCGATATGGTGGTTTACCAGCGGCGGCCGGGCAATGCTCAAACACTTAGTTTTTGGCTGCAGCACCGTAATCACATTGCTCGCGAAGTGCACGCTGTGCAGGACCGCATCATGCAGAGCCCAGGCTTGATGTGGCGCGTGGCAGACATTGCATCAGAGGTACATTTGAGTGAAAGACAGTTTCGTCGCCGATTTCAAAAAGCTACTGGCGAGACATTTCAAAACTACCTACAACTAGCGCGTCTCGAGCTCAGTCGGCAGTTGTTGCAGCAAACGCACTTACCGATCGCTGAAATTGCGGGTCGGTGTGGGTTTGCGGATGAGCGTAGCCTACGCCGGTTATGGCAGAGCCATGAAGGATGCTCACCTACGAGCATTCGCTGCTCAGATTAAACCTCTAAACCCGACTGTTGCAAATGCTGCAAGCCTTTTCTTTGTGGGGGCTTTTGATGTTGTGCGGGTGATACCCAATTCAACTATTCAGCGCATTTTGAGTGGGTTCTAGAACACAAATTCAATAACTGTTATCTACTGCACATAAATGTTTTGTGACAGCCTTTATAAGTTATTACACAGGATTTTCATTGTATCGGGGGCTTCGAGTCTGCGCTTGGGCCCAAACACCATGGGTGAAAATCTAGGAAGTGATACTTCTCTCTTGCTTCTTTTCAAATAATTTAATCAAGGTGGATTTTACAGTGAAAACTAAGTTGACGATTGCAGCGCTGGCTGTAGCCAGTACTTTAACTGCGACAGCGCAAGCCGCCACAAATGACGATAGTATCGAAGTGCTACGAGCTCTTATGGCAATAGACACACCCAATGAATTTTGGGTGAATCAACAAGTGTGGAGTGGCGTGGAGTCATATGCCAGCACGCTAAGCAATGTTCAGAGTAACCGCACTAGCTTTGCTGGCAGTCCTTGGGTCGCTGGTGATGAAGCGCTGGCGTGTGATACATGGGCGGGCGTGCTGTGTGTTAACGGTGACATCAGTTACCTTGAAATACCCTTTGCAGAAATGAACGGTGACATGAGCCGCTTAATGTCCGCACTTGCACCAGTCAAAGCCACGCTTCGTTCATTGAATGTGGTGGGCAACGCCAATTTGAAGGGAAGTGCTGAAGGCTTAGAGCAGCTAAGCGCTCTTGAGGGTCTGTATTTAGATAACACAGCGTTGTCAGGTGAGTTGCCGGATTTAAGTGGACTCAGCAATCTAAAATTTGCGGGCCTGAATGACAACTCCGAGCTAACTGGTTTAGCTGGCGGCATTGGTGGCTCTTCACTAGAGGTGCTCAATCTCAACAATACACCGAAGTTTAGTGCCGATGTCACCAGCATATTAGAGACATCAAAAAATTCGCTGGTGCGTTTGAATTTGTCCAATAGTGCGGTGACGGGCCAAATACCAGACTACAGTAATAATACAAGTCTAAACTACTTTGATATTGCTGGCACTGGTTTGGGCGGTGAACTCAACTTGCCAAGCGACGGGCAAATCACTGCTGGCAATATCGATACGACAGGTACTGGTGTTACTGGTGGAACTGGGACAGATGGGCTGACCATTACTCCGGTGATTTCTGCAGTCGCAAGCGTGAATGCAGCGGCAGATGGCGCCAATGCCATGCTGGTTGGCTGGAGCACAGTTGCTGAGGCTGAAGGCTATATGGTCTCTTACTCAAGCGATGCAGGCACGAACTGGAGCTCTGAAACTGTTGCAGGAGGCGATACCTCTAGCGCGAACATTAATGGCTTAGCTGCAGGCACTTACTTAGTGTCGGTAACGGCGTACATCAGCAACCCAGCGGCAAGCGGCTCAACGATTCAGAGTGCGCCTACACAAGCAGCGAATAGCGTTGTCATTTCAGACACAGATGATTCTGCTGACGATGACGGGACTGCAGTTACGTCCAAAAAGAGCGGTGGCGGTGGAGCTGCACTTTGGTTGGGCTTGTTGCCATTGATGGCCTTAAGATCCAAACGTCGGTCGTAACGTTCGATCGATACTTTAGCAGTTCTGAAAACGCTTAACCGGAAAACCCCTCGCCTTGGCTTGGGGTTTTTTGGTTGTTGCACTGCCTAAATTTTGTGTCTTAGCTGGTCATTGTTATGGACGGGAGACATGCATTTATTGGATAGCAGTCCATCCGGTACCAGGTCTGCAATTTATATACTCGGCTCGACATCCCTCACTTGGTAACACGGATACCTCGTGCCAGAGACGCAGCTGCAGGTTCGGGCCATGCTTTGGCGCGATAGACAAAAAAGTATGGAATATTTTCAAATGACTTGGGTGGTGTTCCGCCCAGTTTTCTAGGTCTTCCATGGTACGAAAATAAGCTAGACCACAGGAACGCTTTGTCATGCTGCCATCAAGTTCAAAGTCTTTCATGTAGCGACACGAGTAGCAGTGTACGCTCGCGCCTTCGTCTCGCAAGAAGTTCATTCCCTCGTTCAGCGTCGGCTCGATCATATCCGTATATTCGCTAAGCTGCTCAGCGTCACAGGCACTCCAGTCTTGGCCAGAGCGAATGATACACAAGTTCTCCTGTGGCTCTATCACGATGTGGTTAGCCGCTGGCATCAGCGCTTCCGAAGTAGAGCCAGCGTTCAAACGATCATGAGCTGATAATGCAATACGGTCGCGCATGCCGCCCCAGTATTGGTGCTGCTGGATGGGGCCGACAGCACCAGTACGCATTTGACTGTAGCCGTGCTTGTGTTCCGGGCCTGAGAAAAGAGTTTCGGTTCGTTGAAATGGGACATTGATGCATTCTTTGATCAGTCCAAATTCACCCGCGTCTTTGTGGGTCTGCCAGAACTTGGCGAACTGAGCGCCAGACAAAGTTGCTTCAGCACTCGTTGCGTCGCGCCAGTAGGCAATACAAAATGTCTCCTGGTAGCCGCCACCCGCATCAGATGTGACGAGATCTCGTATCTCTGCACCTTGCAAGGCTTCAAAGAGCGTCTGTCGATGTACCGCCATATCTACAAAATCTCGGTGCTGTAGACCTATAACCGCCATCGACACGCCGGTTTGTGATTCTTCGAAGCTCGACGACCACGCGGGCACCGGTGGTTGCCAATGCGCGGGCATTCTCAAAGCATAACTGCGCTCAATCGCTGGGTCGTTATTCGCCTTCATGGTTGATCTCAGCTTCGGGTTCCGTGCTTGCTAAATCTTTTGCCAACCCTGAGGTTTCGTCGAAAGCCATAACGGGTCTCTGAGGTTTCGAGTTGAACATCAGCCTTGTAACATCGGGACGAGAGTAGTGTCCGGCGGGATCGGCAGCGGCCTTGGCATAGGCGATCATGCTCAGATCAATGTCAGCGTAGACGAGGCCTTCTTCCGTATCTGACAGCTCGTTGCCAATGGATTGCCCATCTGGGGCATAGATCTTTGCGTAACCGCCACCAACAGGGCAAAGAGCCTCTTTTTGAGAGTCGCCTTCACAGAGCATGTCTTGTTGTTCTTTACTGACCAAGCCGCAGGCCGCAATCACAAAACAGCTACCTTCAACCGCATAGATTTGGCTGGCGGCATTATTAACCTGATGGCCCAGAGCATAAGCTCCGCCTTCATAGAGCTTAAGGTTGGGCCAAGCCGCACAGTGAATCTGCTCGTTCTGACTGTACATCGCGTACTTAGATAATGGCTGTAAATGCTCCCAGCAAGCCAATTGCCCGATACGACCTAAACCGGTGTCGTTGACGATCAAGTCACTGCCATCGCCCTCGCCATAGACGGTGCGCTCGACGTGAGTTGGTTTGAGTTTGCGACGCCGCTGTATAAGTTCGCCGTCTTCACCATAGTGCCATTGAGCGATGTAAAGACTTCCACCGGCACGTTCCGAAAGGCCGAGTGAGACTTGAATATTGTTATCGCGCGCTGCTTTTGCGATTGTTTGGTCTTCTAGGGAGCCCGCCTCGATAGAGTTGTCGAAGTATCGGCCAACAAACTGCATCTGCCAAGCAACTGGCCCTAACCAAATGTGGTTTGGATAGCCGGGTAGCCAGGTTTCAGGGAAAACAACGATCTTTGCACCTGTAGCGGCGGCTTCTTCGATGAACCGGACAGCTCTTTCGATGCCCTCTGCGACGTTAAGAAAGGAGGGAGCGGCTTGGACTGCGGCAACTTTGAATTGTTGTGACATGTTCTTCTCCTGAATGAGGTGATTTCATTTTGTTTGAAATAACCTTCAGGTTCTTTTGATTTTGGGCACTAAAACGTGCGATATAGTGCTGTTAACGATTGGTGAAACGCTGCGCGAGAGAGCGCGGTTGTTTGGCATCTTCGCCACGATTCACAATGTGTGAAGCATCGAGTGACTATGGACAGGAGAAAGTAATAACTTTATCGTGGCTAGAAGCGGAGGTCTCAGTTGTCTAGAGGCGCGCTAAGCACGGTATTTCTTAGCAACTTCACATGACGGTACGTTTTGCACCGTGACTCGTTTTTAGGTGATAAGAAGATGAGCGAACAAATCTGTTATGACACAGCTGAAGTAAAGCCTCATCAGCGCTTCGACTATTGGCGGGAGGCCGTCTGCAACAGCTATGTGCATCTCGGGTGTGAAGCAGAGAAGAAGCATGATTTTAGCGGCTCTATCGAGGTCTCTCGGTATTCTGCTCTGTCTATCAGCAGGGTATCGGGTGGCGCGCATCGGGTTGAAAGGCGGCAACGAGATATTTGTTTGGAGACCGAACCTTTTTTTCTGATGAGCCTCCAGACAGCCGATACTTCTCGGCTATCCCAACTCGGCAACTCAACAACCCTGCGAGCAGGTGACATGGCCCTGTATAGCAGTGTAGAGCCGTATACACTTGAGCTGAATGGATCATTCTCACAAACCGTTGTGCAGTTACCTGCCAGTAAACTGCTTTCGCGTCTACCTAACGCAGACTTGCTAACGGCGCGTCGCATTGACGGACAATCTGGCATAGGACGTTTAGTGCGTGAGAACGTGCTTGCATTTTCTGATCTCGCCAGATCAGCAAACCCCACGTTGCAAGCGTTGATACAAGATACGCTGATCGACCTGATAGCCACGGGTTTGGCCGCCCAAGAACAGGTGTCGGTCGAGATCTCGTCACCGGATCAGCAAATCCTATTACGTGCCAAATCTTATATCTGTCAACAGCTCGGAGATCCCAGCTTAGATAGAAACCAAGTAGCTACACATATGGGCATGTCTGTGCGTAGGTTGAACGACATCTTTTCTAAGGAGGGCGATTCAATGAGCAGTTATATACGGCAACTACGGCTTAAGGGCGTAGCCTCAGATCTAGAAGATTGCCGTTTTGGCCATCAGACAATCAGCGAAATAGCTTTTAGATTTGGTTTTTCGAATATGCAAAACTTCTCTACGATTTTCAAATCTCAATACGGTAAAAGCCCTAGGCAATTTCGTCGTGATTTGTTGGGTAAAAAATAGTCAGGGCGCTGAATTGTAAACCCAATGGCTATTTGGTAGCTGTTGAAAAAGCTTTTAAAATACAAACGTGTTCTTGAGTAACTGGCTGTGTTGTAGATATTTCCATCAGCGGATTTTCGATAAAAATCTCGGCTCGCATTCTGGATGTTTTTTCTTCACTCGGGTGTTTCGAAAGAGCGGGCTTTCTGGAAGGTGGGGGGCAGAGAGTTGGAGGTAGTTTGTTTTTTTAAGGTTGTCGCTTTTGGTGAATCTAGCGGAGGGTTGTTTACTGCCTGTTTGCCAATGTGCAAAAAACTCGCCTCTCTCTTAATTGCAGTAGAGGCGACTATTTGTCAGTGTTTTGTTTAATTAACGCTGCAAAACAAGCTAATGTTTCTTCGCTGACATGATGCTCCACACCTTCGGCATCAAGCTCGGCAGCTTGTTCCGATACACCGATAGTGCGCAAAAAGTTGTACACCAATTGATGGCGTTCGCGGGCGGCATCCGCCATGGATTTACCTACTTCTGTTAAAAAGATAGAGCGGTAAGGGGCAGTGCTCAGGTAGCCTTCGCGCTGAAGACGTTTGACTGTTTTGTTGACAGTTGCTGCGCTGACGCCGAGGCGTTCAGCTAAGTCGACAGCTCGTGCTTCACCTTTCTCTTCTATCAAATCATCCACCAACTCTACATAGTCTTCGGCCACTTCTGTTTGATGTGCGAGTCTGACGTGATTGAACGCAGCGGCTTGATCGGCAGCAGAGCGAAAGGTTTTGCTTGTAGTCATCGAGTTGCGGTTCCGAGCATAGGAGCGGTGTGGAATTGTACCGTATTTTTTTGATATTAATACTGTTGCTTAAAAACATAGCCAAGGCTAAACTTCGTACCGTGGGCAATTTACTGCCGTGGCTTGTGAGTGTTTGTCAGATGTTAAAACCTTGTTCTCTTGCGCCGATCTTATCCCTAACCTTTGTTGCGCTGGGCATCCTTTTGCCTGGTACGGCGCAGGCGCGAACATTTAAAGTAGTTACAACTTTTACTGTTATTGCGGATATTGCAAAAAACGTCGCAGGTGACGCTGCTGAAGTCGTCTCGATTACTCGGCCTGGCGCTGAAATACACAATTATAAGCCGTCACCTCGGGATCTTATTCGAGCGCAAAAGGCAGATTTGATCCTGTGGAACGGGTTGAACTTAGAGCTTTGGTTCGAAAAGTTTTTTGAGGAGCTGCGCGGTGTGCCCGAAAAGACCATCAGCTCGGGGGTGGAGCCGCTAGGTATCGGCGAGGGACCCTATACCGGTAAGCCCAATCCGCATGCGTGGATGTCATTCAGTGCTGCGCTTATTTATGTCGAAAACATTCGTGCGGCTCTGGTTGAATACGACCCCGACAACGCTGAGACTTACAACAAAAACGCGGCAGCCTACAGCGAACAGATCAGCACGCTGCAGCAGCCTATTTTGGATGCAATTGCGGAAGTTCCGGTGGAGCGCCGTTGGCTTGTAAGCAGCGAAGGGGCGTTTAGCTATTTGGCGCGGGATCTGGGTTTAAAGGAGCTATACCTGTGGCCTATGAACGCTGATGCCACCGGTACCCCAAAACAGGTGAGAAAAGTCATCGATACCATTCGCAGCGAAAACATCACCGTGATTTTTAGCGAGAGCACGGTATCAGACCGCCCAGCAAAGCAAGTCGCACGCGAGACAGGTATTGAATACGGTGGGTTGCTGTATGTGGATTCTCTATCCGATGATAAAGGACCTGTGCCTACTTATATTGATTTACTGCGAGTGACCGCTGGCACGATCGCTGATGGCTTGCGTGCCGGAGCTGTATCGCAATGACTGCAAGCGCCGCCTTAGTCGCTAAAGATTTAACGGTCACCTACCGCAACGGTCACACGGCTTTGCGAGATGCTAGCTTTGAGATTCCTGGTGGCACCATCTGTGGGCTGGTTGGCGTTAACGGTGCCGGCAAATCGACTTTGTTTAAAGCTATCATGGGTTTTGCTCCTGTCTCTAAGGGCACGGTATCGGTCAATGGTCTTTCAGTACGTGATGCGCTAAAACAGAATCAAATAGCTTACGTGCCACAAAATGAAGACGTCGATTGGGATTTTCCGGTACTGGTTCAAGATGTGGTGATGATGGGGCGCTATGGCCACATGGGCTTTATGCGACGACCAAAAGCGGCAGATCGAGCGGCGGTGAATGAATCACTTGCACGCGTCGGCTTGGAAAAATACCGAGAGCGCCAGATCGGTGAGTTATCTGGTGGTCAGAAAAAGCGCGTGTTTTTAGCGCGGTCTCTGGCACAGAACAGTCAGTTAATCCTGCTAGATGAGCCATTTACAGGCGTTGACGTACAAACTGAAGATCGCATAGTAGCGCTGATGCGCGAGCTCCGCGACGAAGGCCGAGTGATGCTGGTGTCTACCCACAACTTGGGCTCTGTGCCAGATTTCTGTGGTCAAGTGGTATTGGTGAATCGTACCGTGTTGGCGGCTGGGCCCACGGCCGAGGTTTTTACTCAATCTAATCTTGAAAGCGCATTCGGTGGAGTCCTTCGACACTTTGTATTGGGTGGTAGCGATTTGCACGACGACGAAGACGAGCGCAGCGTGACGGTTATCACCGACGACGAGCGGCCAGTTGTTTTTTACGGAGACAAACAAGAGCAGCGCCCGCAAGGTAGTGGTGATGGCAACAGCAATGCATGAGTTGTTGGTGCCATTTCAGTACAGTTATATGCTCAATGCTATGTGGGTGAGTGCGCTGGTAGGGGGTGTCTGTGCATTTCTGTCTGCTTATCTAATGCTCAAGGGCTGGTCCTTGATCGGCGACGCGCTCTCGCACTCCGTAGTGCCTGGAGTGGCGGGGGCTTATGCGCTGGGCTTGCCTTATTCTTTAGGAGCATTTATCTCTGGCGGGCTGGCCGCAGCCGCTATTTTGTTTGTTAGCCAGCGTACTCGGTTGCGTGAAGATGCAGTGATCGGTCTGATTTTCACGGGCTTTTTTGGTATTGGGTTATTCACCGTCTCAATATCACCTACACCTATCGATATCAGCACCATTATCTATGGCAATATTCTGGCGATTACCCCTGAAGACACACTGCAGTTAGTTGTTATTGCATCTGTGTCCCTTTTTGTGTTGGCGCTGCGATGGAAAGACTTGCTGGTTGTGTTTTTTGATGAGAATCACGCCTGGTCTGTTGGTTTGAACCCGCCACGATTGAAGATTTTGTTTTTTGCGTTGTTGAGTGCTTGCACCGTTGCCGCGATGATGACCGTTGGTGCTTTTTTGGTTATTGCTATGGTGGTTACCCCCGGTGCTACAGCCTATCTTCTGACGGATCGCTTTCCGCGATTGATTCTTCTCAGTGTGATCATTGGCGTTGTGTGTAGCTTTTTGGGTGCGTATATCAGCTACTTTTTAGATGGCGCAACCGGCGGTGTGATTGTTGTTTTGCAGACAGTGTTATTTGTCTTCGTGTTTTTGTTTGCGCCTAAGCACGGCATTATCGCGTCCAAGCGCCGCGTAGTGTCTGGAGTCTCCAACGATGATTGATATGCTGTTGGAGCCGTGGCAATTTGGGTTTATGCAGCAAGCGCTGATGATGGTGGTGCTGATCGCCTTGGTGGCTGGTGTGTTGTCTCCTTTTTTGGTGCTAAAAGGCTGGAGCCTCATGGGGGATGCTGTTTCACATGCAGTGCTACCTGGGGTGGTGTTGGCTTATGTCGCGGGCATTCCTCTGTCTATCGGTGCTTTTCTTGCGGGCTTGTTCTGCGCGCTGGCGTCTGGCTTTGTCAGTGATAACAGCCGCTTAAAATCGGATACTGTGCTAGGTGTTGTTTTTTCGGGTATGTTTGGCTTGGGTGTGGTGTTGTTTAGCCAGATCGAAACTGATGTGCATCTGAATCATATTCTCTTAGGCGATATTCTCGGTGTAGATTCCAGTGATATTGTTGAAGCTGCGATTGCGGCGGTATTTGTGCTGGTTCTGTTTGTCGCCTATTGGCGTGATCTGATGGTGTTTTCATTTGATGCCGAGCATGCGCGTGTTGTGGGCTTGCCTGTGACGTGGTTGCATTATGGCTTGTTGGTGGTGCTGTCATTGACAGTTGTTCTGGCGCTGCAAGCGGTTGGGCTGATATTGGGTTTATCGCTGCTGATTGCGCCAGGGGCCATCGCTCACCAGTTGTGTGACCGCTTTAGCCACATGATGGCAACCAGTGTTGCAGTGGCTCTGTCTGCCTCTGTGGGTGGTGTGTGGGCTAGCTTCTACCTCGACAGCTCACCGGGGCCAACGATCGTGGTGTTGTTGACCATAATCTTTCTTATTGCCTTTTTGCTTGCTCCCAAATATGGCTTGCTGTGGCGTAAAGGATATCAAGCGTAGTGGTCGTCTCTGCTAGGTACTCTACGGTGATTGTTGGCTGTGGTTATGTGGGGCAAAGGTTACTAAAGCGTTTGCCGGAAGGTGCCGCTTTGGGGCTTAGTCGGCGTCAGCCGGAACTGATCGAACACGCCCTAGGCATTGATTTAGATCACGATCCCTTGAGTGCATTGCTGGACGTCGTAGATGGGGCAGTGATGTATTATTTTGTCGCACCATCAATAAGCTCACTGCAAGACGACCGCAGCCGTCGATTGATACACGCGTTGACTAACTCTCGCGCCAAACCTGCTTCTATTGTCCTGATATCGACAACAGGCGTGTACGGTGACTGCGCAGGGGAATGGGTTAATGAAGAGCGTGCTCTTCAGCCTGCGGCTGCTCGTTCTCGTCGGCGAGTAGATGCAGAACGTGTTTGGGCAGAGTACTGCAAGGTGGAAGGGGTGGCGCTTGCTATATTGCGTGTGGCCGGTATATACGGGCCGGGTAAGCTACCTAAAAAGCGTTTGAGTAGTGGGCAGCCTTTGTTGCTCGAATCACAGTCGCCTTACAGCAACCGCGTGCATGTTGAAGACTTAATCGACACAGCTCAGGCAGTAGCTGGGCACGATGGTGTGTTCAATGTCGCCGATGGATTCCCGTCAACCATGACGGCATATTTTCATGTGTTGGCTGACGTGTTGGGCGTTGAGCGTTTACCTGAAGCGAGTCGAGAAGAGCTGATAGCAAGTTGGTCTGATGGGCTACGCAGCTATATGAGCGAGTCACGTCGCATAGACAATACGCGTATGCGTGCTTTCTTGGGCGGAGCTTTGCGGTATTCGAATTTACAAGCAGGTTTAGAGGATTGTTTAAAGCAAGAAATCGCTGGGCAGCTGCAGCAGTAACTGTAGCAATGTCAGTAGTCTGCGATGTGCTGTTACCGGTATTGATTATCGCGTGGGCTATAAGTGCGACACGCTTTAACACGCATCGCACTTCGTTTCGCTAGGTGTACTTTTAGCCTCTACCTTTTGGAACGACCTCATAACCTGCTTCTTCAGGCTCGTCATCCGTCATCTCTGCAGGGAATCCCGGTGCAATACACTTTATTCCGGCTGCGTCTTCGTGTCGTTTGATAATGTTCGGGGATAGTTCGCGTGAGCCATAGCGTTTTTCACCGTCTGCAAATATATCAACCAGCAGTGGCGCTAACTCAAGGTTGAGACCCGCACGTTTAGCGACTTCTGCAAAAAGGCCAACATCTTTACTGACAAGATCCATAGTGAAACTGATATCACGACTGCCATTGAGGATGACTTGGCTCTCGGTCTCATGCACAAAAGAATTGCCCGATGAGATGCGAATGGCCTCATAGGTGGTGTTGAGATCCATACCTGCAGCTTTTGAAGTCACTAAAGCTTCGGCGACGCTCACAAGGTTGGCAGTGGCTAAATAATTAGTGACCACCTTGAGCACTGATGCAGAGCCTAACTCGCCAGTGTGCAAGATGCGGCGTCCCATCACAGTTAGCAGCGGTAATATTTGTTCGAAAGTAGAGCGCTCACAGCCTGCAAAAATGGCGATATTGCCAGTGTCAGCGCGATGGCAGCCTCCTGACACGGGGCAGTCGACAGCTTGGGCGCCGGTTGCTTGTACTTTTTTGCCTAAGCGCAAAACTTCAGTTTGGTCGGTTGTGCTCATTTCTGCCCACACCTTGCCGGGCCCAAAACCCAGTAGCGCACCAGTCTCAGGGTCTTCGAGCACGCTCGCAGATGCCGCTGGGTTTGGCAGGCAGGTGATCAATATGTCCACTTGCTCAGCCATTTCTCTGGGGCTGTCGGCCCACTTAGCGCCCTTGTCGAGGAAGGGCTGTGCGAGAGAGGGGTTTAGGTCGCGTACGGTTACATCAATTCCGTTACGAAGTAGACTGCCGGAGAGTTTTCCGCCAACGTTGCCCAACCCGATAAAACCTACTTTGATCGCCATGCTACTGTTCCGTTGATTAGTTTCAGTGGAGATTATGCTGTTTTTTTGTACTTGTATATTTTTGTAAAACCGTCATTCAAAACGACATGTAGACCTCAGACTGGTGTTGTAGTGGTTAGTTCTAACTAACAGAACTTGTCGAATGCCAAATCTGAGTATCGAGTCGAACTGGCGCTTGCTTTACAATAGTCGTTTTAACTACAGAGATTATGGGCATGACTTGGACTGTTTATCTTTCGGGTGAAATACACACGGATTGGCGGGAGCAGATAGTTGCTGGTTGTGAAGCCGCGGGTATGAATATCCGTTTTGTATCAGCGGTGACTGATCATGATGCGTCAGACGCAGCGGGTGACCATTTGGGGGAGCAATCAACGGGCTACCTGCGTGATCACCAAAGCGCCAAGGTCAATGCTATTCGCACCACAAATTTACTTAATCAGGCCGATATCGCAGTGATTCGTTTTGGCGATAAATACAAGCAGTGGAACGCGGCTTTTGATGCGGGCTATTGCGCTGCAGCTGGCACGCCTTACATTACCTTGCACGATGAGTCGATCGTACATCCGTTGAAAGAGGTAGATGCAGCTGCAAATGCGTGGGCAACAACGCCCGCACAAGTGGTTGAGACGCTACGTTACGCATTGCAAGGCGTGTAGCGGTTGTTGCTGGGATTTTGCTTGTTCTCCTGAGGTGAGGAAGCATTGATGAGCAAACAATGGCCTTTGTCAGTTTTTTTTTAAAGTGCGCTTCTCGTAACCGCTGGGATTTTGTACTTTATGATTTTTTCTATTTATTAATACAGGTGCACTTTGTCAAATTCTTCTGTAGTTTCATCAGATGTTCTGGCTTGTAATATTTGTGGCGGAACCTCTTTTGAGGTAGGTCCTTTTGGGCGAAAAGCTCGCAATGGTTCGCCGCCGCGCTGCAGCAAGTGTCGATCTCTTGAGCGTCATCGCGTTATTCGCCAAGTATACGACGCGATCCCTGAGAAGTTTCTTAGCTCTGCTAGTGCTCTACAGTTCTCGGCAGACCCCGCGACACCAGGCGAGCGTTTCAACTCTGTAGAAATATCACAGTTTGATGAAGACAACAGTCTGGACATGATGGATATTGATCGTGAAGATGCTAGTTACGACTGGGTCATTGCCAACCATGTGCTTGAGCATATCGCCGACGATCATCTAGGTCTAAGTGAAATGCTGCGGGTGTTGTCCGAGCACGGCGTGGTTCAGCTGACCGTGCCAAGCCCTGCGACTAGGCTCGAGTATTGGCCGATCGACAACCCCGAGAAGAATATTTGGGAGCATTACCATGGTTATGGTAGTGACTTACCCTTGCGTATGCGCGATGTGTTGGACGGGTGTTTTGGGCTTCAGGTTATTGGTACCGACAAAGCAACAGAGCGTTGGGACGTCGTGTATTTGTTTTTTAAAAGCCGCGATACCATGCTGGAAATCGGCAGTGCGATTATTCAGTCAGGCTTACCTGTGTTGCGTTGTGCGTAGAGCTTAGCTTTGCGTAGCTAGCATGGAAGGGCCTCTTCCAGAGGAAGAGGCTGTGTCCTTTAGCTGGCCTGCGCACCAGGCCACCATCTCGATTCAGAAGCATTGACTTCTGCAGCGTGGAATCGGGCTGATTTGCCGGAGGGTGGTAGCTCTTCATCGTAAAAGAACTGAGGTAGCTCGTCATCCGCGTCGCTGAATCCGGCTGCTTTGTTAAACGCCTGCTCTAGCTCTAGCGTCTGCTTGCCGAGCTCGTGGTAGAAGTTGTCATTGAGCTCAACGCCATAGGCATCTTTGAAGGTCTGGATCATAAAGTCCAGCTTTTCATTAGTGACCGCTCGGCCAAAAACACATAACCCGAGTGAGTCTGCGGCAGCACATAGCACTTGCATGTCGATGCTAGCAGTCATTAATTCCTCGAGGCTTTTACCCGCACACTCGAATGAAGGCGCGTTGCCAGCGGTGTGATCTGCACCTTGTGCTGTTGTCATCATAGACAAGCCTGTCACCTCGATAACGCGAGGATCATAGGCGCTAATGGCTTGGTTCTTGATCACGGGAACTCGCTCAACGCCGTAGTGCTTGCCCACTGCGCCAGTGCCTTGCGCCCAAATCTTTCCTTGCTCTGTGCCTTGGCGCACGTGAACATCCAAGGCTTCAACCATAAAGTCAACATCACCAAATTCTGCTACGCCTGCTTCCATTAATACAGCAAGCATGGCTCCGGCTTCGATGGTGTCTACGCCGAGATCGTTGGCGATAGCGTTCACTCGAGCAAGGTCATCCGGATCACTGATACCGCAGTTTGTCCCCATCAGGCCAAGTGTTTCATATTCCACTGGCGAGACCATCTCGGTGCCTTCGGCGTTGAAATAGACATTAGAGCATTTGATTTGGCAGCCGGGCATGCAAGCGTGAGAGGGCTCTCCGCCGCGGCTCATGTTGAGTTCGCGAATGTAGGCGCCGCCCATTTTGAAAGCGTTACCGTCGGGGTCTTGTCTGCCGGCGCTGAAATTGAGTGTGGGTAGGCCACCCACTTCGTTGGTGTAGTCTCCGACGCTTGCAGTACCGAGTTGCTTGAGTGTTTGAATCGCAGGGGATTCATCCAACCAACGATTGTATTGTTTGACACTGCCCATAAGCTTTTTTCGGTCAGAGAAGGGCGGCATGCGGTTGGCTTCGACGATGATAGCTTTGATCTTCTTGCTGCCCATCACGGCGCCAACACCGCCACGAGCGGCAAAGCGCGTTGGGCGTTGGTCTGTATCGGAGAAAGCAATGCCTGCCATCAAGCCGCCATATTCACCTACTTGGCTGCATAGTGCGACGCTGGCTTTTTTGCCGTATTGCTCGTGCAGTTCGTCAGCTATCTCGGTATTGGGGCGGCCCACCAAGTGCGCGGCATCGTGGAAGCTCAGCTCGCCTTCTTTGTTAATGTAGATCAGCTTCCACTGTGTGCAGGCTCCGTGCAACGTAAAGCCCGCCAACTCCAATTGACCTAGATTAAAGGCCATTGTGCCGCCCGCGTTGGCTTCTTTGATGCCACCGGTTAATGGGCTTTTACAGCCCACGCTAATGCGGTTCGCATTAGAGAAGTTGGTTCCTGAAAGCGGGCCCGCAGAGAAAATTAATGGGTTTTCTGGGGACAGTGCGTCAACGGTCGCTGCACCGCATTCGAGCAGGGTTTTGGCGATCAGGTGGCGTCCACGACCGATAAGTTCTTCACCCGTGACGGCGCGACGCTCAACGCGCTGATCGCCAAGGTGGATTTCTAGGTGTGTGCGTTGCGGTGTTTGTTCCACGGGCTGCTACCAAATAAGTAAGGTGAGATGTTGAGATTATACCATCGGCTGTACGGTGATATAGCTGTGACAGCGGCACTTGATGATAGTTTCTGGCGGCCAATACGATGGGGCAAAGCTGGATAGCGGGGTTTTTGACGTTGCACGTACCCAATGCGGGTGCGTGCTCTTACAGATAGTGGGGCTAGTAGTTAGTTGAGCTTTTGCAGGGTGATGGAGCCCTTGCAAGGCGCCGCACCGTAATTTACTACGAGCTTCTTGGTGGCTAGGTCGATGCCTTGGTCTGGATGCCAGCTGGCACTTTCGACGATGATGGCAGCGCTAGCGCTTACCTTCACCTGTGCTGGCCCAGTGGTCACATGCACAGTGTTATCGTCTAGCTGATCAATTTGGGTATCAGGGTGCAAAAGCATCACGGCCTGTGCTTGCTGTCCGTTGCCACTATTGACAATGTCGTCAATCTGAACGATGTCTGAGCTGACATCAAATGTTCGCTGATGTAGCGGTTTTCCATCTAGGCGTGTGTAACCGTCGTGCTCGCCGGTCAGCCGAAAACCAGTTGCCGTTGACTGGTAGTCACAGCGGGTAATATGCGCTCGGCGACCCACGCGAAATGCTTTCCAGAATTCGCTTTGGTCTTCGCCGTCAAGATTGACCGTATTGTGCGCGCTGGTGGCGCGAGAGTAGGCGCGTTTGGGGCCAGGGTTATATTCGAATACGCCTGCATCAACAAAAACGCGCTGTCCGGCGATGGACCACTCAAAAGCCAGTGCATCGCCGTGTCCGTGAGCGGGAAGGTAATCGGGCGCAAGCTCCGCACAGTCGACTAAAAATAGGTCTTGCTCGTGGCGCAGGCCGTAATAACCAGCTGAGCTGAGTGCGATGTGCTGTTGCGCCTCGACAGTCTTGCCCCGCAGTGCATGATAAGCCGTGAGGCAGTCGTCGGCTTTGTAAGCGAAGTAGAGGCCGCAATCGTTGAATAGGCTCACACCGCCATCTGGGTGGCGAAAGTCAGCGGCCAATTGCGACATTTTATCTAGTGTCAAACCCAGAGTATCACGCTCTAAGCCTTCGCCCATGGCGGCGTAGCAGTCCAGTAGATCGGCAAAAACTTGGTTGTGATATGTGGGGCTGAGCTCGTAATGCATGCCGTCTGCGAGGATTTGCTCGTCAACTTCGCGTGCGAGCAGCTGGCGACCAGTGGCACCCCAGCGATCTGCTTCAGGGCCATCAAAGTAGCTCGATGCCCATATCAGCGCTTTTATATTTTTGATCAAGTGGTTGCCGCAGATATCCAACTCGAGGTTTTTGCGCAGGAAGCGCATCTGCGCTATCAAGGAGCCCTTGATGATATCGTGCTCTTCGGCGTTTAAGCCGAGGTCGCGAGCGGCGAGTTGCTGCATCCACACCACCACACGAATTGACAGGCTGTAGCTGTTCCAGTTGTCTAACCAATAGCCGGGATCAAATGGTTTGACCTGTTCTACCCAGTTCAGCATAACGCGTCCTGCTTCGTCGTCGGGCAGCGCTTCTAAAAATTCGGTGTAGTGCAGGTTGAGCAGCCATAAGCGGGTGCCGGTCTTGAGTTCCTCTGGGCGCCAATCGATGTGTCCGTCACTGTCGCGTAGTGAGCGCACACGGTTGAGGAAGCTCAGCTCGATGCCGTTGTCGAGGCTTTTGACCAGATATCTGCGTGGCGCTAACGGTGCCTGTGGCGGTGTTGTATTGAGCGCCAATGCATTAGGGTCAGACATCGCCGTGCGTTCAATCATGTCGGGCTTAGCAATGCGCACCAGTGTTTTACGTTTGACTTGCAGCGCGAGCCGATTAAACAGTTGATGCGGCCGTGTATACCGCAGCGAGTAGTAGAGCAATTGCAGTTTTTTCAGGTTCATGGGGCAAGCTTGTCGAGTTTGATGGCGAGCAATTCACTGAGTGCGCGTCCGAGCGGGTAGCATTGGCGACCGGCTTGAGCGCCTGGGTTGTCTTGTGTGCTGATATCCGCTGGAGACTCGATAGATCTCAGAGTGTCGGTCAATGCACATACGCCCGTTGCCACAGCGTTAGCCCGTAAGCTGTCAATGTGGTCGCCCGCAGCGACCGGAACAGGCGTTTCGCCGATCAATCGGCCTGTGTCGATACCTGTATCAATAAGGTGCACTGTCACTGTCTGGCGCTCGCCGAGCAGCACAGACCATTCTATAGCGTTCATGCCGCGAACCTCGGGTAGCGGGCCAGCGTGTGGGTTGATCACATTGCCGTTAACGGACTCAATGATTGCCTTACGCAGAATGCCGCCTCCGCCATATACCAACATGTCGGCGTTTGATGCGCTGACGGCATTTACCGCATCGCTATCGTTGATGCCTTTGACTACGCTGTAGCTGACGTTGTTTTCACTGCACCACACTTTGAGTGAGCTTGTGTTGAGATCTTGCTGCATTTTTAGGTGTTGCAGCGGGCTGGGGCCTGAGCTGTTGTTTTCAACGCCTTTGAACATTTTGCTTAGCGCTTTTTTGACGCCCGATACGCCGCGAGACAAGAGCATTTCTCGCACACGTTTGATGCTATACGGAGATACCACTACCACGGCGCTGATTTCGTGACCGTCTTTACGCAGGCGATCTGCCATCAGGAGGGCGGGCAAGGATTTGTCGAACCCGGCTGTCAGAGCTATTTTCATGCGGTGCCAGTCGCCTGTTCGTTTTGTTCTTTAGCGAGTCTGGTTTGCATCATCAATAAAGAGTCGCAGAAATATTTAGCCGCCCAGTTGGGGTAGCGAGCGATCATGTACTTGCCCCACAGCGGATATGAGCCAGCTACTGCACCGTTGACGCCAGAAATGGGAGTGGACTGGCGTTGAACTTTTGCAACAAAATCGACCAATTTAGTGGCGGCATTTACCAAGCGTAAGTCGGGCTTTTGCTCTTCCATCAACAGCAGGCAGATGGCGAGCTGTGCGTTACCTGTGAGGCAGACAAAGTCTCCGGTTGCGTGCCATTTTTCGTCAAAGGATCCCGCTAGGCGTCCGTTGCTCAATTCGCTTTTGCGGTAGATGACTTCGAGTGCTGGCTCCATAGGAGCGGCGTAGCGGTCGTAGTCGTTGATTAGACGAGACGACTCCTGAAACCCACGAATGGTGTAGGCGATGGTGTGAGTAAAAGCTGGGCCGTCGTCCTTGAAGCCCCAATGTGAGACCACGCCGTTGTCAGTGATGCGCGTGAGCATCTTGTCGAGATAGCGCTCTGCCGCTTTGCGAATGGAGCCTTCTTGGTTTAGCTGCCAAATCTCGAGCATGGGCCAAGCGACATGTGTGTAATAAGAAGGTGTGACAGAGGCTTGGTAGTCGCCAGCTGGCCAGAGGCCGCTTTCGCTGACGTCGTCAGCAAGCCATTGGGCGCCGCGACTGGCGGCTTCAAGCCAGCGTTGATCTTCGCTGTCGCGGTACAGGGCCGCCATACCCTTGAGTATTTGACCGGTGTTAAACACCGAGCCGTTAGGGTTTTTAGCTGGGTGCAGACCACCGTGCCAAGAGCCGTCTTCATTTTGGATGTCGAGCAGCCACTGCCCAAGCTCGTTGGCGGTCTTTCGATAGCTTTCGTCGCCAAAGTGATTGGCCAGCTTAACTAAAGTGGGAATCAGGTAGCCTGTGGTCTCGGGGTAGGGGTTGGACCAACCGAGCAAAGGGCTGAAGTGGGCGCATGACCCGCCTTTGCCTTTTTCTGCGCTGCGCTGACACCAGCGTCCTGTGATGTCTAAATGATGCTGATAGCGCTCGATACTGGGCAATTGGGGGTTTGACACCGCTTCGTCTCCATGGTCTGTATAATGAGGTGAGCGTCGGTGACGCACGCCAAACAACCGCGAACTGTAACACAGGCGCATAAGGGTCTGAATGTGAATGGCAGGATGGCAACACTTGTGCTGTGTTGCCTTTAGCCTGAAACGGCTATTACTGGCAGCGCTCAGCGAGCTTAAGTTAGGTGCTTAAACCCAGTCTTGGTGTACAAGAAATTGTTCGTACAGACGTGCTTCTGGGCTGCCAGTGGCGGGTTTCCACTGGTAGCGCCAGCGAACTTCGGGCGGCATGGACATCAGAATAGACTCGGTGCGCCCTCCAGATTGCAGCCCAAACAACGTGCCGCGATCATAAACGAGGTTGAACTCAACGTAGCGACCACGCCGATAGAGCTGAAAGTCGCGTTCGCGCTCACCATACTCCATGTCTGCTCTGCGTTCGACGATGGGTTGGTAGGCTTTGATAAAGCTGTCGCCGATACTACGGGTGAAAGCAAAAGCGTTTTCGTATCCGCCTTCGTTAAAATCGTCAAAAAACAAACCGCCAATACCTCGGGGCTCGTCTCGGTGTTTGATGTAAAAATACTCGTCGCACCACTTTTTAAAACGAGTGTAGTGCTCAGGGCCAAAAGTATCACACGCGTCTTTAGCCACTTGGTGCCAATGTACGCAGTCTTCTTTGAAGCCGTAGTAGGGGGTGAGATCGTAGCCGCCACCAAACCACCAGACGGGATCAAACCCGGGCTTGCGGGCAATAAAAAATCGCACGTTGGCGTGAGTTGTGGGGATATACGGGTTGTGTGGATGCAAGACCAACGAGACTCCCATCGCTTCAAAGCTTGCGCCTGCTAACTCGGGTCGAGCTGCTGTAGCCGATGGAGGAAGACCTTCCCCATGAACATGAGAAAAATTTATCCCGCCTTGCTCAAAAATGCCACCGTCGGCCATCACACGTGATCGACCGCCACCTCCGCCAGAGCGAGTCCAGCTGTCTTCCATAAATTGGGCGCGGCCATCGAGTGCTTCCACAGATTTGCAGATGCTGTCTTGGAGCCCAGTCAGGTAATAAATAACGTCTTCGGTGCTTGGTGTTTTGTCCATGCGGACACTTTACTGCGATGGGCTAAATTTATAAACCCGAAGACTCATGTATGTGTCTGAAATGAATCGTAGTTGTAGATAAAAAAAACTAAAAAAAAGCCCAGCGTCTAACGAGCTGGGCTAGTTTTACCAAACTGTCCCACAGCAGGTTTATGCAGCTTCAGCTGTTTTTACTGACGGCGAATCGCTGCGTTCTTTTGTACTAGCTGAAGGCTCGATACCGAGTATCTCGCGATAAGCATCGGCTGTTTGCGCGGCGACCACCTCGCCTCGAAAGCGAGAACGTGCGATCTTTGCTGAAATTGCAGCGGCCTTCGGGAGGTCGAGATTGAGGGCTTTAATCAAGCCATCAGCAATGGCGTCAGTGTCCATTGGGTCAACCAAAGCACCGGTGACACCGTCTTCTACCATGTGGGGCATGCCGCATATATCTGACGAAACTACCGGCATACCTGCAGCCATCGCTTCCTCAATGCTGAGCGGTGCAGTCTCTTGTAGAGATGTCAGTGCCATGATTTGAGAGCTACGTAGTTGCTCTTGCAAATCATCCACACTGAGGCTGCCCAAAAATTCGACGTTGTCTTGCAGATCAAGTCTTTCAACTTCCGCCAAACAGTGGTCACCATAACTCTTGTCGGACACACTTCCCGCGATACGCAGTTTGGCATCTGGGATGCTTTTCTTCACCTTCGCCATAGCCTGCACCAATCTCGCCACGTTCTTGCGTGGAATAACGACGCCTGCAAAAATAATTGTATTGGGTTCAACGTCCCGAGTCATATGGAAGAAGTCTTCTCGCACGGGGTTTTCGATGTCCCAGCTTCGACCTTTCAGCGCTTTTCCGATGACCGTGCGTACATACGGACTGATCACAATGAGGTTTTCAATAGCGGCGCGCTTGCGTTGTTGGGCGAAGCGAATGAAGGGCCAGATGAGCTTTCGTTTAAGTTCATTGCCGCCGCGGAACAGCATATCCTGCTCGTTGATGCCATGGATCGTAGTGATGACGGGTTGTTTTATATGGATGGACCATTCTGGCGCAGCTTGGATGTGCACCAAATCATAGTTGCCCTGCTGCGCGAAATCGGCGATTACTTTGGCAACTTTGGGCGCTAGCACCCGAGCAACAGGGTGTTGTTTAATTTTAGGTAAAAAAGTTACTTTGAGGCCTGCGAGGATTCGCTCTTCTTGTTGCTCGCAGTCTGAATCGGGCACAAGTACGTCCACATCAATATCGGGCAGATCCGTGAGGTGTTTACACAGGTAATAGGCGACTCCAGCTACACCGCCTACCACCTGATCTTCTATCTCAGGAAACGGGGTAACCATCAGTACACGTATTGGGTTCTTTTCTTTCATAGCGTCAACTCAAATAACTTTTTTGTTTGTCTGGTAGTCCGCTGTCGAGTTCCGGTACTACGTGTTTGCCACTATCTCGAAGTGATAGGGCTTAAAGTCCTTTTTGGGTTGCACAGCGGCGAGCAGCACTTGTTTAAAAACAAATGGCATGACTACTTTGAGAATTAGCGGCGAAAAAAAGAGGAGCTGAAATCTAGCGGCGCAGCTGCGCGCCTGTTGTGGCATCAAATATAGGGGTGGGGCTGCTCAGTTGGCCCACAGAGGCATCGAGACAAGCCTCAACACCTGCAAGGCTATGCAATTGTTCAGGATGACGAGCTGGAGACTCTCCACTGAGGTTAGCGCTGGTTGAGACCAGCGCTGTATTGGCGGCGAGACAAAGTGCAACAACGGGCGGGTGCGCACTGACGCGGGCCGCAATCGTAGGCCGGCCACCTGTGAGCGATGCGGGCGCGTCGTCCCTAGCAGGCAAAACCCAGGTGACAGGTCCCGGCCATGTATCAGCAATACGGTTTAGAATGGTGTCACCGAGCGGCTGTATCCAAGGAGCTAATTGTTGAATATTGGCAGCGATCAGGATGAGGCCCTTTGCGGGGTCGCGCGATTTTATAGCAAGTAGTTTTTGAATAGCGATAGGGTTGCTGGGGTCGCAACCGATGCCAAATACACCCTCGGTAGGGTAGGCCAACACGCCGCCCTCAGCAATGAGCTGAGCGGCGGCAGTTGTGTCAACCAGCGGCAGTTCAGTCTTCTTTTTTCGCACTGGCCTGCTTTTTCGCACTGGCTTTTTTCTTGGCACTAGCTTTCTTTTTGCTGCTGGCCTTTTTCTTAGAGCTCGCTTTTTTCTTGGCCGCTGGCTTTTTAGCGGTTGCCTTCTTCTTGGCTGCTACCTTTTTACCGCGACCACGACGTTCCGGTGCTTCTTCTATGTATTTTTCAGCAGTTGCCACGTCCATCGCTTTCAGTGCTTCAAGGTCTTCTTTGAGCTCTTTGGGCAGCTTGGCGTTTTTAATGCCATCGCTTAGATAGGGGCCCCAACGACCGTTCAGCAGCTGGATGTCTGTGCCTTCGAAGTTTTTGATAATACGGTTTCGATCGGTTTCTTGTTTCTCGGCCACTAAGACACGAGCGCGTTCTTCGCTCATGGTGTAGGGGTCGTCTTCTTTGATTGATGCGTATTTGATCTTGTCTTCGTCTGAGCAGTGAAACTTGACGTAGGGGCCAAAGCGACCAATGGCGATGGATATTTTGTCTTTATCTTCGCCAAAATGACGCGGCAATTGAAACAATACCATCGCTTCTTCGTAGCTGATGGTGTCCATTTTTTGGCCTGGTTGTAGGCCGGCAAATTTGGGTTTTTCTTCGTCTTCCTTTGTGCCTATCTGCACATAAGCACCGTACGCGCCGTAACGCACCGACACCGGCTTGCCTGATTCTGGATCCAAGCCCAATTGACGCGCTTGCACTGCTTCTTCGCGACTGACGTTTTCTTCGGTGTTCTGGATTTGCTCAATGAACGGAGCCCAGAAGTCTTGCATTAGCGGCACCCACTCTTTCTCACCGCGAGAAACAGCGTCTAGTTCGTCTTCGAGCTTAGCCGTGAAGTCGTAGTCCACATAGCGAGTGAAATGATTGGACAAAAAGCGATTGACGACGACACCGCCGTCGGTCGGTGTGAAGCGTCGCTGATCCATGTCGACGTATTTTCGGTTTTGCAGCGTAGAAATGATCGCTGCGTAGGTCGACGGGCGACCAATGCCGTGCTCTTCAAGAGTCTTCACCAAGCTCGCTTCTGTAAAGCGTGGAGGTGGCTCGGTGAAGTGCTGGCCTAGGGCGATGTCTTTTAGATCAACCACTTCACCTTCTTCAAGGGCGGGCAGTCGTTTCTCGTCTTCTTTTTTCGCCTTTGTCGCGTCTTCTTCGCTATCGGTTTCGTCTTTGTCTTCCATGTACACGGCCATAAACCCGGGGTGGCGCACGGTAGAGCCACTGGCGCGAAAACTATTGCCTGCACCGCAGGCTAAATCGACGGAGACTTGGTCAAGGGTGGCGTAGATCATTTGTGATGCGACAGTGCGGCGCCAGATCATCGTGTAGAGCTTGAGCAGGTCGGGCTGCAAATAGCTCTTCATGGTCTCAGGGCTGCGGTTGACGTCGGTGGGGCGAATAGCCTCGTGTGCCTCCTGCGCATTTTTACTTTTGGTCTTGTACTGGTTCTGCGTCTCAGGCACGTTTTCGGGACCATAGCGCTCGCCGATGTAATCGCGTATTTGCGCAACCGCTTCTTGTGACAGAGTCACCGAGTCGGTACGCATGTAGGTGATTAGACCAACGGTCTCACCGCCGATGTCGATTCCTTCATAGAGCTGCTGCGCAACGCGCATAGCTCGCTGAGCTGAAAAACCGAGCTTACGTACAGCTTCCTGCTGCAAAGTCGAGGTAGTGAAAGGAGCTGTAGGATTACGTTTACGCTGCTTCTTTTCCACCTTGGCCACGGTGAGCTTGCCGCCAGCGGCTTCAGTAAGCTGCTTGTGTACGGTATCGGCACGTTCGCCATCGGTGATGGTGAATTGCTGCACGCGCTCGCCATCTAGTTGATAAAGGCGGGCAGTGAAAGGTGTTTTGTCTTTGTCGACTTGTGCTTCGACGCTCCAGTATTCGCGCGGTATAAAGCGTGATATCTCAGCTTCGCGTTCGCAAATCAGTCGCAGCGCCGGGCTTTGTACACGTCCAGCTGACAGTCCACGTGAAATCTTCTTCCATAACAACGGTGATAGCTTAAAGCCAACAAGGTAATCCAACGCGCGCCGCGCCTGTTGGGCATTAACCATGTCGTAAGAGATTTCGCGCGGGTTGTCGACCGCTTCTTGTACGGCGCTTTTAGTGATTTCGTGGAAGACCACACGTTTGGGAGCGCTAATATTGTCGAGCAGTTTGCGTTCTTTTAACTCCTCAACAAGGTGCCAGCTAATCGCCTCACCTTCGCGATCCGGGTCAGTCGCGAGCAAGAGGTGGTCAACCTTCTTGAGCGCTTTGGCAATATCCTCGATGCGCTTTTCTTTGTCTTCGATGGTTTGGTATTTCATCGCGAAGTCGTTTTCGGTATCGACTGCGCCTTCCTTTGGCACCAAGTCCCGCACGTGTCCGTAGGAGGCAAGTACCTCGTAGTCCGGACCGAGGTATTTCTTGATGGTTTTCCCCTTTGCTGGGGACTCGACGATTACCAAACTCTTAGTCATGTTTTACCAATTTTTTCACGAGCCACGGTTGGCTCTGAGTGTGTGCTTCACTAGTGAACGTTAGCGTCTTTCGCGCTTTTTGCTGTCAAAAATACAACTGATCGGCGATGGCTGCCAAATGAATGGTTTTTTTGTGCCAATCTTAAGTGTTTGAAAAATAAATCAAACTGTATACAACCGAAGTGCAGAAGTGGCATAGCAAGTATTTGAAAAATCCATCAACTCTTTTGAGCATAAGATGTCTAAATCGGAATGAAGCATACGAGCGGTTGTCGCCGCCGTCTACCTTTCTGTGTGCAATCGACTCATTTAAGCGTATAGCGCCCGCCACTTGCCTTGCTGACTTTACCCGTCAATTCGAGCATGAGTAGCATCGAGGAGAGCTCGGCGCTGCTGAGGCCTGAGCGCTCTATTAATGTGTCCACAGAGACAGGATCGTGGCCCATAGCTTCGATCAAATTTGCGTATTCTGGGTCTGCATCCGCTGCATCTTCTGCACTTTTAGGGAAGTTGCTATCTGAGTTGGGCAGCTGTTGAATGGCGGCTGGGTTGATTTGTGAAGCCAGTTCTTCGAGTACATCTTCGGCGGTTTCAACCAGTTTTGCCCCCTGACGGATCAGCGCGTGGCAACCACGCGCCATGGGGTTGTGGATAGATCCAGGGATAGCCAACACTTCTCGGCCTTGCTCTGAGGCCATGCGCGCGGTAATGAGCGATCCGCTGCGTACCGTTGCTTCGACGACTAAAACACCACAACTGAGAGCGCTGATGATGCGATTGCGGCGCGGGAAGTTATGCGGCTTGGGCGGGGTTCCGATAGGGAGCTCGGACACGAGAGCGCCTTGATCGGCGAGTTGGTGTGCTAGCTCGCGGTTGCTGGCAGGGTATACGCGGTCGAGTCCTGTACCTGTGACTGCAATGCTCAAACCATTGACGGACAGCGCGCCTCTGTGGGAGGCGGCGTCGATGCCACTGGCAAGGCCGCTGGTAACGCACAATCCTCGTGTGGCTAGCTCAGCGGCAAAACGTTCAGCGTTTTCAACTCCGCCTGCTGTGGGGTTGCGGCTGCCAACCATGGCGACCTGCGGCGTACCCAGTACTTCTGGATCACCCGTGATGTATAGCATCGCAGGCGGGTCGATAATTTCGCTCAAACTAGCGGGGTAGAGTGGATCGTTGATCGCTATGAGGTGGTTGCCGTCGAGTGCAGCCCAATCGAGGTCAGCGGCGTAGTTATCGGCAGAAGTGGAGCGCAGAGCGGATATTTGGCTGCTGTTTAAACCCGCTGTTTTGAGCTCCGTATCGCTTGCCTTCAAGGCATTGTCAGGACTGCCAAAGTTGGCTAAAAGCTCTTGGATTGTGCGAGCGCCAATACCGGGGCTGTGCAATAGGCTGAGGGCTGCTTCTGTCGGGTTCATTCGTGTGCTCTGGCAGTTTTGACACTAGATTTCAGAGCATCTGCTCCGACCCAAAAGTGACTTGGGCGAGAGCCAGTATAGCGACGGGCGCTGTGAACAACAGCGCCCGCGGGGTAAGAGTGCCAAAGCGTTGGCCTCTTTGGGGTGTAACTGATGCGATTTAGAAACCGCGCATCGTGTCGCCCACTTCGATTGGCAACGTTGCCTGCAGAATTAAAGCGTAACTCACGTGCTGGAAGGAGCGGAAAACAATGGCATTTCCTTTGACGCGCTCAGGAAGCTCCACATATTCTCCTTTGCCTTCGTTGGCGAGATCATCGTAGACGGCGGTGTGCCCAGAAGCGACTTCCAACATTGACCCAGCGCGCATGCCTTCCACGGTACCTTTGTTCAACACGACGACTTGATGTTGTGCTGCGCGTGACAACGAGTCGTACATGGAAATAACTTTGGCATTGGTGGAAGGATCAGCCGCGATGGGGACTGGGTTGTCTGAAACCGCGTCTTGTTTGGCCACCAAACGATCACCTTTGAGTGTCTCTTGGGTGCTATTAAACAGCTCAAGTGTGACGGGGTCGCCACCACGCGTCATTTTTGCATCGGAGACGCGTTTGGCTTCATAACCGAGTACAGCACCTGTATCAGGGTCGATCAGCGGCTCGCTTGGGCGGAACACACTGTAAGTTTCTTGCAGTTTGTCACCAAAGCCCCGGGCGTAGATTTCATCCCCGCTGGCACTGGCAATACGCCCATCTGTTGTACCAAGTACATAAGCGGCGTTTTCTAGTTCATCGTTTGCCATTACATGCGGCGACTGGGTGAAATCGCGGATGGCGTTGGCGGCCTGGTTAGAGACACTTCGCACTAGCTCGGATTCATGAACTTGTGGGCTCACTACTTCGCGGCCGTTTCGCATACGCGGGCCTGCAGTTTGTCCGCCAGCTACGGAGCTAAAGCCGCCATTGCCGTTGGGGCGAAGCACGTCGATTACAGCACGTCCATCTACGATGCTGAGTCGAACCAAATCACCTGGGTAAATTAGGTGAGGGTTTTTAATCTGAGGGTTTTGCTTCCAAATACTCGGCCACTGATAGGGGTCGTGTAGGAACTTGCCGGATATGTCCCACAACGTGTCGCCCTTAACGACGACGTACTCCTGTGGGCGATCAGCTCGTATCTGAATCGCTGGGCTGTCCGTGCGTTGTGAGGTGATCTCCACTTCAGGCGATGCAGGCATCATTGTGTCTGCGGGCTCTACACGCTGCGCCTGCGGCGGCTCGTAAGCTTTTATTTGCTTGTTCGTGTTAGCGCAACCGCTGGCGCCAATTGCGACAAGCAATGCAACCGTCGCCGGTTGGAAAACTCGAGAAAAGCGGTTTGACCGCTGCTTGTTTGGCAGTTCTAGCTGCTGAGTATTGCCCATGGCTGTGTTCCAATCCTGGTTATCTATTAACGCGAAGCTAAGAGCACGCGATACAATGTCTACTTTTACTGTCCTGGCTTCTTCAAACTTGCTCTGCGCTCGTGTGTTGAAGCGTTCAAATTACTTAAAACTTTAACGGTAGGTTCATGTCTCTACTGGATATTCTTATCTTTCCCGACAAGCGCTTGCGTACCGTAGCTGCTCCTGTGGAGCAATTTGATGATGCATTACAGCAACTCATCGACGATATGTTCGAAACAATGTACGACGCGCCTGGTATCGGTCTCGCCGCCACTCAGATCAATGTGCACCAACAAGTGGTGGTGATGGATCTTTCTGAGGCAAAGAACGAGCCGCAAGTCTTCATCAACCCGGTCATCCTCAAAGAGAGCGGTACAGAAGAGATGCAAGAAGGCTGCCTTTCTATCCCAGGAATCTACGAAACTATCCAGCGTTCCGAAACTGTCACAGTTGAGGCCTTGGATAGACACGGCAAAAAATACACCCTAGAAGCCGACGATTTATTGGCAGTGTGCATACAGCATGAGGTGGATCATTTGCAGGGCAAGATGTTTGTCGACTATCTCAGCCCACTGAAAAAGAACCGTATCCGCAAGAAAATGGAAAAATACGTTCGCGAACAGGACAACTAAAGAGTGGCTAAGATTGTTTTTGCCGGTACACCGGAGTTTTCTGTGTACTCGTTGCAGGCTTTACTCGGTTCTGAGCACGAAGTAGTCGCTGTCTACACCCAGCCTGATCGGCGTGCTGGACGAGGTCGGCAACCGCAGCCCAGCCCCGTCAAACAAGCGGCTGTTGCGGCGGGAGTGCCCGTTTGTCAGCCGGTGTCCTTGCGCGATAGCGACGCGCTCGCTGAGCTGCAAAGCTGGCAAGCTGATCTGATGGTCGTGGTCGCCTATGGCTTGTTACTGCCTAAATCCGTGCTGGAAACGCCACGACTAGGGTGTATCAATGTACATGCTTCGCTGTTGCCACGATGGCGTGGCGCAGCTCCGATTCAGCGCGCCATTGAAGCTGGCGACAAAGAAAGCGGTGTCTGCATTATGCAGATGGACGAGGGCCTCGACACAGGTGCGGTGTGGCATCGCGTGGTGCAAAGCATCGACGACAACACAACTGGCGAGCTGTTACACGATCAGTTGGCAGTGATGGGCGCACAAGCGTTACTCGATGCTCTGCCACAGATAATATCGGCGACGGACATTCCAGAAGCACAAACGGATGTTGGTACTTGTTACGCTCGCAAGTTGCAAAAGCAAGATGCTTGGCTTGATTGGAACCGCTCCGCACAGCAGTTGAGCTGCCAAGTGCGTGCATTTAACCCAGTGCCTGTGGCGCAGGGCAAAGTGGGTGGCGAGACGTTGAGGGTATGGTCCGCTGTTGCTGTTGGAAACGGTGGTGGTAGTGCGCCTGGCACCGTGTTGGGCGAATCTGCTGAAGGTATCGACGTGCAGACAGGTGATGGTGTGCTGCGTTTGCTGAAGTTGCAACCCGCTGGCAAGAAAGCAATGGATGTGGCGGCCTATATCAATGGGCGTTCGTTGTTAGGCAAAACTTTCGAGCTCAATGCGTGAGTATTGATCGTGCCCGATTGGCTGCTGTGCAAGCACATGCTGAGGTGTTGAAAGGGCGCTCTGTAGATGATGCGTTGGCGGATACCAGCGCGGATTTATCCGTCCCGCAACGGGCTAGATGCCGCGCGATTACCTACGAGGCCTGTCGTTGGCATCAGCGTTGGCACGCCGCAATAGAATTGCTACTCACCAAAAAACTCAAACCACGTGATCAGATTATCGGTTCGTTGCTTGTGTGTGCGCTGGTAGAAATCGAGTGCATGGCTACGCCGTCGCACGCGGCGGTAGACAGTTACGTCAACCTGAGTAAGGCGCTTGATCTTGGTCATGCGCGCGGCTTGATCAATGCAGTGTTGCGCCGGTTTTTGCGTGAGCGCGCTCAAATAATCAGCAAAATAGACAAACAACCCGCTGCACAGTTTGCTCATCCGCCGTGGTTGCTGGGTATGTTGCGCAGCGATTGGGGAGAGCAGCGCACCGCAATTCTCGACGCGAATAACGGCCGCGGCCCAATGACATTACGGGTAAATCGCAATAAATCGACCAGAGAAGACTACTTAGCTCAGTTGGTTGAAACGGATATTGCTGCCGTTGCTGGAGTTGGTGATTGGGATGTGGTTTTGGCCGAACCGCACGCTGTCGATGAACTGCCGGGCTTTGAGCAAGGGGTGGTGTCGGTGCAAGATTCAGCCGCGCAGTTTGCCGCTGCGCTACTCAACCCTCAACGAGGCGAGCATGTGCTTGATGCTTGCGCCGCACCGGGAGGGAAAACAGCGCATTTGCTGGAGTGGGCTGGTGGTGATGCACACATGACCGCGCTCGATGCGAGTGCTCGGCGTCTAGAGCGAGTCACTGAAAACCTAGATCGACTAGGTTACCAAGCCAAACAAATTTGTGCAGATGCTGCACAAACTGAGCAGTGGTGGGACGGCATCGCCTTCGATCGGATTTTGCTCGATGCGCCTTGCACTGGAACCGGCGTTATTCGTCGGCACCCAGATATAAAGCTGTTACGCCGAAAAAATGACGTTGCAAAACTTGTGAAAGTGCAGGCTGATCTGCTGGACAAGCTCTGGTCGCTACTGGCGCCGGGAGGCACCTTTGTTTATGCCACCTGCTCTGTACTGCGTGATGAAAACGAACGTCAGATAGAAGCTTTTCTCGCTCGTACGCCGGCTGCGCAGTTGCTAAACACCAATCTGCCTGTCGGGCAATCCCAGCCCTTTGGTCGCCAGATCTTCCCTAGCGAAGGCGGTACTGATGGTTTTTTCTATGCACTATTGGGCCAAAGTTAAGAAGCCAGATTAGTTTTTACTTTGACTAGTGGCAGCAACACGAATGTTTTGGCAGCTTTTTACTGGCTGCCAATTGTGCAAAAAACGGCGAAAACCCCGTTTGTGCTGTGTTGCGCTAGAAGTGTTGATGAATCAAGTGGCTAGGCGGAGTAAGATGCCAAGCATGAGCCAAGATTTAATGGGAACAAGGACGAGTGAGTGAGGGATGAACGCCGACGTTTTTTGTCGGCGCTTACAGTGCGTGCGATGTTGCTGTGGCTATCTTTGCTTGCGGTGTGTGTTCCTGCGCGTGCCGCAGATGGCGAGGTGCATTTTAACTCGCTGGTTTCCTATGTCGTCGACTCGCGCGTCTACCTCAGCACAGACATCTCCGTGCAACTGTCTGGCTTGGCCCGCTCTGCACTCGAGAGTGGCGTAGCGCTAGAGTTTGATATTGATATTGAAGTTTGGCGGCAATACAGTTTTTGGCCGGATGAAACATTGCGGCGCTACCAAATATCTCACCGATTAAGTTATCAAGAGCTCACGCGCAGCTACCGACTGGAGCGATTGCAGTCTGGTGATCGTGTGTCTTTCAATAACTTAGAAGACGCGCTGCATTCCATGGCCAGTTTGCGTGATCTGATGTTGTTACCCGAGTCTGAGTTGAAAAACGGGCGCCGACATTTTGGTCGGCTCGCCGTCAGTTTAGATATCGATGCCTTACCTTCCCCACTGCGCACACAGGCCTATTTCTCGCGCGCGTGGAAACTACAAGGGGGGGAGCAGCAATGGCGCATACGTTAAACGACATTAAAAACAGTCGAGGTACGCTGGGCCTCATCTTGATGCTCGTGGTGTTTGTCTCGCTGCTGTCATCCTTGTATTTTCTCGGCAACAGTGCGGAGAGTTTAGATCGCTTTGGTCGAGCGAATGATCTACTGCTGGTCATTAACGGTTTGATGTCGCTGATCGTTTTTATACTGGTGGCGATGAATGCGGTGCGTTTAGTACGCGAGTTACGGCAAGGTTTAGCCGGTTCAAAGTTGACCATGCGGTTGGTGTTGATGTTGGTACTGATGTCTTTGCTACCGGCACTTATTGTTTATACCTTCTCAGTGCGCTTCCTGCGCTCGGGTATCGATAGCTGGTTTAACGTGCAGATTGAGCAATCACTTGACAATGCACTGGATATTAGCCGCGATTCTCTCGCTGAAGAACAGCGAGAATTTATTCGTCGCAGCGAAAGTATCGCCGGCACTTTGCAAGTTCTTGAGGAACCCTTTTTAGTACCAGCGATGAGTGACGCACTGAGTGTGTTTGGTGCTCGTGAAGTCATTCTGCGCGACAAACAAGGTCTGGTTGTCGCTTCCGCCAGTATGAATTTATACCTACCCAACATGGCTGTCGATCAACAGCTACAAGAGCAGGTTCGCGACGGCGAAACGCTAGTGGCAGTGATCGAACGAAAAGACGGCAATTTAGATGTACAAGTGGGCTTGCCGTTTAAAGATTCTTTCGCCGAGCGTAATGCGCAAATCCTTGAAGTGATTTTCCCGATGGACGCGCGTCGTCAAGAGTTGGGGCAGGATGTGCAAGACACCTACCAGCGCTATCAACAGCTCACGTTTATGCGCGAGCCACTAAAATCGAGCTTTGTTTTTACCTTGTCTTTGGTGCTGGGCTTGTCTGCACTAGCTGCTGTATGGGTAGCTTTTCGATTGGCGCGCATGTTGATGCGGCCAGTGCAAACTTTGGCGGCTGGTACAAGGGCGGTAGCAGAAGGGGATTTGACCAAGCGCTTGCCGCCAGGCGGCAAAGATGAGTTTGGTTATTTGTTAAATTCGTTTAATCAAATGGTTCGACAGCTGCAAAGTGCACGCGATCGCGCGACCGGTAGTCAGGCCGAAGTCGAGCAGCAGCGGGCTTATCTTCAAGCCGTTGTGGGCAGCATCTCAACCGGCGTAATCACCTTAGATAAAGAGGGGCGGCCGCGCACAATCAATAATGCAGCAGTTGAAATGCTGGGTGTTGAGCGCGTCGATGTGTTGGGTGTCAGCCTTGAAAAAGCGCGAAGTCAAACTGGCGCTTACGCTGCATTGGCTGAGGCTGTTGCACCGCACTTAGACGCCGACGCTAGTTCGTGGCAGCAAGAGTTACACCTCAACGGTGAGCGAGGGCGGCGCACCTTTGTCTGTCGTGGCTCGCGGCTTGACGAATCAAGCGCCGGTCATGTGTTGGTGTTTGACGATATATCTCCAATTGTTCGCGCCCAGCGAGACGCTGCTTGGAGCGAAGTTGCGCGACGTTTGGCACACGAAATCAAGAACCCGCTGACACCAATCCAATTATCAGCAGAGCGTATACGCCATAGGTACATGGATAAGCTAGGTGAGGATGGTGAATTGATGGATCGAGCTACTCGCACGATCGTGCAACAAGTAGAAAGCATGAAAGGCATGGTGAACGCTTTTGCGGAGTATGCCAATACACCAGAATTGACGTTTTCTCCGGTCTCGCTTTCTGATTTGGTAGCAGATGTTATTGAGCTGTACCGCGGTTTGCCCAGTGGGCGAAACATTGGGGTGGAAATAGTCAGTGATCTACCTCAGGTTCGCGCAGATGCAGGACGCTTGCGGCAGTTATTACACAACGTGATCAAAAATGCGCTGGAAGCCCAGGACGACGTTGATAGCGCAAAAATAGATGTGTCGCTGAAAGCAGTGCAACGTGCAGGCGAGTCGCGAATTGAATTACAAGTCCGTGATTACGGCCCGGGTTTTCCGGAAGATACGCTTGATCGTGTATTCGAGCCTTATGTGACGTCCAAGAGTCGTGGTACAGGGCTTGGCTTAGCAATTGTAAAACAAATTGTGGAAGAGCACGAAGGCGAAATTGAATTGAGCAATGCATCGACAGTCGGTGCATGCATCAGAATTTATTTACCTTACATGGCAAGCTAATGCTGAGCCGGGAGAATAACATGGCTGCCAAGACTATTTTGGTCGTGGATGATGAGCCCGATATCCGCACGACAGTGCAGGAGATCCTCGCTGACGAAGGTTACGATGTCAGTATTGCAGAAAATGCTGCTACTGCCCGCGAACGTCGCGAATCAATAAAGCCCGATCTTGTCTTATTAGATATATGGATGCCGGACGAAGACGGTATAACCGTGCTGAAGGGTTGGCGTGACGCAGGCGAGCTAGAATTTCCTGTTGTGATGATGTCTGGGCATGGCACCGTCGAGACAGCGGTAGAGGCGACCCGAATGGGAGCTGTGGATTTTATTGAAAAGCCACTGTCGCTGCAAAAACTATTGATGACCGTGGATCGCTCGCTGCGCAATTGGAACCAACCGGTCAATACGCCTGAGCTCAAAGTAGCTGAGAAACTTGATCCTATGGAGTTGGTAGGTCAGAGCACTTACATGCGCGGTTTGCGTGAGCATGTGGAGCGCCTTGCCGACACGGATGCAGCGGTAATGTTGATTGGGCCGTCGGGCACACTCAAGCACGAGATAGCGCAGCACATCCATCTCAAAGGGCGTGCAGATGCCGCTTTTGTGGTGCTCAGTGGGGACCTACTCGAAGAGCGCACTGCAGCGGCTGAGCTATTTGGTAGCGAATATGATGGTCAACGACACGCCGGGCTGTTAGAGCAGGCAAACGGTGGTACGTTGTATTTGCAAGATTTCACCGAACTTCCACTCGTAGCTCAGAAGTTACTCAACACCGCCCTAGAACGTGGCGAGTTTCAGGCCGTTGGCGGCACACAACCTCGACCTTTGGCAGTGCGAGTAATAGCTGGTAGCAACGACGACCCAAGGCAGGCAGTGAGCGCTGGGCGTTTGCTCGAGGAGTTCTTCTATCGACTGAATGTTGTGCCTATCCAAACCCTAGCGTTGAATGAGCATCGGGAGGATATACCGCTGTTGCTAGAGGTTCTGGTGAGTCGGCTGACGGAGCAAGAAGGTCTGACCTACAGGCACTTTAACGTGGCGGTGCAAAACAAACTGCGAAACCACGACTGGCAAGGCAATGTGCTCGAATTGCGCAATTTGGTAAAGCGTTTGCTTATTTTGGGTGAAGACAGCGAAGTCTCTACTGCAGAAGTTGATTCTGCGTTAGTCGTGCCCGCAGGTGAAGAGAGCAGTTTGAGCGAAGACTCGATGCGACTGCCCCTGCATTTACCCTTGCGTGAGGCGCGCGCTGAGTTTGAAAAAGCCTACTTGAGCCGGCAACTGGTCGATGTTGGTGGGCGCATGGGGGATTTAGCAGAAAGAATAGGTATGGAGCGCACCCATCTGTACCGTAAAATGCGTAGTTTGGGAATAGACACACGCCGAGCGCGTGAGTGACTAGGTAACAGCACAAGTGAAAATAATCATATTGGGTGCCGGTCAAGTGGGCACTGCAGTCGCCCGTAACTTGGCGGACGAAGGCAACGATGTCACGGTCATCGACACCAACGCAACTGTGCTCGCGGAGATGCAATCACGCTTAGATCTACGCGCTGTAGTTGGGGTGGCATCGCATCCTGCGGTACTGCGTGAAGCGGGCGCAGACGATGCAGACATGCTGATTGCGACGACCAGTAGCGACGAAGTGAATATGCTCGCTTGCCAAGTGGCGTACACGATTTTTGGTATCCACACGAAAATCGCGCGTGTGCGCAGCAACGCTTACCAGGAAGTTGCCGAACTCTTCGAAGATGAGCACATTCCCGTTGACTATTTAATCAGTCCAGAGCAATTGGTTACGCGCCATATGCATCGATTGATAGAGCTGCCTGGCGCCCTTCAGGTTGTTGATTTTGCCGATGGACGACTGCGTTTGATTGGTGTCACCGCAGAGGCTAAAGGCGCTTTGGTCGGGCATTCTCTGCGCACCTTGCGTGACCATCTACCCGACGTGGATTGTCGCGTTGCGGCAATTTATCGCGACGAGCACGCGATAATCCCCAACGGCGATACACGCATCGAAGATGGCGATGATGTGTTTTTTCTGGCAACTCGACACGATGCCATCGTGGTCATGCGTGAAATGCGTGCTGCGCGTAATCTAAATAAGCACATCATGATCGCCGGTGGCGGAAATATAGGTTTTGACCTTGCAAGGCAGCTTGAGATGCAAAAATATAACGTCAAGCTGATTGAGCGTAATCACGAGCGCTGTATTGATCTAGCCACGCAGCTAAAACACACCACCGTACTTGAGGGTGACGCCGCAGATCACGAGTTGTTAAATGAAGAAAACATTGGCGAGATGGATGTTTTTTGTGCGCTGACAAACGATGACGAAGCGAATATTCTCTCGGCCATTATGGCCAAGCGTCTGGGTGCTGCGACGGTTATGTCGCTCGTCAACCGCACGGCATACGCTGACCTTATCCCCACCAATATGATCGACATCGCGATTTCACCTCATCAGGTAACGATTGGCGAGTTGCTTACGCACATTCGCCGTGGATCAGTCGCTGCAGTGCACTCGCTGCGTCGCGGAGGTGCAGAGGTGATTGAGGCCGTTGCTAAAGGTGGCAAGGAAGAATCTAAACTGGTCGGCCGTCGAATCGAGGAAATTAAATTGCCGCACCACACTAACGTTGGTGCTGTGGTGCGTGGGAATTTGGTGTTGATGGGTCACCGCGATGTGGTGATCGAAGAGGAGGACCATTTGATCTTTTTCTTAACCGACAAAAAACGTATTCCGGAAGTCGAGCAGTTGTGTTCCGTCTCAGCGACGACTTTTTTATGATCGTCACCTTCAATACAGCAATTTTGGCTGGAGATCAGCGTGCAGCCTAAAGTTGTTCAGAGAATCCTCGGATTGCTGCTGTGTATATTCAGTATGACCATGATTCCACCGGCGATTGTGGGTTATATGTACAACGACGGCGGAATGCGTACGTTTATTCTGTCGTTTCTGATATTGCTAGTCGCCGGTGGCTTGATGGTTTGGCGTGTGGAAAATCACCACGCGCAACTTAAACTGCGAGACGGTTATTTAATTGTTGTGTTGTTCTGGACAGTGCTGGGTGTTGCGGGTGCGGTGCCACTGTTAGTGTCCGAGTACCCACAGCTAACGGTGATGCAGGCGATATTTGAATCCATGTCCGGTCTGACAACTACCGGAGCAACGGTCATTGTCGGGCTAGATTATTTACCAAAATCCATACTCTTTTACCGACAAGAACTGGTGTGGCTTGGAGGTATGGGTATCATCGTTTTGGCGATTGCTATTTTGCCCGCACTGGGCATTGGTGGCATGCAATTGTTTAAGGCCGAAACTTCACGTGCGCAAACAGACAGCAAGTTGACGCCGCGAATTGCAGGTACAGCCAAGGCACTGTGGCTCATTTACATGTCACTCACTGTTGTTTGCACTTGTGCGTATTTTTGGGCTGGCATGAGCCCCTTTGACGCAATCTCACACGCATTCTCAACAGTGGCGATTGGGGGATTTTCGACTCACGACGCCAGCATCGGTTTTTTCGACAGCCGCGCGGTAGAGATTGTCGCGATAGTTTTTATGTTCCTATCGGGCATTAATTTTAGCCTCCATTTTTTAGCTTGGCGAAATTACGGGCTTTCTCCCTATAAACAAGACTCCGAGTTTAAACACTACAGTGCGTTTTTACTTTTGGTGTCTGCAGTAGTTGTTTTTGGGTTGTTTTTAACCTCGGAAATGAATTTCAGTGATGCGGCAATTACCGGCGTATTTCACACGGTCTCCCTGGCGACGACCACGGGCTTTTCCACCACCGAGTACTATAACTGGGCGGGTTCCTTGCCCTTTATTTTATTGTGTACCAGCTTTGTTGGCGGCTGTGCCGGTTCAACAGGCGGTGGGCTAAAGGTTGTGCGAGTGATGCTGTTGTTTAGGCAAGGTCTACGGGAACTCACTCGCATGGTACATCCACACGCTCTGGTGGTGATCAAAATAGGTAAGTCGAGAGTATCCGATCGGCAAATTGCCGTTATCTGGGGCTTTTTCTCAGCCTATGTTGGCATCTTCGTTTTCTTCTTGATCATTCTGATTACCTTAGGCCTAGATCAAATAACAGCGTTTTCTGCGTTGGTTGCTTGTATGAATAATCTAGGGCCAGGGCTAGGCGAAGTGGCGGCAAACTATTCCACTATTGATGACGCGCCTTTGGCAATCATGTGTTTTGCCATGTTGATGGGGCGCTTGGAAATATTCACGCTACTGGTGTTGTTCACACCAGCTTTTTGGCGAAAATAACGTGCATACGGCTAGCCAAAAAAAGTGGAATAAAATATACAGCGAACGTGATGTCGGGGCATTGGCGACTGCCTCTGAAATACTTCGGCGTAACCAGCATTATTTGCCGGAACAAGGAAGAGCGCTGGATTATGCGTGTGGGCGGGGAGGCAATGCGTTGTTGCTCGCTGAGCTAGGGTTGCAAACAGACGCATTGGATATTTCGGATGTGGTGGTTGAACAGCTACAGCAATCGAGTCGAGAGCAGGACTTGGACATAAATGCACAAGCGAGGGACCTCAGTGCTGAAGGGCTAGCGCCTAGTACATATGATGTGATCGTTTGCAGCTACTATTTGTCGCGGCCAGATCTGCCTCAGCTCATCAACGCACTCAAAAGTGATGGACTGCTATTTTTTGAAACGTTTAACGCAAGCTTGTCCAGCGGTCGAGGTCCTTCAAACCCTGATTTTTTGCTGAATAAAGGCGAATTGTTGCAGCTGTTTGATTCGTTTGACGTGCTTTTTTATCAAGAGCTTTGGGGTGTCGAAGACGGGTCTGGTCAGGCAGGTGTCAGCCGTATCGTAGCGCGCAAATCCAGCATAGGGTGAGCATGCAGAACAGTCCTCCGGAGTTCCGTGATTTTTCTGGCAAGCCGCACCGTGGTCCCAAACAACCGACTTTTAACTTTGCACTGTTGTCACCGCGTTGGTGGTTGCACTGGTTAGGACTAGGTTTACTGAGCTTGCTGTGGCTGGTTTTGCCGGTGGGTCTGCGTGATCGCATAGGCATGTTGTTGGGCAAGCAGCTGGCGAAGGGTCGTTGGCCGCGACGCATCCCGAAAAATCTAGAGCGCTGTTTCCCGCAGATGCCAGCTGAACAAAAGCAGGCTATTTTGCTCGAATATTGTCAAATGCAAGCTTGCGTTATGTTGGATCTTCCCTCTTTGTGGTTACTGTCCCCTAAAAAGCAAATGCGGCGAGTGAAGATAAACGGTATAGAGCACTTAGAGGCCGAGTACCAGGCGGGTAATGCCGTGTGTTTGTTGGTATGTCATTCACTCGGGATGGAACACGCTGCTCGGGCGTTGAAGTGGTCCTATCCGATGTTGGGTTATTTCCAGCCCTTTGGATCGCCACCGGTGGACTGGCTGTTCTATCGTTTTCGTTCGCGCAACGGTGGGTATTTATTGCAGCGAGGTGAGTCACTACGGCAGTTGGTTCGTGATCTGCGTGAAGGCTGGATGCTGTACATGATGATCGATGAAGACATGGGAGAGGCTGAGGGGTTGTGGGCTCCTTTTTTTGAAAGTCAGAAGTGCGCTATCAAAGCACCCGCAAAGCTGAGCGCCATGAGTCGTGCGTCGGGGTTACCAATGTTCAGTTGGTACAACTACCAAGAGCGGCGCTATGAAATTGATATTTTGCCCGCCCTGAGTGACTTTCCGAGCATCGATAGTCAGGCCGATGTAGAGCAGTTGATGCAAAGCTTAGAAACCATGATTGAGCTACGTATGGGGCAGTACAATTGGCGGCAAAAATTGTTTCGCACCGCCAATCGTACCTCTAACATCTACTGACGTTTTTATGCCACGTCGTTGGCTTCTTTCTTTTCTAGTTGGCGCAGCCATAAAATCAAAACAGCGCCTACAGCTAGTATGGCTGCGGCTAGGTACAGGCCCTCCGAATAGTGGCCGGTGTAGTTCGCTAGAATTGCCGTAATGGCAGGAGCGACTATTTGCGCTGAGCCGTATGACAGTGTCATTTTACCCATCATTTTTGCAGGTCGAGTTGGGTAGTAGCGCCCCGCCATAGTGAGTACTAGGCTAACAATGCCGATAAAAGTACCGCCGAATAGGGCTGCACCAAACAGTATCATTGCGGGTGTCTCTATCACTAGCGGGATTATGATACCGATAATCTGAAAAATATAAGCCAAGCTGAGTGCATTGAAGTCTCCGAGCTTTCTGGCGATGAGATCCCACAAAATGCAAGCGGGGCTAGCAGCCAAACCAAGCACTACAAAGCTCCAGTTTCCCATGCCCGAAAGACTGGGCAGTTGGTTGACTATCGCGACAATAAAAGTGGTGCTGACGACGTAGCCATAACCGGCGCAAAAATATGCAACCATAAAGATAGCCAGAAAACGTTTACTGGGTGGTGCGTCCACCATGTGGCCAGATGGGCCGAATGCTACTTTTTGTGGCGGCGGTAACCAACACCAAGCTGGGATGAGAATAAATACACCGCCAACGCCCAGAAACAACCATTGCTGATCCCAGCTGATGGCGTCTCCCATGTAAATAATGGCTAGTGTGGGCAGTAAGATGCCCAGACCCATACCGCTGAAATGAATGCCTAGCTCGCTGCGGTGGCCATTGCACATTAGCCAATTTAGAATTAACCCAGAGCCTAGCAATATGCCCGCTGCACTGCTAAGACCAGCGATGTAACGAGAGAAGGCCCAAATCCAAAAGTTCTCGGTCAGGCCCATCATCAATGTGCTGAGCACGGCTACGATGAGTCCTACGCGATAAAGCTTGTCTTTGAATTGTAGGTCGCTGATAAACGAGGCTAAGATAGCACCTGAAAGGTATCCGGCATAGTTGATAGCAGCAAGCCAGCCGCCTTCGACGATACCGAGCTTGGCGTATTGCTGCATCATGGGCAGCAGAGGTGTGTAGGCAAAGCGCGCAATGCCTACCATCAGCAACAGGCTCAATACCCCTGCCGTTAGAATTTTCGCGCGACTGATTGTGCTAGTCATTTCGCGGCATCGCTCAGCGTATTTTTTGCGCTTCCCATCTTATGGCCGTTAACGTTAATCAGGCAAATTAACGGTTTTAGCGCTTGGATGATAGAGTTTTTTGAAAAACGTCTTGAGACTTAGAGTGCGCTGGCCTGCGCAACCGCCTTGTTCGATCGAAGGGAGTGAAGATCGGCGGCGTGATGGCCGCCGATCCCGTCGTATTAGCCTTGCTCTACAAAAGCTCGTTCAATTACATAGTGACCCTGAACACTACGCGTAGCATTGCTGTAGCCGCGATTGTCTAGAGTGGTGCTGATGTCTTTGAGCATCGCGGGGCTACCACACAACATAAAGCGGTCTTCTTCAATATTTGGCTCAGGTAGGCCTAAGTCAGCAAACAGCTTTCCATTTTCCATCAACTGAGTGATGCGGCCGTTGTTTTTATAAGGCTCGCGCGTAACAGTTGGGTAGTAGTGCAGCTTTTCGCGCACAACGTCGCCAAAAAACTCATTTTGTGGCAATTCGTTTTCAATGAAGTCTTGGTAGGCTAGTTCGGATACCGTGCGTACGCCGTGCACTAGGATAACTTGTTCATACTGTTCATAGACTTCTGGGTCTTGAATAATACTGATAAACGGGGCCAAGCCTGTACCTGTACTGAGCAGATACAAACGTTTTCCAGGGAGCAGGTTACCGGCTATAAGGGTGCCAGTTGGTTTAGTCCGTAGTAAAATTTTGTCGCCTTTGCGAATGTGCTGCAGGCGTGAGGTCAGTGCACCGTCAGGCACCTTGATACTGAAAAATTCAAGTTCATCTGCATAATTGGCGCTGGCGATTGAATAAGCGCGCATCAGTGGCTTGCCCTCTACCTCAAGGCCTATCATCACAAAGTGTCCATTCTCGAAGCGAAGGCCTTGTTGGCGGCTAACGCGAAAACTGAACAGGGAGTCGTTCCAATGGTGAACGTGGGTAACTTGCTCTGAAATCAAAGAGTCCATGATGTGTACTGTCGCTTCAAATTTATCTGACCGCTACTCTATCGCCGACAGACGGTCAGAGTAAAATAGATCTGAGCTATATGCTTATATGAAAGTGCCGCTTTTGTTAGTACTGAAGTTTAGAAGGGAGAATATCAACTGTAAACAATGAGTTAGTTGAATTTAGTAAGCAGCGCTTGCTGAACAGTATCGAAGTGCATGATGGCCCAATAGCCACCTATTGCCAGCAACACGGTTATAACGACGGTATATATCATGCCGCGTTTTGCACTGCGTCTTGAGTAACGGCGAATGCTGGAGCTTTTGTCGCTGGGCAACTCTTCATGAGCCGATAGCTCCGAAAAAGTTGTGTCGACTGGTCTTAAAATTCCTTTGGGAGGCTGGCCGTAGTCAACGTCGCTTGATGGTTGTTGAATGGGCTCTTGAAGTGCGGGGCCGCGCCAGCTTGTTGCTCGACTAGGTAGATATATATCAACTTTATCGCGCGCAGCCGCCTTCAGAATTGGCAACTCAAGTGTTGAGTCCAAGGTGCAATTTGCACGTTTTTTGTATTTTACACTTTCGCTTTCCATAGCTATGTAATCGTTATTAATATGCCGAGACAGGGGATAGAACCATAGTCTATTTAACAGACGACTGCGTGTATTTTAATCAATTAAAATTAAAAAACAATAAGTTGTTGTTATATTTTTATCGGTGATGATGTTAAATCACCAGCTGCATATTGAATAACGGACAGTGCAGCGATGGTTGCTGTTTCCGTGCGTAGTATTCTGGGCCCTAATTGGCAGGCAGTCCAACCAGTATTTACGGCTTGTATTATTTCTTGCTCACTTAAGCCAGATTCAGGTCCAATTAAAACAGATAACTTACCTTTGGCGAGTGAGCTTGCTGAGGCTAAATCAGGGTGATCACCAAATGCTAAAACGAGTGATAGTTCGCTGCGGTGAGTTTTGAATAATTCCGCCAGTGAGATTGCCGGAAAAATTTCTGGTAAGTCACTTCGTCCGCACTGTTCACAAGCACTGATAACAACCGCACGCCAGTGCTGTATTTTTTTCTCTAAGCGTTCACCGTCTAAACGAACTTTGCTTTTTTCACTAAAAACAGGCTGAATGCTTTGCACGCCGAGCTCCACCGCTTTTTGGACGCTAAAATCCATGCGGTCACCGCGTGAAATCCCCTGGACCAGAGTGATGTTTAAGGGAGAAGGCCTTAAGCCGGGCTGTTGCGTGTGAATGTCTAGCTTTGCTCGTTTTCCCACGGCACTGATAGTGGCGTTATAGTTATTGCCATCCCCGTTAAATAGCTCAACCGAATCTCCCGCCACGAGCCTGAGAACCCTGAGTAAGTGGGTGCTGGCGTTTTTATCGAGCTCTATCGTCTGCTCGGCCTGCAGTTTGTTTTCTGTAAATATTCTGATCGACATAGTGTTAGCTTTTACTGCGCATCAGTAGCTGAACATAGTGTTTTTTATCGGCTTCGGAGAGTTCGCCAAGCGTGCGACCAAAAAGCAATTGTTCGGCTTCTTTTGCTGCTGATTCTCGCCTCAGTCTGGTCATGTTTTCGCTTAAAATGGCTTTGGCTGATTCGTTATCTATCTCTTCATCGTTGGGTAAACGATAGGCAGCTAGTGCGGCGAGTGCCTCAAAAAATGTTTCGTTGCGAAAGTGCTCAAGCAAGGAAGCGGTATTTATTTCAGGGTTGGCTAATATGAGTGTGACAAGCTTGTAAAAAAGTGGGGCGGCTGAGTCACTGGCAGGGCACTCGATCTGCTCAGGGTCGTGCTCTGCAAGCAGTTCAGGGTGTTGAAGCATCATCGCCAAAACAGAGCGCATGGGGCTCATGCGTTCTTCGTTGTTTTTTGGTTTCAATGGGCGTTGTAACTGTGGCGGAGCTGGCGGTGGCTCGAGCTTGACGGTAGTGCCGACCATTTCTGAAAGTTGTTGACTCATCAAAGAGCGATAAATACCTGCCGGTAGCTTGTTGATCAAGGGGCGAGCATCGTCTGCGATTTTGGCGCGGTCGCCTATATTGGACAAATCACGGGCTTCGGTCAGGTGATCAAACAAAAACTGACTCAGTGGCGTGGCGTCAGTAGCCAATTTCTCGAAGGCTTTTTTGCCGTGCTCGCGTACGTAGCTGTCCGGATCATCCCCGTCGGCGAGTAGCAAAAAACGTGCTTCACAACCATCGCGCATGGCGGGCAAGGCGTTTTCGAGCGCTCGCCAAGCAGCGGCCCGCCCAGCGCGGTCGCCATCAAAGCAAAAGATCAGGTCTTTTGTTGTGCGGAAAAGCAGGTCGATGTGTGAGGTGGTGGTTGCCGTGCCCAGTGTTGCAACTACGTTGCGTACATCGTATTGGGCCAAGCTAACAACGTCCATATAGCCTTCGACGATGATCACTTTTTCGGGGTGACGCAGAGCTTGGTGCATTTCGTAAATGCCGTACAACGAATTGCTCTTATGGAACAACGGCGTCTCTGGAGAGTTCAGGTATTTGGGCTCGCCAGCGCCCATGATGCGGCCGCCAAAAGCGATGGTACGACCGCGTCGGTCGCGAATTGGGAACATCACCCGTTCGCGAAAACGATCATAACGGCGGCCGTTGTCTCCGTGCGCGAGCATGCCGGCGGTATCAAGTGCGGCCTGCGGCATGCCTTGCGAGGTAAGTGTGTCCCAGCCGCCTGGTGCGTATCCCAGGGCAAATGTTTTTGCTGTTTCGCCGTCGACGCCGCGCTGTTTTAGGTATTCAACCGCTTCGTCGTTTTCGCGAAGCTGGGCTTGGTAATACTGCTCGCAACGCTCCAGCACATTGTAGAGTCCGCTATGGTCTTCGCGCGGGCGATCATCGCCACCTTCACGTGGTACATCGATACCAAGCTCGCCCGCTAGGGTTTCAATGGCTTCCACAAAACCGACACGGTCGTATTCCATCACAAAGCTGATGGCGGTTCCGCTGGCGCCACAGCCAAAGCAATAATAAAACTGTTTGGCTTGGCTGACCGAAAACGACGGCGTTTTTTCGTTGTGGAATGGGCAGCAGGCTCCGTGATTGGCGCCTTTCTTTTTTAGTGGCAAGCGTGCGTTGACCACGTCGACGATGTCGAGGCGGGCAAGCAAGTCATCAATAAAAGCGCGTGGAATTAAACCGGCCATGGCAGTGTGGTTGCGTATGCTAAAAAGTGAGTAGTCGTGTTTTTTTGGTGCGATGCGAAGACAGCCAAACAAGGCTTGCTTTCACTATGCATAATACCCGAGTTGCTCGGCTTGTCGGGTGAATTCAAAGCTTAAGGGGGCGAATCAGTGCAGATAAGGCGTGCTAGGGTCGAAGACGCTGCGGCGATTGTAGAGCTGTATAACCATTATGTTCGAGAAACCTTGGTTTCATTCGAGACTGAGAGCGTCTCCGTATCAGAGATGGCAGCCCGGATTGTCGACAAGCTCTCGAAATACGAATGGCTGGTGGCAATGGAGGGCGAAGCGTTGCTGGGTTATGCCTACTATGGCGAATTTAGAGCACGAAAAGCGTATGGCGGCACGGTGGAGTCGTCTGTCTATATGGCGGAGCAGGCGAAGGGTCGGGGTTTAGCCTCCCAGCTTTACTCCGAGTTGTTGGCCAAAGCACGTGCAGGCGGTTTTTCCCAAGTCATCGGTGTTATTACCTTACCCAACGCGCAGTCAGAGACGCTGCACAAGCGCCTGGGCTTTGAGCCGGTTGGTGTGTTGCGGGCAGTCGGGCGAAAGTTTGATCAAGACGCCGACGTCGCATTGTGGCAGTTGAGCCTCTAGCAGAACTCAAACGCTAGGGAAAAGCGGCTCCGCGCAGTGGCGGAGCCGTCGTACCCTTAGTAAGAGGCTTCGATAAGATATGGGCCGTCAGTGGCCAGGCCTTTTTGCAGCGCGCGATCAAACTCGTCAGCTGTGGTGACTCTCTCTCCCTCGACACCCATGCCTTTTGCCAGAGAAACAAAATCCAGCTCGGGCATGTCCAATCGCATCATGTCTTGGGCGACTTTGCCGGTTTTTGCGCCGACATTTTTAAGCTCGTGTTGCAAAATAGCGTAGGCACGATTGGCGTATATAACCGTGGTGATGTCTAGTTGTTCGCGTGCTTGCGTCCACAGAGCCTGCAGGGTGTACATCGCGCTGCCATCCGCTTGCAAGGCCAGCACTTTGCGGTCTGGGCAGGCGATAGCTGCGCCCACGGCTAGTGGTGGACCGATACCGATGGAGCCGCCGACAATTTGCAGCAGGTCATGCACCGCAGCACCTGCCGTGAGCTCTTGCAGGCTGCGTCCGGCGGTGACGGCCTCATCAATGACGATCGCTTGCTCTGGCATACGATGCGCCGCTATAGCATTGATAACCTCAGGGGTTAAGCGCTCGCCTAGGGGCAGAGGTGGCAGGTCGTGTCGAGTGATTTCCACGTCTGATTCTGCGCCAAGTTCAGAGGCTAGTTTCTGTAAAGCATCAACGCCGTCTTGATCGCGCGCGGCCAGTTCAATCAGTTCACAACCTACTGGCATCAAACTACTGGGCTTGTTTGGGTACGCAAAAAACGCCACAGGCTCTTGTGCGCAAACCGTGATGATCTGCTCGTAATCCGCCAAAAATTCGAGCGCTTGATCGACGGGATAGGGCACTGATTCTATGGTGACTATGCCTGCGCCTCGAGTCATGCGTGCGTTGGCCGTAGGAGCAATTAGCGTAGCGCCGGTCGCTGCGGCAATACGTGCCGCTGTTTTTAGGGGCTGCTCGCGCAATGTGCGCGCGCCCATCAAAATTGCGGTGCGTTTACCGTTTTTGAGTCGAGCTGCCGCATTCGTGACGGCGCTATTGTCTAGGGCAGGAATCGCAGGAGTTGGCTGTGCAGGCGCGGCCGCCGTGGCTTCTTCCCATGCGGTGTCTCCTGGCAGGATGAGGCTGGCAATGCAGCCAGGGTACTGCATACTGGCGGCGACGGCAGCTGCACCGTCAGTGGCAACATCCTTAGAGGACTTGGAGGTTTTAACCCAAGCGGATACAGGCTTGGCTAAGCCTTCTACGTCGGCCGTCAGTGGTGCGTTATAGGCAACGTGCCATGTGGCGTGATCACCAACAATATTGACCACTGGGCTGCCTGCTTTTTGCGCGTTGTGCAGATTGGCTATGCCATTGCCGAGCCCAGGTCCGCAATGTAACAACGTGGCGGCGGGTTTGTTCGCCATGCGGGCGTAGCCGTCGGCAGCGCCGGTGACTACCCCTTCAAATAGGCCCAGAACTGAGCGCATACCGGGCACTTGATCTAGTGCCGCAACAAAATGCATTTCGGACGTACCGGGATTGGTAAAACAGGTATCCACACCAGATTCGATTAGTGTGCGGACAAGACTTTCAGCGCCGTTCATATCAGTGGCTCTCGTGGTGGGCGGACTGTCGCCGTGAGGGATGTCAGACCGTCATTGAACTACTTAGCGCGTACTTGAGCAAGCCTTGATGTGATTTCGTTAGTCGCTCATTCGAATAGTTGGAATTGCCGCGCTTTTGTAGGGCGATTAGTCGCAATTTTCTACTCGTCATGCGAGATAAATTGGAGGCAGCCTTGAATGATCGTAGATCCACTATCGCAAGTCTCGGTTTGTATAACCGAATGCTTTGCGTGTATGTCGGTGTCATGCCTGAGTCATTGCCGCAAGGTTTCAAACGCAGCATTGCAATCTTAAATCATATCGAAGATGGACCCTGCGCCTGGCAAGGTGAGGCGACGGTAAAGTTTGGCCGCGGAAACGTCAGTCAAACTTGATAAATAGTCACAGAGCACGCGAGGAGGGTGCTCGCTTGACTCAAACTTTGCGTACACAGACTTTGGCAGTAGCTCGTTAGCGTTGGCCAACAGAATATCAAACAGCGACAGCATGGCGCGTTGTCCGCGATGGCGAACAGCTAAAACTTCTGGTCGCAGGATCACTTCATCAAAGACAAACTGCTGACACAAATCGAGTAGCGCTCGAGCCTCAGGGCGCATCTTGGCTTGTAGTCTTAGTAAGGGGTGTTCAAAGCCTTCGTCCACATGTAGATCCGTGTTGATGATCATGTAGTTCACTAGACGGCTTATGGCGTGCTTACGTCGGTGCGGTTCTGCGCTTAACAGGCGATCGGTGTAAAACTCAAAATCATTGCACAGAGGGTTGTTGCCAATGGTTTTGGCGGCGTTTGCAAAGTCATGCATCCAGCGTTCGCGGCTAACTAGGCGCATGGCCAAGGCATCTTCTAGGTCGTGAATACCATAAGCAATATCATCAGCAATCTCCATGATGCTGACGTCAAGTGCCTTATACAGCGGCTTATTGTGCGCATCTTCGCGAGGCTGCGCTGATTGCAGTCTGTCTCTGTCTGGGCCTGTAAAAGGCTCAAACACCCAATCGAGGATATCTTGCTCGTCATCGTACACACACTTTGGCGGGTGCCAATGCTGTAGATTAAGTGGGCGCGGGTCTGGCAGTGGTTGGCTGTAGTTCGCCGCTTGGCTGTAAGTGACGGGGTACTTGATTACCCCGAGCATTGTGCGACGGGTAACGTCAATTCCGCAGTTGGCCGAAAACTCTCCCAGACGCGACAATATCCGCAGAGTCTGACCGTTACCTTCAAAGCCTCCATAGGGCAGCATGGCCGCATTGAGGGCTACTTCGCCACCGTGACCAAATGGTGGGTGGCCAAGATCATGCGCTAAGCAAATGGCCTCCATCAGCGAGACGGTGGGTAGCCAAGCTTGGGCGCTTTCATCCGCGTTATTGTTGAGGTGCTCAACGATGCCTGAGCCAACTTGTGCCACTTCGAGCGAATGCGTTAGCCGTGTGCGGTAGAAATCGTTTTCACCTAACCCAAGAACTTGTGTTTTTGATTGCAGTGCCCGAAAAGCTGCCGAGTGCACAATACGCGCACGATCACGTTGATACTGGCTGTCTTGATTGCCCGCATTAAACTGTAAGCGGTGCTCTTCTTTTCCGCCGGTTCGGCGTGCGAGCCAACTGGTGTCTGGCGCGTTGTATTTATTGCTTGGGGCAGATGGCATGTGCGTGATGTGCTCTGACTCGTTGGATAGGGGTATTCTACAGCACAGCTTGAGTGGCAAGCTGTGTCTGAGGTTTTAGCATGGGTTAACAGCAAATGCTTGGCCAAACACAGCATTCTTAAGGGGGTAACAATGGGAACTTCAGGTGTAGTAGTGGTCACGGGTGGCACTAGAGGCATTGGCGCGGCAACCGCTAGGCTAGCTGCCGCAGCGGGATATAGCGTGTTGCTTAACTATGCCAACAACCACGCGGCGGCGAAGTCTTTAGTGGACGAATTGGTGGCATCTGGTGGGGACGCGCAGGCAATGGCGGCAGATGTCGCTTGTGAGTCTGATGTGATCGAGTTATTTGATCGAGCCGGTTCGATGGGTGAATTGATCGCGCTGGTGAATAACGCCGGTGTTTTGCAGCAGCAAATGTCTTTGATGGAAATGTCGCTTGAGCGTTGGCAGCAAGTACTGAATACCAATGTAATCGGCACCATGCTATGTGCCAGAGAAGCACTTCGCCGTTGGGCGCTCTCTCCTCATCTTGGTGCTAATCGAAGCATTGTTAATCTTTCATCCATCGCCGCAAGCTTAGGTGCGCCCGGAGAATACGTCGACTATGCTGCGTCGAAAGGCGCGGTGGACTCACTGACAAAAGGCCTGGCTTCGGAAGTCGCGGCAATGGGTGTGCGCGTAAACGCGGTTCGCCCAGGTGTTATTAATACAGATATACACGCCAGCGGTGGAGAGCCCGAGCGTGTGGCGCGGGTGGCAAAGTCGATCCCCATGGGGCGCGGAGGCGAGCCAGAAGAAGTGGCCCGCACAATACTGTGGCTGATCAGTCGCGAGGCGTCATATGTTACTGGTGCATTGCTGGATGTCAGCGGCGGGCGCTGAATCGCTTAAAAAAAAGCCCAGAAGTGTTCTGGGCTTTGCTTGTCACTGAAGGGCTAATTGCTGCTTAAGCAGCGCGTTTGAGCGTCGCAAACAGTTGCTCTAGCTCCAGTGCTTTAGGCTTCACCAGCCAGAACTGATTGCGGAAAGCGTAGAAGTTATCTAGCAGCTCTTGTCCCCAAGCACTGTCGGTTGCCGCAACGTATTTTTCCAGCATATCGGTCAAGTGATGGCGATAGGCTTCCGTGTCTTCGGTATGGATCCGCGAGATCTCCACCAGTTCGTGGTTGTAACGATCCACGAAGTAGCGCTCGCGGTCGAGTACAAAGGCCATGCCGCCGGTCATGCCTGCGCCAAAGTTAACACCTGTCTCACCTAAGACGACTACGCAGCCACCCGTCATGTATTCACAACCGTGATCTCCGATGCCCTCAACAACTGCGGTGGCGCCAGAGTTGCGTACGGCAAATCGCTCACCGGCTAAGCCACTGGCAAACAGCTCGCCGCCAGTCGCGCCGTACAAGCAAGTGTTGCCCATGATAGCTGACTCTTGTGGCTTGAAAGCGCTGCCCATCGGTGGACGAATAACGATTCGACCAGAGCTCATGCCCTTGCCGACGTAGTCATTCGCGTCACCCACTAAGTGCAAGTTCAGACCACCGGCGTTCCAGACGCCGAAACTCTGGCCAGCTGTGCCGCGGAAACGCACATCGATAGGTGCTTCGACCATGCCGTAGTTGCCATGGCGCTTGGCTATTTCACCTGACAAGCGTGCACCGATCGAGCGATCCGTGTTGCAGATCTCGTATTCGAACGTGCCACCGGTTTTGTTTTCGATGGCGGGCAGGCAATCTGCCACCATGCGTTCTGCTAGCTCGCCTTTGTCGAAAGGTTGGTTGCGTTCAACCGTGCAGTAACGTGGTGCGTCATCCGGTGCTCCACCTGTGCTGAGGATTGGGCTGAGGTCGAGCTTGCGCTGACGGTCAGTCTGTCCTTCAACAGGTGTCAGGTACTCGGTGTGGCCAATCAGTTCTTCAATTGAGCGCAAACCGAGTGACGCCAAGTGGCGGCGCACATCTTGGGCGACAAACTTCATGTAGTTCATCACCTTTTCAACATCGCCGTTGAAGTGGCGCATACGCAGCACTTTGTGCTGAGTCGCAACACCAGTAGCGCAGTTGTTGAGATGGCAGATTCGCAGGAATTTACAACCCATAGCGATCATAGGGCCGGTACCAAAGCCAAAACTTTCAGCGCCGAGTGCAGCAGCCTTGAGAACATCGCGGCCAGTCTTTAGACCACCGTCGCATTGCACGCGCACTTTGTCTCGCAAGTTGTTGGCACGCAGCACTTGGTGAGTTTCTGACATGCCAAGCTCCCAAGGGGAGCCCGCATATTTGACCGATGTGATCGGAGAAGCACCTGTGCCACCATCGTAGCCAGAAATAGTAATCAAGTCGGCGTAACACTTTGCAACACCGGCAGCGACTGTACCTACACCAGGCTCCGACACCAACTTCACCGACACCAGAGCTTCTGGGTTGACCTGCTTGAGGTCGTAGATCAGCTGTGCCAAATCTTCGATCGAGTAGATATCGTGATGCGGTGGAGGAGATATTAATGCAACCCCTGGCATCGAGTGGCGTAGCTTGGCGATCATGCGGTTGACTTTGTGACCAGGTAGCTGACCACCTTCGCCGGGCTTGGCGCCTTGCGCTACTTTGATCTGCAGCACTTCTGCGTTGACCAAATAGTGTGGTGTAACGCCAAATCGACCAGAGGCAATCTGCTTTATCTTTGATACTTTCAGCGTGCCAAAACGCGAGGGGTCTTCTCCGCCTTCACCCGAGTTGGAACGGGCGCCCAAGCGGTTCATCGCCTCGGCGAGAGTTTCGTGTGCCTCGGGTGATAGTGCGCCAAGGGACATGCCTGCAGAGTCAAAGCGCGAGAGAATGCTCTCGACGGACTCTACTTCGTCAATGGATATGGCTTCGTTTTCAGATCCCAGCTGGAGCAAGTCACGCAACATGGCAGGCTCTCGATCATCGCAGAGTGCCACATACTTCATGTAGTCGTCCCAATCGCCACTGCTAACAGCGGCTTGTAAGGTGTTAACGACATCTGGGTTATAGGTGTGGTATTCACCACCGTGAATAAACTTAAGCAAGCCACCTTGGTTGCAGTCGGCTGTCGCATCCCAGGCGTGAGCGGACAAGGCTTGCAAATCTACTTGTAAGTCATCGTAGTCCGCCCCTTGAATACGGCTAGTCGTGCCGACAAAACAAGTATCAACGATAACGTCGGAGAGACCGACTATTTCGAACAGCTGCGCGCCACGATAACTCGACACTGCAGATATACCCATCTTAGAGAGTATTTTTAGCAGGCCTTTGTTTATACCTTTGCGGTAGTTCTGCTCAAGGGTAGGAATATCCATATCCTCGGAGTCGATCTCGCCACTTCGCAGCATGCCTTGGATCGTCTCGTAAGCGAGGTAAGGGTAAATGCAAGTCGCGCCGTAACCAATAAGGCAAGCCATGTGGTGCGGGTCGTGTGCGCTGCCGGTTTCAACGATGATATTGGCATCACAGCGTAAGCCCACAGAAATCAAGGCGTGGTGCACCGCTCCAGTTGCCAGTAATGCAGGTGCGGGTAGAGTCTCTTGGCTGATATTTTTGTCAGACAAAATGATCATCGAGAAGCCAGCGCGCACTTTATCGATGGCTTGCTGGCAAATGTCGGCAATCGCTTCTTCGAGGTTTTTCTCTTTAAGAGAGTAATTGAGCTCTATGACCGCGTGTCGATACTCGCGTTCGTCGCCCATAGCCAGCAGCGTGGAGTATTTATCACGCGACAACATAGGAGAGCGCGCGACCAAGCGTTTTGCACCGCGTTCAGTGGTTTCGAATAGGTTGCATTCCGCGCCGAGGCAAGTCTCAAGCGACATCACGATAGATTCACGCAGTGGATCTATCGGTGGATTGGTCACTTGAGCAAACTGCTGACGGAAGTTGTCGTAGACCGAACGCACTTGTTGGGACATTACGGGATATGGTGTGTCGTCACCCATCGAACCGATGGCTTCTTGAGCGTCTTCTGCAAGCACACGTAGCACTTGGTCTCGAGTTTCAAAGCTGATGCCAAACATTTTCTCGTGCACCACGAGTTCTTCATGGCTTAGTGGAGGTGTTTCTTGGATCGCATCACGCAGTCGAGAGCGCAACTGCCGCGCGCCATTACGTAGCCAATGAGCAAAAGGTTTGTTACTGGCGAGTTTTTGATCGAGTTCGCTAGGCAGTAACAATTCGCCGGTCGCTGTGTCCACGGCCATCATTTGCCCAGGGCGTAATCGTCCTTTGCGCAGTACATCTTCAGGTTTGTAGTTGTGTACGCCAACCTCAGAGGCCAAAGTAATGTGGCGGTCTCGGGTGATGACGTAGCGGGCGGGTCGCAAGCCGTTTCGGTCGGTGCTGCAAGCGGCGTAGCGGCCATCGGTGAGTACGATGCCGGCTGGGCCATCCCATGGCTCCATGTGCATGGAGTTGTATTGCAGAAAGGCTCGCATATCAGGCGACATGTCGTCATTGTTTTGCCAAGCAGGTGGCACCAGCAAGCGCATCGCATGGAAGATATCCAAGCCGCCATGCACCAGTATTTCTAGCATGTTATCCAATGAGCTGGAGTCTGACCCGCTCATATTAATAAGCGGTTGCAGCTCTTGTAACTCAGGGATATTAGCCGTGAGCAACTTGTGCGAGCGTGCTTTGGCCCAATTGCGATTACCGCGAATGGTGTTGATCTCACCGTTGTGGGCTAGGTAGCGAAACGGCTGTGCCAGGCGCCATTGCGGCAATGTATTGGTCGAAAAACGCTGGTGGAACACGGCGATCGACGAGGTGAGCTCTTCGTTGCGCAGGTCCTGGTAGAAAACCGGCAGGTTTTCGGGCATCACCAAGCCCTTATAGAGAATAACGTCGGCAGAAAGCGTTGGCACATAGAAGTGATCGTCGTCTGCCATGGCAATTTCAGCACGGCGGCGTGCGACAAATAGAGCGCGGTTAAAAGACGCGGCGTCCATGTCGTCGGGCGCACCGATGAAGATTTGCTCGATGCTTGGCATTGATGCCAGCGCTTCAACGCCACAGGCACTTGAGTCTGTTGGTGGTGTGCGCCATCCGAGTGGCAATACACCGCTCTTTTCGGCGGCTGAAACCAAGGCTGCTTTGCCTTTTTCTCGCGCCTCTTCACTCTGGCCTAGAAAGCAGATAGCCGTTGCGTATTTGCGTGGCAGTTTGATGCCTTCTTCGGCGGCTACTTTGCGAATAAAGGCATCTGGTTTTTTCAGCAGCAATCCGCAGCCATCACCACTTTTACCATCGGCTGCAACTGCACCACGATGAGTCAGACGGGCGAGTGAATCGACGGCCGTTTGCACCAACCAATGGCTGGGCTCTCCGTCCATGTGCGCAATCAGGCCAAAGCCACAGTTGTCGCGTTCAAAATCTGGGTGGTAAAGGCCGTGTTGGGCCAGTTTATCCAAGGAGTTCATGGCTAAGCTACCTGCAATTACTGAATCCATGCTGAGCTCGTCTCAGCGGGCGTTGCTGCAAAATTGTGCAACAGCGATGCAAATTTGTGTGTTTTTCGAATGTTGCCCTGAACTAAAATTCGGGCTGCTCTAATTTCCGCTGAAGGCCAACGTGTGGCTAGCATGATCAGCTGATTTGAGCTGTGTTGCGTGAGTCATTCGAAGCTCGTTTTGGGGTAAGATTACTGCTGTAACCTCCTTTTGGCGAGCTTTAGCGTGTTGTACGCACCAAGGTCAGGGTTGAGAAACGCGAAGGTAAATAGCTTATTAAAAGCGTAACCGCAGCGGGTGAACAACGTAAAATTGGCCTGACTCGGCCACGCATTATAACTGGATGGAGAGGTTAACGCCAATTTGCGATTTGCATTTCCTTTGCATTTTGCTTTGAGCAGGCGTCGCACTGAGAGGGATTCAGGCCACACAGAAGGTGTGGCCTGAAAAAGCTGTTACTGAATAGCCTTTTGCACACTGGCAAAGCTGCGAATCCAAGGGGCATTTTTACGCCACACTGGCGGCAATTTGGCCACTGCATTGGTGGCTTCAGTGGGTGAGCTGAAGTCGCCATGTATCAATGAGAACCAACCCTTGCCGTCACGTTCGGTGCGGTAGATGGCGGTTTTATTGGTCATGCCGTTACTTGTGGCAAATAGGCGGAGGTCACGCTCGCTCCAACCGGCTGCCATTTGTGCGGTAAAGCGGTTGGAGTCACGACGCAATATCCACTGATGGCCACTGATCACACCTGCAACAAAATCGGTGCTGTCGGGCGCAGTGGTCACCGACGCTGCAGGTTTGCTGGCCACAGGAGCTGGTGCCACAGGAGCATTAGTAATAACCGGTTCTGGTTTAACAACTGCCTCAACAGGGGCGGGTGCTGGCGCGGGTTTAGGTTCTACTTTCGCCACAACAACAGGCTCGATCACCTCGGGTTCGAGAGCGGGTTTAATCGCCACTGGCGGTGTCGGTTCGGGGGCTTCAACCTCGGCCACTGGTTTTGGTTTGGCTGCAGCAGGCGTCGAGGCTTCGGCTGTTATCGGTTCCACGGCGGGTGGTACCAATTGCAGCTCCGCAGGTTGTGTCGAGGCGGTCGGGATGGCGATCTCTCGTATCGTTGTGCCTTCAAGGTCCAAACTAGAGCCACCGCTGAAAAAAGCCATTGCTCCGCCAGTCAATAACAGCGTGGCGCCAAAAACTAGCCATTTGGCCGATTTTCGGGAGGCCGCTGACCAATGCGCCGGTGACAGTAGCGCCTTAAACTGGCTGTTTTGGAAGTGGTGGTTGAGTGCTTCCGCCGCTGCTTGATCAATCTCACCGGGTAAGCCGCCTGTGGTCTGCGTGATCAAACGCATAGCGCGATCACTCAGGGGTAATTCACGATCGCTACCTGCCATCAATAATCGCGCATCGATGTATTCTTCGATTTGTTCTTCTTGTAGCAGTGGCTGACGGAACTCTTCAACTCGGCCTTGTGTTATTTGATCGGAATGCAAGTGACTTAACAGTTGCTCCGCTGGCATGACACTACTAAAGAGCAGCTTGAGTGAGCAGTTGAGGCTTTCGTTGAGATGATCCAAGTGGTTCAGCAAAAGCTGCAGTTCACGTCGATCCATTAGGTCAGCGTCTTCAAGCACCAGTAAGTTACTTGCGCCGGTGCGTTCGCTGTCGGCCAAAAAGCCCGTTAATTGCTCTAGGCAGTCGTCAACATGCGTTGGCGTGGTGCTTTTGTAGGCTCCCAGCATACTGCGCACAACTTGCTCGGCAGATTGTGTTGCACTTCCGCGAGCCACAAAAATACGTGACTGTTCGTACTGGGCGTTGATGATTTGCGCCACAGAGCAGGTTTTGCCACTGTTCGCTTCTCCTACCAATACAATTAGGTTGTCAGACTGCTGAATGGAGTCTTCCACTGCGTCTAGCAGATGATTGATCATGCTATCGACGTAGTAGCTTTGGCTACCAACTGGTGGTGTGAAGGGCTGGCCTTGCAGTCGCATGCCACGCAGTGCCACTTCAGACAGCCGCGGTACTGGGTCAGAAGGTGTTGATTTTTTTAGAGTTGTGTTTTCCCAGCGTGCACGAACTTGAGAAATCAAGCTGTGCAGCTTATCGTCGCTTTGCCGTGTAGTGGCGCCTGAGCGGTGCATTGACCTTTCCTCGCAAACTGCATGTCAAACTATTGTCTATCAAAGACTAATAGTTATCAATAAGTTGCGTAAGGTTCTTAGAAGAAAAATTAGAAGTGCAGACGGATTGACCTGCGCCAGTCATCAGCACGAGGCGTAAATTGTTGTCGAGTGTCTTTTTATCTCGGGCCATCAAAGCCAAAAAACGCTCGCTGTTCATGTCTTCTGGAGGTGCGACGGGCAAGCCGCATCGCAACACTAAATCGCGGCAGCGATCGGCCGTCACCTTGTCAATCATGCCTTCGGCTAGCGCGAGGTCAGACGCCATCACCAAGCCCGCGCCCACGGCTTCGCCGTGCAACCAGGAGCTATATCCAGTATGGGTTTCAATGGCGTGGCCATAGGTGTGACCGAGATTCAGCAGTGCGCGTTGGCCTGACTCGCGCTCGTCGTTGGCAACAACGCGTGCTTTTATGGCGCACGATTGTTCGATGGCGTGTGCAAGCGCGTCTCGATCGCGGCCAAGTATCGCGTCGACGTTGTTCTCAAGCCAGTTAAGAAACTCAAGATCCAGCCCTAATCCGTATTTAATGACTTCACCGACACCGGCTTTGAGTTCGCGCTCGGGCAGGGTGTCTAGCGTTTCAATGTCTATCAGCACTGCCTGTGGTTGATAGAAAGCCCCGATCATGTTTTTACCCATGGGGTGATTGATGCCGGTTTTGCCGCCCACGGAGGAATCGACTTGTGCCAAAAGCGTCGTGGGTACTTGCACAAACTTTACACCGCGTTGGTAACTGGCAGCGGCGTAACCGCAGACGTCTCCAACCACGCCTCCACCGAGGGCGACCAGAGTGCAGCTCCGGTCAAAACCCAGTTCCAATAGTCGGGTAAAAATAAGATTAAGTGTGTCGAGGTTCTTGAATTTTTCGCCATCGGGCAAGCTGATCAAATGTACTTGGCGATCATCTAGTGCATCGAGCAAGGCCTTGGCGTGCAAGGGTGCAACGGTCTCGTTACTGACAATTAGCACTTGCTTACCAGGGATGTGCTTTTTTAGTAGATCAGCGTCGTGCAACAGACCGGTGCCAATCAAGATAGGGTAGCTGCGCTCACCTAGTTCGACGTTGAGTGTATTCACGGGCTTTCCTGCTCTCTGGCTTTGGTTAGGTGGTGCGCTCTAATTTGCGTTGGATCGTTTGAGCGACATTATTAGGTGTGCGGTTATCGGTATCGACGGTGTGGTCAGCGAGGGCTAGATAGAGCGGTTCTCGGTCGTCGCGCAATTTTTTTAGCTTTTCCATTAGATTGCCACCTTGGAGCAACGGTCTGTTGCGGTCGGCCGATGTGCGCAAATGTTGGTTTTCTAGCGTGACTCGCAGATATATCACCGTGCCGCGAGCAGCTAGCATTTTGCGGTTTTCAGGCCGTAATACGGCGCCGCCACCGGTAGCCAAGACAATGTCCGTTTGCTTGCTTAGCTCGTCGATAATCTGCGATTCGCGGTCGCGAAATCCGCTTTCGCCCTCGAACTCAAAAATAGTGGGGATATCTACGCCGCAGCGTTCGACCAGTGCGTGGTCGCTATCAAAAAATGGTCGTTTGAGACGTTTGGCCAGCTGTCGACCTATTGTTGTTTTGCCAGCTCCCATGGAGCCGATTAAAAAGATATTCATGCCGAATTCTTAGACGATCAATCCCGCATTGTAGCACTCATGGAGGAACACGCCGCCAGAGAGACAGGCATAAAAAAGGGCAGCACGATGGCTGCCCTAATTTTAGTACCGTGAGACTTAGCGAGAAGCTGAAGAGTCACCGATGATCTTAGGTGTTACAAAGATCAATAATTCGTTCTTCTCGTCCCTGCTCAAATCAGAGCGGAACAAGCGTCCCAGAATCGGCAGATCGCCTAGGAAAGGTACTTTTGTCGTTTCTTTGGTCAGAACTTGCTCGTAAATACCGCCCAATACGACTGTTTCACCGTTGTCGACCAATACTTGTGTATTGACCTCGCGGGTATCAACCGTTGGTACCTGATTCTCGCCCGCACCGTACCATTCGCCCACGCTGTCTTTGTTGACAGTCAGGTCCATGATGATGCGGTCGTCAGGTGTAATTTGCGGCTTAACGTTCAAGCCCAGTACGGCCTTTTTGAAAGAAACAGTCGCTGCACCACTTGAAGACGCTTCGAGGTAGGGTATTTCTACACCTTGCTCGATGTGTGCTTCGTGTTGGTTAGCCGTGATTACTCGTGGTGAAGAAACGACCTCACCGCGGCCTTCAGCTTCCATCGCGGACAACTCAAGCTCCAAGAATGAACCCAGTGGTAGGGTGCCAAACTGGAAGCCGATGCTACCTGCTGGGTTAGAGGCGGGCAGATTAACGTTCCAACGGTTGGGTGATTCGATGTCTTCATCTTCACCGGCAATCGCTTGGTTGTAGACGTTAGATACTGCACCCAAGTTACCCGAGGTAATACCGTAGCCACCGCTCACGTTGTTGTCAGGGTAGCGAGTCAAGCCGACACGCATGCCCATCTCTTCGTTGAAGTCGTCGGTTGCAATAACAACACGTGACTCAATCAATACCTGGCGAACCGGAATGTCGAGCTTGGCAATAAGCGCGTGCATTTTTTCCAGTGATTCAGGCGTATCAGTGACCAAAACAGTGTTAGTACGCTCGTCGACCGATGCGCTACCGCGATCACTCAACAGACCTTCGTTACCGCCGGCAACTTCTTCACCGTCGTTGTCGAAGGAAATGCTCTTTTGACCAGTTCTCAATACTTCAGCAATTTCAGTTGCTTTGGCGTAGTTGACCTGGATCATCTCGGTACGCAACTTAGACAGCTTGTGTACTTTTTGAGCCGATTCGAGCTCCAACTGCTCGCGAGCAGCGATTTCGTCGGCAGGGGCTACCATCAGCACGTTGCCGTTTTGGCGCATCGCCAAACCTTTGGACTTCAGGATAATATCTAGCGCCTGATCCCATGGAACATTTTTCAATCGCAGTGTGACAAAGCCATTCACCGAATCACTGACCACAACGTTCTGGTCGGTAAAGTCAGCGAGTAGTTGCAGCACTGATCGCACTTCGATGTCTTGGAAGTTGAGTGACAAGCGCTCACCTTCAAAGGTTCTTTCTTTGCGAGCCGCAACTTCTTCTTCTGCCAGAGGGCGCAGTTCTATGGTGAACTGATTATCTGACTGATAAGCGATTTGCTCGTAGTCTGAACCACTCGCAGGGCGGATCTCAATGCGAACATTATCGCCGCGACGATAGGTGTCAATGAATTGCACCGGAGTTGCAAAATCCATCACATCTAAACGCTTGAGCAATGCGTCGTTAATGTCTATGTCACGCATATCGATAACGATCTTCTGACCAATTTGCTTGATATCGATCGGCGTATTGGGGTCAGACAACTTAAACGTGATTCGGCCTGCACCGTCTTCACTGCGACGGAAGTGCATATCGCGCAGTCCGCGAGTGCTGGTCATAGCCGCTGAATTGACAACCGCTGTCGCCGGGGCTGCTTGCTCCACAGCTGCAATAGGCTCCGGTGTGGAAGCACCAGCTGATGACATGCGAATCAAAACGTCGTCGCCGTCTACCGTTGTGCTGTAAGGGGAGAGCTCATTCAGGTTCACGATCAAACGTGTGCGACCTTGAAACTCCACCGCATTGATGCTGCGCACGTTGCCGCTGTCGACGGGTATCGTTCGTTTGGCCAGATCGTTGCGGGTGTCTGCAAAATCAAGCGCAATACGAGCAGGGTTGTCGATGGTAAAACCGTTTGGCTTATCAGCCGGGTTTTCCATGGTTAATCGCAGCTCAAGCAAATTGCCAGGCAGTTGATTAAAGCTCAGCGATTTCAACGCGTTTTGCGCTGCTAAAAGCTCGGTCGGCAAAACTAGGCTGCCAGCGAGCGCTGCTAAGGCGATCCAACGAGGCTTGCGGCTGCAAGTGATGTCGCCTTTGATTGAGGTTTTTGTATACCATTTGCTATTCATTAACATCACTCTTCACCTAGGGTCAGTTGGGCTTCTCGGGTAATCCAGTTGCCCATGCCGTCCTGAATTGTTTCTTCAATATCAATATTTGATTCGGAGACCGCGATTATTCGTCCAAAATTCTGTCCGGCGTAGTTGCCCGCTTTTACTCGGTGCACAACACCTTCTGAATCCTTAACCAAACCCCAGCTGTGGCCACCTCGGCCAAGCTCTCCAACCATATCCAGCGCGTCGAGTGGATACATTTCCAGCGCTTCGCGACGTCGATTTAGATCGGGTTTGTTTTTGTTGCTACCTAATGTCATCGGTGAACCTGCGTCCAAATCGGGAATTCCGAAGGGGTCGCGAAGGTCTATAGACACATAAGTAAAGCCTTTGTAGAGTTCGTACTCTGGCAGTGGCTCAACGTAACCGGCATGCGCTTGACGACGGTCTTTGACGTACTGTTCTAAGTCCGTCATTTGTCGTTCGCAGCCGGTCAGCAATGTCGATAATGCGATGAGCGAAAATGCAGCTACCGTTCTCGAGTAGTGGCGTGCGTTGTGTTCAACCGATTTCATTGCTCGTCCTCCCTCAAGTAACGATAAGTGGTTGCTGTCAAATCCATCACCAGTAGGTCTGAATCTTTGTCAGCTTTATCCGCGCCGATTTTTATGCCGTTCAAGGTCACGATGCGTGGCAGTGCTGCCAGGCCGCTGACAAATTCGCCAAACTCGTGGTACTTACCTTTCACGCTCACTCGAATCGGATGCTCGGCGTAGAACTCTTTTGGTATATCACCTAGAGGTCCAAAGTACTGCACATCTAAGCCAGCTCCGACACTTGTCTGTGAGAGATCGACCAACAAGCTCTCGATATCCACTTTGTCTGGCAACTGGCGCAGCATGATGGAAAACTCATTGCGCATATCGTCCAGCTGAAGTTTGTAGGCGTCTAAATTTGCAGCCTTGGCTGCAGCGACGTCGTACTCTTGTTTCAGTGACGTTTCTTGGCGCTTGTAGCTTTCAATTCGTTCAAGCTGTGGTTTGACCATGAAGTACCAATAGGCGGCGATCAGCAATGCACATGACACTGCAATCAGGCCTAGTCGGACGGGCAGTGGAGCACTACCAATCTTCTTCAGATCTTCTACGTCTAGATCATTTAAGTTAGCCATTGTTCTGGTCCTCATCCGAGCCGATTTTGTTGGCGCCAGGTGCGGTGTGCTTCAGTACCAGCTCAAAGGTGCTTCCGTTGGCGTCTTTTTCAGCGGTGATGTTTTTCACGCTGGGGTCAGACATCCAGGGAGAAGCGTCTAGAAGTCGCATGAATTCAGACACCCGAGCATTTGACTGGGTTCTGCCTTTCAGCGTCAGCTGCTCACCGTTTTGGCTCATATCAGAGAGTTGTATACCGCTGGGTATCGCGGTGGCAATCTCATGAAACAAGTGCACAATCTGCGGACGTTGAGTCTGCAATTGCTGAATGATTTCCATCCGCGAAAGCAATTTACTCTTGGTCGTCTCCAGCTCAGCGATTTCAGAAAGCTCGCTTTCTAGCGAGCGAATTTCACTCTGCAGATAGCTGTTACGACTCTTCTGATGGTCTGAATTGCCAGTGATGTACGTGTTAAAGGCTAAGCAGCCAACGATCGTCATCACGACACCGCTCGCCATCTGTATGCCAAACATCTTTGACTGCGCTTTGCGTTTTTCCTCACGCCAGGGCAGTAAGTTCATTTGAGCCATTATTCAAGTCCTCGCAAGGCCAACCCGCAGGCAATCATCATCGCGGGACCGTCTTGTACTAAGCGCTCTCTATCGACACCTTTGGCAAGGTCAACCATGCCGAAGGGCTGAGCGATAGTGGTCGGGGTACCGATCTGCTCTTGTATGTAGCTGTCGATGTTCGCGATGCTGGAGCTGCCGCCAGCCAGAATAATCTCGTCAACTTGCGTCTCTTGGCTACTGCTGTAGTAGAACTGCAAATATCGATTTATGTGCTGCGCGATGCTCTGCTTAAAAGGTTCGAGTACGTCTTGCTCATAACCTTCCGGCAGACCACCAACACGCTTGGCACGGCCGGCATCTTGATAAGACAAGCCGTAGCGACGCATGATTTCTTCTGTCAGCAATTTGCCGCCAAATGCCTGCTCACGTGTGTAGATCAACTGTCGATCTTGCATCACGTTTAGGCTGGTCATCGTTGCGCCTACATCGATGATGGCAACCGTTCCGTTAAGAAGGTGCTCATCACCACCAGCTAGCATCTCTAACGAGTGTTCGATGGTGTAGGGCTCAATATCGACAATCGCAGGTTTTAGCCCCGCCATTTTCAGCGTGGTGACGCGGTCATCGATATTTTCAGTTTTAGTCGCTGCGAGTAGCACGTCTACTTTGTCCGCCTGGCCGGCGGTTTCGCCCATCACTTGGAAGTCAATATTGACGTCGTTGATGGAGTAGGGAATGTGCTGCTCAGCTTCGAGATGGATTTGCATTTCCATATCGCTGTCGTTGAGACTAGCGGGCATGCTGATGATCTTAGTGATCACAGCCGAGCCAGAGACGGCAACTGCTGCGCGTGTCGCTTTCGTGCCGCTCTTTTTTACTGCTCGTCGCACCGCTTCGCCGACGGCCTCGATGTCCTGAATAGTTTTTTCATTTACCGAGTTGACGGGTAGCGGCTCGACCGCGTAAGACTCCACGCGCAACCCGCCACGCTGTCGCGTAAGCTCTAAGAGCTTGACCGAAGTCGAGCTGATGTCGAGCCCGATCATTTGGGAACTAGACTTTATACCAAACACAGTGTGTCCTCGTGTCGGAGCGCCCTAAAATTTGGGCCCCCTGGTTGCGTGGATCAGGCCTGCTCAGTAGTTTGGGCAAGTGCCTTCGACTACTAAAGAAGGTTCGAGTTGTGTAACGGCGCTTCTACTCAAAAATTAAGGCCTTAGCTAAATGCTGTAACCTATTCTTGTACGAATGATCGCTATACCACTCTTTTCCTTACAACTTTCATACATTGATTAGCTCGATCTGTCCGCGGCGCGGACTTCGAGTACAATCACGACTTTGCAGTTTGTGTACCGACACAACATTTTGACTGTTGCGAATCGGTGCGGTTTTTCGGATGAGAAGGCCGAATCCCCTCTAAATGACCCCGGTATTGTGAAAACATTCTTTAAGCTATCTGTTATCTGCTTGTTTTCTTTAGTGTTATTGGCACTTATTGCAGGTTTCGGTCTTGCAATGCACTACAAGAAAGACTTGCCATCCGTTCATGAAATACGTGACGTACAGATGTACGTGCCACTGCAAGTTTTTTCGAGTGACGGTGAATTATTGGCTGAATACGGCGAAAAGCGTCGGGTTGTTGCCACTATCGACGAAATCCCAAAAAAGATGCAGCAAGCCTTTATTGCCGCTGAAGATGATCGTTTTTACGAACACCCAGGTGTTGATTGGCAAGGTTTGGCACGTGCGGTTTACGTTTTGGTCTCGACCGGCAAAAAAGCGCAGGGTGGCAGTACCATCACCATGCAGATCGCTCGCAATCTTTTTCTCGACAATGACAAAAATTACAGCCGCAAAGCGAGGGAAATGTTGCTGGCGTTAGAAATCGAGCAGGAATTGAGCAAAGACGAGATTCTCGAGCTTTACCTGAATAAAATATTTTTTGGTAATCGAGCTTGGGGAGTAGGGGCTGCAGCGTTTGCCTATTATGGAAAAACGCTTGATCAGCTAGATTTGGCAGAAATTGCCATGATCGCTGGCTTGCCCAAAGCACCTAGCGCATACAACCCTCTGGCCAATCCGACTCGCGCTGTGGTTCGTCGCAACTATGTTTTGCGCCGTATGCGAGAGTTGTCGATGATTAGCCAGCAGGATTTTGACCTAGCGAGTGTTGCTCCCGTCACCGCTAAACTGCATGTGGCGCAGCGTTCACTCGAGGGTGGCTATGTGGCTGAGATGGTGCGTTCGGAGTTGGTGCAGCGCTTTGGTGACTCGGCTTACAGCGACGGCTATCGTGTGTATACGACGTTGACATCGCGTGCACAGCGCGCCGCCACGGAGGGTTTACGCCGTGCCTTGCATAGCTACGAAGAGCGACACGGATATCGGGGGCCGCTGCAAACTCTGGACGAAGAGACATTGCTCGACGAGGTAGCGCTCTCACAGGCTCTTTCTGAGGTGCCGCGTTTTGGTGAGTTGTCAGTGGCTGTGGTTCTTAGCGTCGAAACAGACAGCGCGACTATACAGTTAAATGACGGTGGAACTGCTCGCCTCTTATTAGAAGGTGTGCAGTGGGCGCAAAAGCGACTCTCTATTGACGAGTTAGGCGAAGAAATTGAGCGTGTTGACCAAGTTTTAAGTCGTGGTGACTTAATTTACGTAACTCCTGGCGACAATGCACAGCTAAAGCTTGCTCAGTTGCCAGAGCCTGAAGGTGCGTTTGTCGCGCTGGACCCGCGCGACGGAGCAGTTTTGGCTTTGGCTGGTGGTTATCAGTTTGAGCGCAGTAAGTTTAATCGCGTCATGCAAGCAGAGCGTCAGCCAGGCTCTAACTTCAAGCCATTTGTCTATTCAGCGGCACTGGATGCGGGCTTAACGGTCGCTTCGGTCTTTAATGACGCGCCGGTTGTCTTTAACGACGACAAGCTTGAAGACGTTTGGCGCCCTGAGAATTACTCAGGGCGTGTGTACGGGCCAACTCGTTTGCGCGAAGCGTTGGTGAAATCTCGCAACTTGGTGTCGATTCGCATTTTGCGCAAAATCGGCATCAATAACGCCATCAAGTACATTGATCGTTTTGGCCTGAACAGTAAGGAAATGCCTCGAGATCTCTCCTTAGCACTCGGTTCTGGGGTGCTCAAACCTATTGAGTTGGTGCGGGCGTACGCTGTTTTTGCCAACGGCGGCTACTTAGTCGAGCCCTATTTTATTCGTCGCATAGAAGATCGAGACGGTAACTTGCTGTTTAATGCGTCCCCACAAATAGCCTGCGAAGACATTGCTTGTGTAGAAGGCATGCAGCAGAAAATCGCTGAGTTTGACCAAAACACGTTGGCAGGTGACGAGCAAGACCTGACGTCTCCGGTGCTCGCTCAGCGCGTATTGGAAGCAGATAACGCCTTTCTCATGAATTCAATGTTGCGAGAAGTGGTGCGCCGAGGAACGGCCGTGCGAGCTGGCAAGGCGTTGGCGAGACCAGATATTGCGGGGAAAACAGGCACCACCAATGAGCAGATGGATGCGTGGTTTACGGGTTTTCATCCCGACATTGTAGCCACGGCCTGGGTTGGTTTTGACCAAGTGAAAACACTGGGAGCAAAAGAGACGGGCGGGAGAGCGGCTTTGCCGATGTGGATCGATTTTATGCAAACTATGCTCGACGGCGTACCGGTTAGTGAGTTGATCCCGCCGGACAACATTGTTCGACTGCGCGTCGATAAAGATACTGGCAAACGTGCAAGAGCGGGTTCAGATGGAGCAATGTTTGAGTACTTTCGCGGGACAGCGGTAGAGCAACCGGTTGTGTCGGGAGAGGCTCAGCCCTCAAAAACGAAAGAGCCTGTCTGGAACGTCGAGCCAGTGCTACCTGAAGAAGCGCAGCAAGAAGACATCAGAGATCAGCTCTTCTAGCTAGTTTTGCCAAGGTGGCCTAGCAAAAGCCTGACTGTCGCGGCGCTGACAGTCAGGCTTTTTTGTTGGGCGATCGTTAATTATTATTGGCACTCAGATACAAAAAAGCCCCGAGAAATGCACGGGGCTTGCTGTTTTTAACACACAGGCAGTTTTAGGCTTGGTGGTACGTGGGGCTGTACTTTTGCACCGCCGCAATCGCCGCACCGACATTATCTGGGTTGACATCGGGCGTCACGCCGTGTCCAAGGTTAAAAATGTGGCCAGTGCCTTTGCCGTAGCTGGCTAGAACACGTTGCACTTCTGCTTCGACGGTCTCAGCAGTGCCATAGAGCACGCCTGGGTCAAGGTTGCCTTGCAGTGCGACTTTGTCTTGTACCAGCTCTCGAGCTCGGCTCAAATCGGTGGTCCAATCCACGCCGAGGCCATCAGCACCCACGGTGGCCATATCCGCTAGTCGCTCACCAGCGCCTTTGGTGAACATCACCACTGGTACACGACGGCCATCGGCTTCACGTGTTAAGCCATCAACAATTTGCTGCATGTAATTGAGCGAAAACTCACGATAGGCAGCAGGGGTTAGAACACCGCCCCATGTGTCAAAAATCATCAATGCCTGTGCGCCTGCGGCCACTTGGGCGTTAAGGTAGCTCGTGACAGATTGGGCAAGCGTGTCCAGTAATTTATGCGCGCTGGCTGGATCGCTGTAAAGCAGGCCCTTGCTATGGCTGAAAGTTTTTGTACTGCCGCCTTCGACCATATAAGTGGCAAGAGTCCACGGGCTGCCTGAAAAACCAATCAGAGGCACGCTGCCATCGAGTTCAGCCCTGATAGTGCGAACGGCATTCATGACATAGCCTAATGAATCCTCAGGATCAGGCACGCCGAGCTTGTTTATGCTGGCTGCGTCACGCAACGGGCGCTCAAACTTAGGGCCTTCTCCTTCAGAGAAATAAAGCCCCAGACCCATCGCATCGGGGATGGTGAGAATGTCCGAGAACAAAATGGCCGCGTCTAGCGGAAAGCGTCGCAGCGGTTGCATGGTGACTTCGCAGGCGAGCTCTGCGTTTTTGCACAAGTCTAGAAAGCTACCCGCTTCCGCGCGCGTGGCGCGGTATTCAGGTAAATAGCGTCCTGCTTGTCGCATGATCCAGCAAGGTGTTTGGTCAACTGGCTGACGCTGCAAAGCACGTAAAAAACGGTCGTTTTTTAGCTCACTCATGCAGTGGCGCTCTTTGGTGCGACCAATGCCAGCTGGCTGGTGATGCTCTTTGCGGCTTCACGCCCTTCAAACACGGCTGTAACCACTAGGTCAGAGCCGCGAACCATGTCGCCGCCCGCATAAATTGCAGGGTTGCTAGTCTGAAAAGGCACGCTTGGGTTGGTTGATACGCGGCCGCTTTCATCGGTTTTGATGCCAAAGTCGCTCATCCATGCAGCAGGACTAGGGCGAAAACCAAAAGCAACCAACACAGCGTCGGCAGGTAGTACTTCTTCAGTGCCTGGCACAGGCTCAGGGCTGCGGCGGCCTCGTTCGTCTGGCTCACCCAACTGAGTAGTGATCACTCGCACGCCTTCAACTTTGCCGTCGCCAATAATTTCAATGGGTTGGCGATTCCACAGAAATTCCACGCCTTCTTCTTTGGCATTGGCGACTTCACGCACGCTGCCAGGCATGTTTTCTTCGTCGCGACGATAAGCGCAGGTCACGGTAGTGGCTTGTTGGCGAATTGAAGTGCGATTGCAATCCATCGCGGTATCACCGCCGCCCAAGACGACAACTTGCTTGCCTTCGAGATTGATAAACTCGTTTTGTGCCCAGCCTTCGGTCTCATTGATATTGGATATCAAGTAGTCGAGCGCTGCATGCACACCGGGCAGGTCTTCTCCTGGGAAGCCGCCCTTCATGTTGGTGTAGGTGCCCATGCCGAGGAATACAGCATCGTACTCGTCAACGAGCTTCTGAAACGGGATGTCTACGCCGATGTCCGTGTTGAGTACAAACTCAACTCCCATGCCCTCGAGGATCGAGCGACGATTGCGCACCACGTCTTTCTCGAGCTTGAAAGGGGGGATACCAAAAGTCAGCAGGCCGCCTATTTCGCAATAACGGTCATAGACAACGGATTTAATGCCGTTGCGTGCCAGCACATCAGCACAAGCGAGGCCCGCGGGTCCTGCACCAACAATGGCTACGCGATGGCCAGTCTCGACAACATCATCTAAGTTGGGGCGCCAGCCGAGTTTGAAGGCTTCGTCGGAAATATATTTTTCAATTGAGCCGATGGTGACGGCACCAAAGCCATCGTTGAGTGTGCAGGCACCTTCGCAGAGTCGGTCTTGTGGGCAAACGCGGCCGCACATTTCCGGCAGCGAATTGGTGCGATGTGACATCTCAGCTGCTTGCGTTAGCTTGCCTTCGGCAATCAACTTCAGCCAGTTGGGTATGTAGTTGTGAACAGGGCATTTCCATTCGCAGTATGGGTTGCCGCACGCTAAGCATCGCTCACTTTGAGCAGACGCTGTCTCAGGATCGAATTGGCCGTAGATTTCGCCAAATTCTTTGATACGCATTTTCGCCGGTTTTTTTTCCGGGTCTTGGCGTGGCAGATCTATAAACTGAAGTACGTTTCTGTTGCCCATGTGCTCGCTCGAATAATCTTGAGGGGTTGCGTGGGTCGCCCACGCAGAAGCATCCCCCAATAGAATAGGGGGATAGTACTTTAACAGATTACGGGTGCCATATAGCTAGTGCGGCGGGTAGAAATTACCGTCGAAGCAACACCCGTTGCAGCTGTGGGCTTTTAAGCGCTCAGTTTGGCCTTGATCGCGGCGCTGACGGAAGACATGTCTGCCCGTCCTGCTAGCTGAGGCTTAAGCATGCCCATCACCTTGCCCATTTCTTTGATCGAAGAAGCACCGGTTTTGACTAGTGCTTCATCAATCATGTTGTCGAGTTCGGACTCACTCAGCTGGGCTGGCATGAATTCTTGCAAAATCAGCAGCTCGGCTTGTTCCTGTGCGAGCAAATCGTCACGACCAGCGGCAGCGTACTGCTCGCTAGATTCGCGTCTTTGTTTGCACATTTTGTCCAGTACGGCCAACGCGCGCGCATCGTCTAACTCGATACGCTCGTCGATTTCAATCTGCTTAAAAGCAGCTGATATCGATCGCAGTACGACCAGGCGGGATTTTTCACCGGCACGCATAGATTCTATGGTGCTGGTTTTTACACGCTGAATGATTTCACTCATCGACAACAACCTCTAATGATTAATTAGTAGAGGCGAACGCGGCGAGCAGCTTCTTTAGAAAGCTTCTTCTGGTGGCGCTTTACAGCGGCAGCCAATTTGCGCTTGCGCTCTGTTGTTGGCTTCTCGTAGAACTCGCGACGACGAGTCTCAGTTAGGATGCCAGCTTTCTCACAAGAGCGCTTGAAACGTCGCATAGCGACTTCAAAGGGCTCGTTTTCTTTAACCTTAACGTTAGGCATTTATCGCACAACCTTGGTGTAAGCAGAATTCTGCTTGTGTTTGGAGTCGGAAAACCGGAGAGTATAACCCCATCTTATCCGAGTCGCCAATAGAGAGTTTCGCACTTTCATGCAAGTTCTAGGCATAGAATCATCGTGTGACGAGACAGCAGCCGCTGTTTACTGCACAAAAGAGGGCTTATTAGCCCATCAAGTATACAGTCAAATTGCATTGCACGACGCCTATGGAGGCGTGGTTCCCGAGCTTGCTTCACGCGACCATGTGCGCAAGTTAATGCCAATGGTTGATGCAGCGTTACTTGAAGCCGGCTGTTCATTAGAGCAATTGCACGGCGTCGCCTACACCGCTGGGCCTGGATTAGCAGGCGCACTGTTGGTTGGTGCTGTAGGTGCACGTTCGCTGGCTTTTGGCGCGGGTTTGCCCGCTATCGGGGTCAATCACCTTGAAGGGCACGTGCTTGCGCCTTTGCTTGAAGATCCTGCGCCCTCTTTTCCGTTTTTGTGTTTGTTGGTGTCGGGCGGGCACACCGAAATTGTGGCGGTTCGAGGTGTGGGTGAGTATGAAATGCTTGGCGGTACTCTGGACGATGCTACCGGCGAAGCATTTGATAAGACCGCGAAGCTTATAGGTTTGGGGTATCCGGGCGGCGCTGCATTGGCAGCTCTAGCAAAAGAAGGTGATAGCACTGCTTTTAAATTTCCGCGCCCCATGACTGATCGCCCCGGGTTAGATATGAGCTTTAGTGGATTAAAAACGGCTGCCATCACGCAATATCGAAAAGTCGGCGATGACCGCCGAGCGGATATTGCAGCCTCTTTTCAAGCGGCGGTGGTCGACACTTTGGTGATTAAGGTGACACGAGCGCTTAAACAAACCGGTTTAAAGCGTGTGGTAGTGGCCGGTGGTGTAGGCGCTAATACCTCTTTGCGATCGGCGTTAAAAACGTTGGCTAGTAACATAGGTGGCGAGTGTTTTTATCCGCGATCCGAGTTCTGCACCGATAATGCAGCCATGATTGCACTGGTGGGTGCGTTGCGTTTGCAGGCAGGCGAGCGCAGCGAAGATCTCGCTGCGGGCATTCAACCTCGATGGCCACTGGATAAGCTACGGCCGCCAAGTAGGGCATAGAGGCAAGGCGTAGGGTGGTTTTTGAGGTTTTGCGGTTGAGTTCTCGCGCCTACGAGGCTCTAAAATAGGCGACTTTGTCGGTTAACTCATACGATTTTTGTTTCATAACGTCACTAATACCGGCTGCTTCTTCGGCTAACGCAGCATTCTGTTGCGTCGAGGTGTCAATCTGGATCAATGCTTGATTAATTTGTTCAACACCTAGCGCTTGTTCAGCACTGGCGACGCTAATCCTGCCCACAAATTCCGATAGTTCAACGATCGATCCGACAATTTCTGTCAGTTCCTGTTCTGATTGTTTGACGAGAGTGACGCCGTCGCTGACTTTCACAGCGCTGTCTTCAATCAGAGCTTTGATTTCTCTAGCTGCCGCAGCACTTCGTCCTGCGAGCTGGCGAACTTCTGTAGCTACTACAGCAAACCCTCTGCCTTGCTCGCCTGCTCGTGCTGCCTCTACTGCCGCATTCAGTGCCAGCAAATTGGTTTGGAAGGCGATTTCATCGATGACCGAAATAATAGCCCCGACTTGGTCGCTGGAGGTTGCTATGGCTCGCATTGCTTCGGCAGTCTTTTCTGATACCTCACCGCCGAGTTTGGCTTTGGTAAGCGTTTGTGTTGCTAGCTGGCTGGCTGATTCGGCGTTAGATGCATTTAGCTTCAGCGTACTGGTGATCTCCTCCATGCTCGATGCAGTGTTCTGGAGTTCAACGGCTTGAGCTTCAGTGCGTTCGCTCAGGCCAAAATTGCCAGCGGATATTTCGCTTGCGCTTCCCTTGATCTCATGTGAAGTATTGATGACATCAGCAAGGATTTCTCGCAATTTATCCCGCATCTCTACAATTTCGGCGTAAACACCTACGCGCTTGTAGTCATCGTTTTTTACGCTCAAATCACCGGAGCTTATTGATCTGGCGAAGGCGAGTACCTCTGAAGGGTCTCCCCCGATAGGTAAATACATCAACCGGTGCGTTAAGAAATAAACGCACGCTAATGCGATGCCGATAAACAACACCGCAATTGCAGAAGTTAATTTGAGATTGTCATTGGATGCCTGGTTAATGGCTTTCCAGGGGGACCAAGCCCAAACTGTCCAGCCCAGATTTTCAATACGTTTTGAAATAACAAAATATTTACCCGTATCTGAATCGTATGAATGACGGCTGTTACTTGGTGATTTATGGCTGGTGTAGGATTTTTGTAATTCGTATAAGTTTTTCCCAATGTCTTCTGGGTTTTTGGCTGACAGAATAAATCCGTCGGCTCGATTGACATATATTTGATTGTCCTTAATCAAATCTCTCACAAAATCGGATATTTTATTGAGGGGTAGGTTTATCGACAGTACACCCACTATTACTTCGTTTCGCACAACTGGGACTGCCACGGCCATAACTAAATCATTGTCTGAACTTGTATAGGGTGTAGTGATAATGTTTTTCTCAGCACTAAATCCGCGCAGATACCACTCGCGTTTCTTTTCAAGAGCGTTGAAATTTGGGATCATGCCGTCCCTATTGGCGGAGTAGGTTGTGCCTCCTTGAATAGCGACGTATGCGTCTAGTACGCCAAATTGTTTTTTCAGCGCATGCAGCTTTCCGAGAACTTCCGGTAAGTCAATTTTTCCACCTTGTTCGATATCTATGTTCTTAGCGGTAATTTCCAGTGCGTCGAACATGCGAGCCATTCTCTCTTCGACGGCTTTGGCTACCATGTGAGATTGATCATCTAGCTTTTGGGTGTATTCAGAAACAGATGCTGATTTGAATCGCGTGAATCCAATGGTCGATATTGTCACAACCACGATAGACAATAGTATGCCAACAAGTAGTATTAATTTTGTTTTTACGCTCATAGAGTTCATCCGTTAACGCTATTCGTGGTTTTGTTTTTATGGATTTATTTACAAGCTTATCTCGGCAGTGGGTAGGTAAAACTTAGTATTTTAAAGATTTAGACGGTGTAAGAACAGTATTGTTCGAGCTGTCATAAATCGATTCTAAATCGCAAAAAATAATTTTTTTATTCGCCTGGTGAAGAAATTTCTGGTAGTGAATTTTATGGTTTTTGGAGCGTGGCTGTAATTTTGGAAGGGAGTGATTTTGCTCGGGAATTTTCTGCTGTGGCAATGGAATAAAATATCCTGTTGCCGGCTTTGTTTCTGTGTTTTATCTGCTCTGCTGCATTATGTTGATCGCAGGAGATATTTAAAGAATTTTAACGATTTTTGTCCGAAGTACTAGAAAATTGACTTAGCGGTTTGAGCGGCATAGAAGTGCACCAGGACGCTGGGGCTGCTTATTCAATATGTTCAGATAGGTGAGCGCATTAACAATGAAGCTAGAAGGCCGCAGCGTTTTAGAGGAATCGGTGCGTGGCGGGTTGCTGATTCACGTATATGGTAGGAGCGGTGTTTGCAATCGCTCGATGACTAAAGTGTGAATCAGAGTGTTAGTAAGCTGCCAAGCTTGCACTTTTGGGCGCGTCCTTACGCCTAGAACAAAAATCTACTCCGATGGTTTTTGCTTTTTCCCCACTTTGGGCTCTTCGCCTCGAAGCAATCGCTTGATATTGGCCTTGTGACGCCAGTAGAGCATCGCCGACATGAGCACGGATGTAGCCGTTAGCAATGGTGAGTGCAGCACAAGCCACAAATAGACAGGCACTGCTGCAAATGTAACTAGAGCCGCCAGTGATGAAATGCGGCCTAATGCGAGTACAGCGAGCCATGTAGCAGCCGCTAATACGCCGCAAAGCCAGCTGGCGCCAATGACTGCGCCCAAGGCTGTGGCGACACCTTTGCCTCCTTTGAAGCCGAACCAGACCGGGTAGAGGTGACCCAGGAAGCTGCCAAGAGCCGCTGCCGATATCGCCTCTGCGCTGCCAAAGTAGATAGTGGCGATAGCGGTTGGCAGCAAGCCTTTCAGCATATCGCCCATAAGTGTTATTGCCGCCGCTTTTTTTCCACCCAGCCTCAATACGTTGGTGGTGCCGGGGTTTCCTGAGCCGCCTTCACGCGGGTCGGGCAGGCCCATGATCTGGCAGGTGAGTACTGCACTTGAGATGCTGCCAATCAGGTATGCGGCGAGTCCAACGAGCAGGCTGGTGATCAAGAGCGAGTCTCCAATATAGTCTGTAGGCTCATGGTAACAAGTAGCTGGTGGACAGTGCACTACTTGTCTTGTGTTGTAAAAAAGTTTCACAAAGTTTGAGTGGATGAATTATAAGAGGTAGCATGCATAGATTAGAACTCGACAGTGGGGGTTTGGCGGCTCTGTCTTCATGATTAAATCTCACTATCGCGACGACGATCGTGTGCATGTGGTGATTGTGCAGGCAAATCAGTCGCTTAGTTGGCGTGGAAACGTGCTGATAGCCTGTTGTTTGGGTAGTGTGAGTGGATTACTTGGGCTCGTTTTAGCGCTCCAAGGCTTCTGGCTTGTACTACCTTTTGCAGGGTTGGAGACGCTTTTGCTTCTATATGCGTTCTACGTCGTTTCTCGTCGGCTCAGTCGACTTGAGGTGATAACCGTCGATGAAGACGCTATTCGCGTTGAATGGGGGCGGGTAGAGCCAGAACAGTCGATAGAGATGAGTCGGTATTGGTCTCGACTAAAATTTCATTTGCCAGAGAGCCCCTTTGAAACGGGTGATTTGAGTCTCAGGTGCCAAGGTCGTTCGGTCCCTCTGGGTTGCGCGCTAGGCCGAGACGAGAAAAAAAGATTACACAAATTATTGTCGGCAGTTTTAGGCTAGGTACCTGTACGTTCTGGGCATCGCGACTGCTGTTACACAAACGCTTTAACTATAAGAACCATCGTTGGAGGAGCAAGTATGAAGTCGACAGGCCTCTCAAAGGCTATCGCAACGGCTGTCGGATTGACCCTAGGTGGGTCGGCCAGCGCCGTAGAAGAGCACAGTGCTGCGCTAAACATGACCAAGGGCGCAACAGATATCAGCGCCGAAGTTTATGGCTTGCACATGACGATTTTCTACATCTGTTGTGTGATAGGTGTGCTGGTGTTCGGGGTGATGTTTTACTCTATCTTCAAACATCGCAAATCCAAGGGTGCAGTTGCAGCGACCTTCCACCATTCAACAGTAGTAGAAGTTGTCTGGACGGCCGTTCCGTTGATTATTTTGATCAGCATGGCTATCCCAGCGGCTAAGACACTGATTGCCATGGAGGACTCCAGTGAGTCCGACATGACCATCAAAGTGACCGGCTATCAGTGGAAGTGGCACTACGAGTACATGGGCGAAGGCGTCGATTTCTATTCTCAACTAGATGCTGAGCACAACGTCGCTCGTCAGCTCGACTCTGGTGTTGATGTCAATCAGTTCCATTGGTACTTGAAAGAAGTAGACAACGAGCTGGTGGTGCCTGTTGGTAAAAAGATTCGTTTTTTGCACACTGCTGCTGACGTTATTCATGCTTGGTGGGTGCCTGACTTAGCCGTCAAGAAAGATGCTATCCCTGGTTTCATCAACGAAAACTGGGCGTACATTAACGAACCTGGCGTATTTCGTGGTAAATGCGCTGAGTTGTGTGGTCGCGACCATGGTTTCATGCCGATCGTAGTACGTGCAGTCACACAAGAAGAGTTCGACGTGTGGTTGGCCGAGAAAAAAGGCGGAAGCACCGAAGTCGCAGCGGCAGACTCAACAGCTGAAGCTGTTGTCGAAACAGCTGGCGGCGGTGGCGAAGCTGCAGCACCTGCGGCTGAACTGAGCCAAGAAGATCTGATTGCGCATGGCAGCGAAGTTTATGCTCAGCAATGCGTAGCCTGTCATCAGACAAAAGGGCAAGGCATTCCGCCGATGTTCCCAGCAATTACGGGCAGCGCAGTGGCAACCGGTCCCATCGAAGATCACATCAATATTGTCCTTAATGGTAAGCCCGGCACTTCGATGGCAGGCTTCAAAGGACGCTTGAGCGATGAAGATCTCGCCGCTGTAATCACCTTTCAGCGCAATGGCTTAGGTAATAGCGTCGGCGACAGTGTGCAGGCTGCACAGTTGGCTGGTAACTAAGATGATGATCAAGATTAGGCAGGAGAACAAAGCATGAGTGCAGCAGCTGATTCGCATCACGACGATCATGATCATCATGGTCCAGAAAAGGGCATAAAGCGTTGGCTTTACACGACAAACCATAAAGATCTAGGGACTTTGTATCTCTGGTTTGCGTTCATTATGTTTTTTATCGGTGGTTTGATGGCATTGGTCATTCGCGCCGAGTTGTTTACGCCGGGCATGCAGTTTGTTGACCCAGGTTTTTTCAACAGCATGACAACCATGCACGCGATCATCATGATCTTCGGTGGCGTCATGCCAGCGTTTGTTGGTTTGGCTAACTGGATGATCCCGATGATGGTTGGTGGTCCAGACATGGCATTGCCGCGTCTGAACAACTGGTCGTTCTGGATCATGCCTTTTGCACTTTCCATCTTCCTATCGACTCTTCTGATGGAAGGTGGCGGCCCAGCTTCTGGTTGGACGCTCTATGCGCCACTGTCCTTGCAAGGCGGGGATAGCTTTGCGTTTGTGATTGTGTCTATTCACTTCATGGGCATCAGCTCGGTGATGGGCTCAATCAATATCATCGCCACCATTTTGAACATGCGTGCACCTGGCATGACGTTGATGAAAATGCCATTGTTTGTTTGGACTTGGTTGATCACTGCGTTCTTGTTGATCGCAGTTATCCCGGTATTCGCCGGTGCGGTGACCATGTTGCTGACTGATCGTTACTTCGGTACCAGTTTCTTTAGTGCCGCTGGTGGTGGTGACCCCGTTATGTACCAGCATATTTTCTGGTTCTTCGGTCACCCTGAGGTGTACATCCTGATTTTACCTGCTTTTGGTATCGTCTCTCAGATCATCCCGACCTTCGCTCGCAAGCCTCTGTTTGGCTACAGCTCAATGGTTTACGCGACTGGTTCTATCGCGTTCTTGTCGTTCATCGTTTGGGCGCACCATATGTTTACTGTGGGCATGCCGTTGGCGGGGGAGCTGTTCTTTATGTTCGCCACTATGATGATCGCAGTGCCAACGGGTGTGAAAGTCTTTAACTGGATAGCCACCATGTGGCGCGGTTCAATGACCTTCGAAACACCCATGCTGTTCGCACTGGGCTTTGTTGTCATGTTTACCTTTGGTGGTTTTTCTGGCCTGATGCTGGCGATGACTCCAGCTGATATTCAGTATCACGATACTTATTTTGTTGTGGCGCACTTCCACTACGTGTTGGTTCCGGGAGCGATTTTCTCGATCATTGCTGCTTGTTACTACTGGTTGCCAAAATGGACTGGCAATATGTATGACGAAAAACTCGGCAAAATGCATTTTTGGCTCTCAACGTTCTTCGTGAACTTGTTGTTCTTCCCTATGCACTTTGTTGGTTTGGCTGGTATGCCGCGTCGTATCCCAGACTACAACTTGCAGTTTGCTGATCTGAACATGTGGGCGACTGTTGGTGCTTTTGGCTTTGGATTTTCACAGGTGCTGTTCCTGTTCATCGTGATCAAATGCATCAAAGGTGGCGAGAAGGCAACTGACCAAGTTTGGGAAGGTGCTGAAGGTCTTGAGTGGACAGTGGCCTCTCCGGCTCCGTACCACACCTTTGAAACACCACCTGAAATAAAGTAATGCTAACCTCCTCGGTGCGAACTGCACCGAGGAGATTTGGCCGTGAATGAGGCTTTGACAGTTTTGCAGCAAGATGACGGTAAGGCAGGGCGTATGAAGTTGGTTTTCGTGTTGGGTGCCATCGCGTTGTTTTTTTACGTTGCTGGTATCTACACAGTGATGGCCAGTTAAGCCATGGCTAACACGGAACTCCAAAACAAGACCCTTGTTGTTTCCATGAAGCTGGTGCTCGTGGTTGTCGGGATGTTTGGTTTTGGTTACCTGATGGTGCCAATCTATAACATCTTGTGCGAAGTAACGGGGCTCAATGGCAAGACTGGGGTCATTAGTACTGTACAAGCCAGCGAGCTAGTGATCGACGAAGATCGCTGGGTCAATGTCGAGTTCACGGGCACAGTAAATGTATCGGGTCCTTGGGAGTTTAAGCCGGCGCAGGCTAGCCTAAAAATCCAGCCGGGCAAGCAATATTCCATCAGCTATGTGGCCAAAAACTTGGCTGATCACAAGGTTGTTGGACAAGCGGTCCCTAGTGTTACGCCACGACAGGCCTCAAAGTATTTCAGTAAAACAGAGTGTTTTTGCTTCACCAATCAGGTTTTTGAGGCAAGTGAAGAAAAAGACATGCCGGTAGTTTTTGTGGTGGATCCGGCACTGCCAAAATCAGTGGACAGCATTGTGTTGTCTTATACGTTTTTTGATACCGGCAAAGAATAAGAAGATCGCCAGTATTAAATTCAAATTTTTAAAGCGCTAGATAGGGGGTTAGGGCATGACCGCTACAACCGGATATTATGTTCCGCACGATGCTAAATGGTCGATTGTCGGTTCGGTTGGCTTGTTTATATTTTTTATTGGATTGGCACTGTTACTTAATGGTGGCGGGGCACTGACCATGTATGTTGGCATGGCAGTAACAATTTATATGATGTTTGGTTGGTTTGGCCAAGTAGCCAAAGAGAGTGAAGCTGGTCTCTATAAAGCTCAGGAAGATCTCTCATTCCGCATGAGTATGGCGTGGTTCATCTTCTCAGAAGTAATGTTCTTCGCGGCCTTTTTTGGTGCCCTGTTTTATGCTCGCAATCTGTCTGGTCCTTGGTTAGGTGAAATAGGCAGCGCGACAAATTCAGTGTTGTACCCAGCGTTTGATTACGTCTGGCCTAACAACGGTCCTGGCAATATCGGCGGTGATTTTGACCAGATGGGTTGGTTTGGCCTGCCGTTGATCAACACGCTATTGCTGCTGACATCTGGTGTCACTTGTACGATTGCACACCACGCCATCAAAGAAGGCGACCGCAAAAAAATGGTTCGCTGGTTGTTGGCGACTGTTGTCTTGGGCTTTATCTTCGTGGGCTGCCAAGCGTATGAGTACTACGAGGCTTACCATCACTACAACCTCAAGCTCACCACGGGTATCTATGGTTCAACCTTCTTTTTACTGACAGGTTTCCACGGTTTCCACGTTTGCATGGGCGCGATCATACTCACGGTTGTGATGTTGCGTGGGGCCAAAGGCCACTTTACCGCTGACAATCACTTCGCTTTCGAAGCGGCTGCTTGGTATTGGCACTTTGTAGATGTGGTGTGGCTCGGTCTCTTCTTGTTCGTTTACATTTTGTAGTCGATCAGAAGGCTGGCAAACGAGGGCGCTCATCGAGCGTCCTTTTTTGTTTCTGCAGCGTTAGGTTTAACTTTAGGAAGTGCTGCAGAGCAGCGCTTTGAGTTAGGTGTTTTAAGCGCTTACGCTTAACGCAAGGAGCGAAGTGTTGACTTGTTTTTTAGGTCAAAAAGCAAAAGCTTTACATTGGGCTGGGATTTACTTGCAGAGCACCTGTCGCAGCAGCCACAATGACGATAATAATCGCCAGCACCGATAAGCCGATGCGTACCGTGAGTGCATAGGCGGTTCGCTTTGTTTGGCCTTTGTCTTTGAGTAAAAACCCAAGGCCTGTAAACAGCGATATCACAATCATCACTAAAAGAGTGACGAGTAGTACTTTGACTAAAAGCATGAAAGATGGCGAGCCTGTTGATGCAACAGTGGCCAGTATACCCCAGCCAACTAAACCAGCGCGAAGGGCAAATCTGATTCGGTTTGAAATAGCTGGGTGGCGATTTTCGGCGCCATTGGTGCCTATATTGGCGGTGTTGTTTCTGTTGCCCCTGTTAGGTTCTTTGGGCTTTTGGCAGCTCGACAGGGCACACGAAAAAGAGCGCCTGCAAGCGGCTTCTGCGGAGCAAATCGCGGCACCAGCTCAAATGCTGAGCACTCAACAGCTCAATGCGTCTGAGCTTCGGTACGTCAAAGTTAAACTCAACGGTACACTGGTTGATGGTCAACAGCAGTTTTTGTTCGATAATCGTGTGTTCAAAGGCCAAACCGGCTACGAAGTTTTAGTGCCGATGTTGCTTGAGGACGGTGGCGTAATTCTCGTGAACCGTGGCTGGTTACCTGTTGGAGCCTCGCGTGATATCAAGCCAGATGTTGCGCTAGCGGGGGAGGCGGTCACCGTAGAGGGACTCGCAGCGATACCGCCCGAGCGGTTTAATTTGGGGGACGCGTTGTTGCCAGAAGATACTTGGCCCAAAGTGCTGCAATTTGAGGATTTCGAATCTATTGGTTCGACGCTTAATTTGAAGCTGGTTCCTCGCATTTTGCACCCAAGCTATGACAGCGCTTGGACGTTTGAGCGCATGTGGAAAGCTGTCGAGAAGGGTCCCACACAAAACTACGGCTACGCGATGCAGTGGTTTGCCCTGATGCTGGCGTTGGCCACATTGGTATTATTTGTATGTTTGAAACGTGTTGAAGCGGAAGAGAATTGATGACTGAAACATCCCCGAGTAAAGCCCTTGGGCGCACAAAGCTGATTGCAGTGTTCAGTGTGTTTGCCGTACCTTTTTTAATAGCGACCTTTTGGTTTAATGATCTGAAATCTGCAGGAGGCAATGCCGGCAGCAAAGCCAACGGAGAGCTCGTTGACCCTGCACATCCACTGGAAGAGTTCACGCAGGTAGAGCTAGAAGGCGCAACTGTAAGCTCCTTGGCCGATATTAAAGACCAATGGACTCTGCTCTACTTCCACGATGGAGCCTGTGCAGAACGGTGTAGCAAAGCCTTGTACGACAGCCGTCAGGTAAGAGTGTCCTTGGGTCGAGAAATGCATCGTGTTCGCCGTCTATTGGTGACCGATACTCCGTTGACTGATGAGCTGCGAGAAACACACTTGCAGCTGCTGACAGCCGGTGACGACGGAGGCGAGGGCGGGCTCAAGGCTCAAGTGCGCCAAGAGGTGGGAGCAGAGTTATTCGATGCTGATCCAGAGCAGATCTATCTGGTTGATCCACTCGGGAACTTGATGATGCGCTTCCCTAGTGAGCTGCCACAGAAACTGTTTTTGAAAGACCTAAAAGTTTTGCTGAAGGCCTCGAGAATCGGTTGATGGCAACACAATTTAAAGCGTTAAACACACTGGCTGCTCTGGCAACCGCTATGGCTTTGGTGGTCGTCGTTTTAGGGGCGTACGTACGCCTCTCTGATGCAGGGTTGGGTTGCCCAGATTGGCCAGGGTGTTACGGGCACATTGGTGTGCCTGAACACGTTGACGATGTGCATGCGGCCAATTCGGCGTTCCCAGAGCGGCCTGTCGAAGCTGCGAAGGCTTGGAAAGAAATGGTGCATCGCTATGTGGCGTCGCTATTGGGCTTGGTGGTGTTGCTGATGGCGGCATTCGCTTGGCGCGACCGTAAAAAAGGTGCCCCAGTAAAGCACGCGATCTTGTTGCTCGTGTTGGTTATCTTCCAAGGCATGCTGGGCATGTGGACGGTCACCCTGTTAGTAAAACCGGCGATTGTGACCGCTCATTTGTTTGGAGGCTTGGCTACTTTGGCGCTGTTATGGCTGATGTGGCTGCGCACTAAGCGCCTTCAACCGGAGTCGGGCGGGCCCGCTATGTTGCGGCTCGGTATGTGGATTGGGCTTTTGGTATTGATCGGTCAGATATTTTTAGGCGGATGGACTAGTACCAATTACGCTGCCATGGCTTGCCCCGATCTGCCCACCTGCCACGGTGAATGGATTCCAGAAACAGATTTTTCCGACGCCTTTACCCTGTGGCGGGGACTTGGGGTCGATTATGAGGGCGGTGTGCTCAGTGCGACGTCACGTATCACAGTGCACTTTAGTCACCGCGTTTGGGCGTTGGTCACGGTGGCTGTGCTGCTATTGTTGTCCATCTATGCGTTATGCACTAAAGTGCCAGCTAGTGTGCGGCGCTGGGCCAAGGTATTATCCGTACTTATATTGGCGCAGTTTGCCCTGGGTGTCAGCAACGTGCTCTTCACTCTGCCACTAGCGGTTGCAACCGCCCACAACGGTGGTGCAGCGCTTTGTTTACTGACCGTTGTCGCTCTGTTGTATTCCCTGAGAAGTGGATCTGCCGTTCGGCCGGTCCGATATGTTGAGAAAAAGTCTTGAAAGCAAATTCGCTAGATAACGCGATTGTTAGTCGTGGCCGTCATTGGCGCGATTATCTTGAAGTGTGCAAACCCAAAGTGGTCTTACTGTTGGTGTTTACCGCACTGGTTGGAATGGCGCTGTCTACTCCCGGTCTGATCGCCTTAGGTCCGGCACTCTTTGGCACTTTGGGTATTGGTTTGGCCTCCGCATCTGCAGCGGCTATTAACCACGTGATCGATCACCGAGCGGACGCTGAGATGGCGCGCACTCGTAATCGTCCGATACCGCAGGGCAACCTCAGCATGGGCGAGACACTGGGTTTTGCCTTAGTGATCGGGGCTCTGGCGATGATGGTCCTGTACTGGTTGGTCAACCCTCTAACGGCGGTGCTGACATTTTTCTCTCTGATCGGATATGCGGTGGTCTACACCATGTATCTCAAGCGCGCGACTCCGCAAAATATCGTTATTGGCGGAGCGGCGGGCGCTATGCCCCCGGTGCTGGGTTGGGCGGCAATGACTGGCGAGGTGACCGCCGAGCCTTTGTTGTTGTTTCTGATTGTTTTTGTCTGGACGCCGCCGCACTTTTGGGCGCTGGCGATCCATCGTCGTGACGATTACGCTCGCGTGGATATCCCGATGCTGCCCGTGACACACGGCGGAGAGTACACCCGTTTGCAGGTATTGCTCTATACCGTGCTGCTGATCTTGGTCACGCTGGTGCCTTACCTGATCGGTATGAGTGGCGGCATGTATCTATTGGGCGCTGTAGTGCTCGACTCATGGTTTCTTTATCACGTGCTGCTCATGATGGATAGCTCACGGGATGAACAGCCCATGCGCACCTTTGTGGTGTCTATTCAGTACTTAATGTACTTGTTTGGTTTCCTGCTGCTGGATCACTACATTCCGGTGTTGATGCAGTTTATGGGCTAGCCTTTTAGGGTTATTTCCGAACCACAAAAAAACCCGCGATATTCGCGGGTTTTTTTTGTGCCTTATGCAGAGTGCTTTTAGGCTACAAGGGTCTTTCGAATCTTGCCCATAGCTGTTTTCTCGATCTGGCGGATACGCTCAGCTGAGACGCTGTATTCGGCAGCTAAATCTTGCAAGGTTGCTTTGCTTTCGTCCAACCAGCGACGCTGCAGGATGTCGCGACTGCGATCGTCCAAGGTCTCCATGGCAACAGACAGGGCCTGATGCTGGTCTTGACTGTCGTTTTCGCGTTCATGCAGTAGAGCAGGGTCTGCGTCGTCCTGCTGCAAGTACTGAGCAGGAGCCAGAGCAGACGTGTCTTCGTCGTCTCCACCTGCGCCATCAAACGCTGCATCGTGGCTGGCCAACCGGCGCTCCATTTCGAGCACTTGGTCGGGGGTCACACCGAGGTTCTCGGCAACTGTTTCCACTTCAGCGGCACTAAACCAACCCAAGCGCTTTTTGTTGCCACGCAGCTTAAAGAACAGCTTGCGTTGAGCCTTGGTGGTTGCCACTTTGACTATGCGCCAGTTGCGAATCACAAACTCGTGAATCTCGGCACGGATCCAATGCACAGCGAAGGAGATAAGGCGCACGCCAACAGACGGATCAAAGCGTTTAACCGCTTTCATTAAGCCGATGTTGCCCTCTTGCACTAGGTCAGCCAGAGGCAAACCGTAGCCGTTGTAGCCGCGTGCAATATGCACCACAAACTTCAACTGCGCCATGATAAGGCGGCGAGCCGCCTCAAGGTCGTTATGATCGCGCAGGCGCTCAGCCAGGTCGCGTTCCTCTTCTACCGTGAGAACAGGAATATCGGCGATGCGTGAAAAATAGCCACTTAGGTCGTTACCAACCGATGGCAATGTAAGCCCAGGTTGTTGGGCGACTAGAGCAGTCATGCTTCTACCTCAATAAAATAGGTTGTTATGCTTCATTTTAGCACTCGAAGGGTTGGAGTGCTAATCACGTGATAAGTTCAGTTTTGAAGAGCAAAAGGCGTTCTGAAACTGTGCTTCTTCATGGTTTCTGAACGATGCCAAGGCCTTAAAGTTCAAGTGATATCCGTGCATAGGAGCACAATTTGTGCCCCTAGCGGTCTGATGAATCAAACTCAACGTTCAGGATAGCGGGCATACTACTCCCGCTTTGAGGCAGTGCTTATAACTTTTGTTTATATGGTCTGTCAGCGGCGGTATATATGCTGTCGCGCGGTCAGCCAAGCTCCGCACAAACCCAAGAGAGTGCCCACTACGACCAGTAACAAGAAACCGCTAGCGCCAAGCCCTGTTAGCTGAAATGGCGACTGGTATTCGGCGGCTAAGGCCGTTACTGGTTTGTTGAGCAGTGCTACGGCTAAGGAGGTGAGAATAGAGGCCAACAAACCACCAAAAAATCCATACAACATGCCGGTGAACATAAAAGGCTTTTGCACAAAGTGATCAGTTGCGCCAACCAGTTGGGCAACCACTATCTCCTCGTGGCGTGCCTGCATGTCTAGGCGTAAGGTGTTGCCCACCGTGATAACAACGGCAATGGCCAGCAGGCTAGCCACGATAGCGATACCGGTGTTGATCAAGCGCAGCACGGCGTTTAGTCGCTCAAGCCAACGAATATCCATATCGGCGCTCTCGACGCCATCGTGCGCGATAAGGTCATCGGCTAAACGCTCAATCGCGGCTTCATCGCTTAAATCGATTGCCGGTTCGATGACAATTGCACCTGGCAGTGGGTTTTCATCGAGACTGGCCAGTAAATCATCAAAACCAGTCCACTGTACAAAATCCGCGGCTGCTTGCTCTTTGCCAATGTGCACCGCCGCGTTAACGTCGTCGCGGGCTGCTATCGTCTGAGCGAGTGCTGTACCTGCGTTGTCGTCTAGGGATTGCTCCAAATAGACGGTGATTCGTGTATTGCCACGCCAACTCAGCCCGAGGTCTTGCAAGCTAGTGACACAGCTAAAAAATGTTGCGGGCAAGGCCAGCGCAATAGCGATAACAGCAATGGTCAGACAGCTGCCAAGCGGTGTTGCCAGCAGGCGACTGGCGGTTGTTTTGAGCACTTTAACTTGGCGTTCAACAAAGCTTTGCTGTTCTAGGCCAGCCGTTGGATCGCCTAAATTTGATGCACTGTTCATCGTGGCGCCGCCTCGTAGAAATGGTTGTGCAGCACTTTGCCGTTTTGCAGTTCTAAGACGGGCATTTCCATTTGTGCCACCATGTCGATGTCGTGAGTTGCAACCAAAACGGTGGTGCCAACACGGTTAAACTCCCAGAACAACCGCATAATGTCCTGGGCCAGCTTGCGATCCAAGTTGCCAGTGGGTTCATCGGCGATGATGATTTGTGGTCTGTTGACAACTGCCCGTGCAATGCTGACACGCTGTTGCTCACCGGTTGATAACTGCTGTGGCATCGCGTCTTGAAAATTGCTCAGACCGACTTTCTCTAAGGCCGCGCGCACACGCCGGTCAATATCCTCTGAGCGCACATTGCACACCTCCAGCGGAAGGGCGACGTTCTCGCCGACACTGCGATCAAACAGCAGGCGGTTGTCTTGAAACACCACGCCGATACGGCGACGAAAGTCTGGTAACTCAGCGTGGCTGATGCTGGACAAATTAAAGCCTGCCACGTCAATCTCACCACCCGACGGTTTTTCGATGCCCGCCAACAATTTAAGCAGCGTGCTTTTCCCCGCGCCCGAATGTCCCGTGACAAAGCCCATCGCACCGTTGGGTATTTCGATGTTGACGTTTGTCAGGGCTGCACCGCCGCTTTCGGGGTAGCGTTTGCTGACTTTAAAAAGTCGGATCATGCGTCGTCCTCGTTTTGCAGTAAGGCGTCAACAAACTCAGCGGCGACAAACGGGCGTAAGTCGTCGATACCTTCACCAACGCCTATAAACCGCAATGGAATCGCGAGCTCGCGTGCGATGGCGAAAATCACACCGCCTTTTGCCGTGCCGTCGAGCTTGGTCAATGCCAGCCCACTAACGCGAGCCGTTTCACTAAATAGCCGTGCCTGGCTGAGGGCGTTTTGTCCTGTGCTGCCGTCTAGTACCAGCAGTACTTCGTGCGGCGCTGTGCTGTCGAGCTTGCCCATCACCCTTAATACTTTGGCCAGTTCTTCCATAAGGTTGGCTTGGGTTTGCAGCCGGCCAGCTGTGTCCGCAATTAGCACGTCTACGCCGCGAGCACTTGCTGATTCGAGAGCGTCATAAATAACAGACGCTGAGTCAGCGCCAGTGCCTTGAGCAACCACAGGCACGTTGTTGCGCTCACCCCACGTTTGCAATTGTTCAACCGCAGCAGCGCGAAAAGTATCACCCGCTGCCAGCATGACCGAGAGACCGCCGTTTTGCAGTTGCTTGGCCAATTTGCCAATGGTGGTGGTTTTGCCTGATCCGTTTACGCCGACTACTAAAATCACGTAAGGGGAGTCACCGGATGCAATTTCGAGAGGTTTTTCGGCTGGGGCGAGTTGTTCTAACAATACATCGCGCAGGTGTTGGCGCAAATGCTCAGGTGTTGTTTCGCCTTTGCTGAGGCGTTTTTGTAATTCGTCCATGATGGCGGTGGTAGTCGGCACGCCGACATCGGCCATCAATAGTTCGCTCTCCAGCTCCTCCAGTAATTCGTCATCGACAACTGGCTTGCCCAGCAAGCGGGCGAGCAGCCCTTTGCGAAAACGCGATCCAGTTTTGTTGAGTTTTTTGCCAAGTTCTTTTGCAGGAGGTGCGGCGGTGTCGTCTTGTTTGTCGCGACCGCGAAGAAATTTGAACAGTTTCATGGAGTACCGGTTTTGAGCGAGCTAAATTCGACAGTCAAAGCGGATGAGCCGGAGGATCACTTGTGCTGCTGCCGAGGCTGGCATATTTTAGCACCTTCGCCTCAATAGAGGCACACTTGCGTTTGATCGTATGTTCAACAAGGAAAATCCGCATGGCTAGGCCGCGTAGTAAACAATCAGTCGTGGGCAGTGTGCGAATTGTCGGCGGGCGTTGGCGTGGTCGAAAACTTCCTGTGTTAGAGCGGCCAGGTCTGCGTCCAACCGGCGACCGACAGCGAGAAACGCTCTTTAATTGGTTGCAGGGAGTAGTGCCTGATTCCCATTGCTTGGACTTGTTTGCAGGGTCCGGCGCATTGGGTCTAGAGGCCTTGTCGCGCGGTGCAGCAACTTTGCAAGCCGTAGAGCTAGATCGAGAAGTGGCTAAACAATTGCGAGAAAATGTTCAATTGTTGGCAGCGCCAGCAAAAGTAGCTCAGGTGGACTGGCAAGACTTTTTAACCGCTGACGATCAACGCTATGATGTCGTATTTTTAGATCCGCCTTTTGCGCAGCAGCTGTTGCCCGAAGTTTTGTTAGTCTTACAGCCGCGGCTTGCCGAAGAGGCTTGGGTCTACGTTGAACAAGGCTCCGATCAAGCCGATCCGGAGTGGCCAGAGGGCTGGTTGTTAAAAAAACAGAAGAAATCTGGAGGAACAGTCGTTAGGCTGTTCCATGTAGTTTCACGCGATACTTGTTAGTCGCCTCGTTTTTGAGGCATCATGCTGCGCTGCAGCGATTGCACTCTGAATAGCGTTATTCCTGACGCGGACAGAGCACTAGGGCTTATTGATGGCAAAAAAGGCAATCTACCCGGGTACATTTGACCCGATGACTCGTGGCCACGAAGATGTTGTGCAGCGCGCCGCGTCCACTTTCGAATCCGTTTTAGTTGCGGTTGCCGGCAGTACGGGCAAAAACACCATGTTTGACCTCGACGCGCGAGTTGCTCAGGCCACAGAGGTCTTGGCTCAATATAAAAATGTCGAAGTCGTGCCCTTCAACGGCTTGCTCAACCGGTTTGCTGCCAGACAAGGTGATTGTGTATTAGTCAGGGGCTTGCGCGCCATTGGCGACTTCGAATACGAGGTGCAGCTCGCCAATCTCAATCGCCGTATGGAACCCGCCATAGAGACTATTTTTGTTGCTGCCAGTCAGGAATATCAGTTTTTATCCTCCAGCATGGTGCGCGAAATCGCGAGCTTGGACGGTGATGTGAGCGACTTTGTACACCCAGTAGTCAACGCTGCTCTGCAGCAGGTGTACAATAGCCGCAGCTAAACATCGGACCCTAGCAATGGCTTTACTAATAACTGACGAATGCATCAATTGCGATGTTTGTGAGCCCGAGTGCCCAAACGGAGCAATTTACATGGGAGAGGAGATCTACGAGATCAAACCTAGCCTGTGTACTGAGTGCGTGGGTCACTTCGACGAGTCACAATGCACGGTGGTTTGTCCGGTTGAATGCATCATTATCGATCCGGATCGCATTGAGACAAAAGACGTCTTGTTGGCGCGCTATCACACGTTGACTGGCGACTGATTTTTGCCTTTCGCACAGCTCGCGCCAAAAAATGCTGTATGTAATCTGCAAATACTCGCAAACAGTGGGTATTGAACTATGTTTTCCCTGTAAAGACGCTAGCGAGTAGTTAGCGAGCACGCACCGGCGCCCGCCGAGTGGTCGATCAGGGAAAACCAATGAAAAAGCAAATTCTTGCCTTCGCTTCAACGCTTCTATTGAGCAGCCATGCTTTTGCTCTCGACTTGGGCGCTTTTCTGAGCGACTCGCATGATTCGCACGCTAACTATAACTACGCCGAAGGAAGCCTGTTACTGCAGCCCGACGATTTCAAAGGCTTCGAACTGAGAGGTTCTTATGTTTTCAGGCCCAACGCGGCAATAGTCGGTGTATTCAATCGTGTTTCTGCTGATGTGCTCAATGTCGATGTAACCGGCTCGCAGTTTGGAATCGGTGCTCGCTATTTTTTTGCGCTGCAAAATCTTGAAAAAACAGATCTCGACCTGAGTGCAGTTTTTATCAACAATCGCGTTGAAGCGGGCCGCTTATCGGACACCGACACCGGGCTGATACTGGGCGCTCAGGTGCGTCATATGTTGAGCAGGTCGATTGGCACAAGCAACTTGCTGCTAGAAGAAGTCTATGGCGGTGCTAGCTTAGGGCTTAGTAGTGGGGATAACTCGGCATCAATTCACGCGGGGTTTTTGGTCGCGCTAAACCAACAATTCAGTGCGCGCGCTGAACTATTGGTCGACGACGGTACGTTTGTATCATTGGGCGTGCGCATGAAACTCGGCCAGCCGCAGCGAGATCCGGGCGAGCCGAGCAGCAGCGCTTTGCAAAGGCAGCAGCCGATACAGCCAGCTATGCAGCCGGTCATCACAAATGAAGCATCTGTTATAACCCCGTCAAAAGCGCCACGAGAACTCAAAGCTGACCCCTTTGCGTTGTCTGCCGAAGAGATGTCCGATTTAATCGAGCTGGACTGATCTGGCCGGTTTGTCGCTGCTGTGACTTAGCGCTGACAACTCGGGCAATAAAAGCTCGAGCGTTGCCCCAGTACGACTTTACGAATGGGGGTTGTACAGCGTAAACAAGGTTCGCCGTCTCGCCCGTACACCGCCAAAGATTGCGCAAAATATCCCGGTTGCCCGTCCGAATTCACAAAGTCTTTCAGGGTTGTGCCGCCTTGTTCAATGGCGCGAGACAGCACCAAAACAATGTTTTCAAACAGTCTTTCGCAGGCTGCTTTACTGAGCCTGCCCGCTGCAACGCCTGGGCGCAGCGATGACATAAACAAGGCCTCGCTGGCGTAAATGTTTCCAACGCCTACCACCACAGCATTGTCCATAATGAACTGCTTGCACGACTGCTTCTTGCCGCGCGAAAGCTGAAATAAGCGCTGCGCACTAAAAATGGGGTCGAAGGGTTCAGGGCCAAGCCTGCTTAATAGCGGGTGTAGTGGTTCGTCTTTGTGTTGCCACAGCCAGCAGCCAAACCGTCGTGGGTCGTGATATCGCAACACCGTACCGCCCTGAGTTTCTAGCTCGACGTGATCGTGTTTGCGGCGTTCACTGCCGTCGTCCACAACACGCAGGCTGCCGGACATACCCAGATGCACAATCGCTTGCCCGTGAGCGTTACCGATCAAAAGATATTTTGCACGGCGCTCAATATGTTCAAGCGGGGACTTGCGCAGTAACTGCAATTGCTCTGGGATAGGCCAGCGCAACTTCGCTTGATGCACACGCACACTGCGTAGCTTTTGCCCTAAAAGGTGTGGGCGGATGCCTCGGCAAGTGGTTTCTACTTCGGGTAATTCAGGCACGGCATCTGACTTATTGCTGCGGGAGCCCCAGTGTCGCTGCCTGTGCTGCGCTGATCAAGTATTCGATGGCGGCATTTTTTTGCTGTAACACCCACATGCCCTTGTCGGGGCGTGCAGACCACTGGGTCAGCTGAGTATCTTCAGCCACCAGTGTAATGGTTTGTTCTTGCGGCGCTGCGCTATCGACGGTGCGAACACCAATGGCTTGGGTGTCTTGCCACGCCAAAAGTCGAGAATTATCCAGTGGCTCGTCCTCGATAGTCATCGCTTTTAAGCCTTGCATTGGCAGCTGCAACTCTGCGAAGGCGTTGACGCCTCCGTCCATGAGCGGCAGATAGCGATCATCCACTAACAAAACTTTGTTGGCCAATTGCACGTAGCGCTTAGCAGAAACCGGCTCAATCGTGCCAAAGCGGTAGATGTCGTTATCAAGTTGTAAGAGGCGAGCCTGTGCGTCTAATCTGGCGGTCTCTAAATTGACAGAGTCGGCGTCGTAGCCTTGAGAAAAATCGAGAGTCTGTAGCTCCAGCAACCGAGCCACACGTGAGCTACGGGCAACAACAGTAACGGGTTTCAGTAACGTCCATTGGTCCTCAGTACGTCGCAGCTCGTTGTTGACGCCGTTGCTATTGATAAACGCGACCAAGCTGACAGGGTTGTTGTCAACTCTGGCACTGGCCCTGCGATCTGGCAGGCGGTTTTGATTGTCTAGCCAAGCGACCATCGCCAAGGCCATGACGCCAATAAACATCAAAATATTGGTGTAGGCACGTTTGCGTTGTTGGTACTTGCTGATCATCTTGCGCTCTGTCGCCACTGCCAACCGGCAACAGCAAACAAGCACAGGGGAATCACACCGAACATGCCTGCTGCGAGGGTGAGTAGGGTGTTTTTGGGTATTTCGACTTGGCGATCGAGTGCAGCGACCGCTGGCGGAAGTGGGGCACTTTCTGCTTGTGTTAGCCAGCCCATGAGTTGTTCTCCTACGGCGACATTAGAGCCATTGCCAAGCCAATTGTTGGCCAAAAAATCTCCGTCACCTATGACTATCACGCGTTGTGGCTTTACTCTGTCATTGCGTTCAAAAGCGACGGCAAAAGTCAGCGGCCCAACTTGTTCGCCGTTGTCGCTGGGCTTTATGTTGCCTTCAATTGCGCTGGTTTCATTCCACGATTCACCTGAACTTTGCAATAAAGGCAGGCCTTTCCATTCTGTTGACGGTCGTAGTTGCAGTGCCACCGCGCGAGGGAACAAACTGGTGCCGTTAATGTTGAGCATGGCAGCGTGCTGCGGGTATTGTTTTCCTAGGGCAAAGTCAGGGCTGGGTAAGCCGGCGTTTTGTGCCTCGCTATCGACGATAACGCCTGGCAGGGTCGCCACGGGTAGCAGTCGGCTAAGGGTTTTTGCGGCGTCTGCGCCGTCAGAGTCTTGTAGCCAAAGCAGGTTGCCGCCGCCATTGAGGTATTCGGCCAAGGCTAATTGCTCAGCCGCGCTAAAGCTTTGCTCTGGGCTGGCAACAACTAACGTTGTTTCGGCATCTGCAGCGGGCAGTGCCTCATCCGCCGAGAGCGTGCTGATGCTGTAGCCAACTTTTTGCAGACGATCACTGAACTCACCTAAGTCGTGATTGGCTTTGCCTGTGGCGTGGCGTTCGCCGTGACCGCTGACAAACACCAATCGGCGTTCGCCGCTAATCAATAGCGAGCTTAGAGCGTCAGTAATCGCGGTCTCTGACAACACATTGATGCGTTTTTCTTTGCCGCCCATGCTGATGATGATCTCGCCTTCGCGCTCGATATTTTTATCGCGTGATAACGAGGGATCAAGTTCAATGTTCCGGTGTTCAAATTCTATATTTTTACTAGCGCGTTGATAGCGGCTGACCAAGTCGCGTGTTGATTGCAGCAAGGTTGCGTTGTTACCGGCATACAGGCTGATGGTCGCTGTATTTTGCAACTGCGATACAACGGATTCACTGCGAGTATTGAGACTGTTGCGCGACTCTCTGGTGAGATCGAATGCAAAGGAATACCGGCTACTTAGCACGATGGCCAGCAATACAATGGCGGTACCCAAAAGATAAAAAGCACTTTCGTTGGCTCGAGTGAAAATTCGCATGTTCAATCGCATGTTCAGTTGACTCCGTTCAGACGCAAGTTGCTCAGCCTGCGGCAGGCGAACAGCAATGCTGCGATAATGATGATAATGAAGTAGCTAATGTCGGCGCTGTGCAACACACCCTGCAACCCGCGACCTAAATGAGAAGGCAGTGACAGGCTTTCAATGCTGAGGCCGGCAAACAGTTGTTCCTGACTGCCTCCCATCAACCACATAATTAAAATGACAGCACTGGTGGAGAATGCTGAAGCCACCGATGAGGTTGTCAGCGAAGAGCAAAACATCCCAATCGCGGCTGCGCTCAGCACCAGTGCCAGCAAGCTGACATGTGCCACGGCAATAGCGAGCAAATCTAGCTGGGCCAACAAGGCGAGGCAAAGGTAGTTCAGTAATGCAAGCCCAACATAGCCGCATAGAACCGTAGCCAGGGCCGCGAATTTCCCCAAGGTAATCGACAGCGCACTGACCGGAGCAACAAGTAACTGGGTCAGGCTGCCCTCGCGTCGTTCCGTGGCGATGGATTGCATGCTCAAGGCCGGCACCGTCAACAGCAGCGCAAAGGCACTCGGATAGCTATATCGAGCGAGCAACCAGGTTGTCAGTCCTGGGCCGTTGTCGCTCAGCGCTATTTTGGCCTGCATGCTTAGGTAGTGCTCAAGTGCCGACAGGCAATACCATGCCAGCACAATTTGTAGTATTGCCGCCATCACCCACAAGCTGGGGCCGCGGCAAAGACGGCGAATCTCTAGTGCGTAAACAGCGTGCATCAAGCTGCCTCCACGTTTGTTGCGCCATTGCGCAAATGTTCGAGCACGGCGCTGACGTTGTCTTGTTGAGGGCTCAATGCACGTAGGCCCCAATTGTTGGCTAGTATCTCTGCGACAATAGCGTCGGGGTTATCGTCAATCAGCTCTAAGTGCCACGTATGACGATCTATGGCGACTAGCTTGCTGACACAGGGGAGGGCGAACAGCTCCTTGGCGCTGATCACTTCGCGCAAAATTAATGTAAAGCAGGCAGTCTTTTCCTCTGGCTCGCGTTTGCGATCCTGTATCAATCTGCCATTTTGCAATAGCGCCACCCGAGTGCAGCAGCTCTGCACGTCGGCGATGGAGTGTGAAGAAAAAATAATGGCGCGATCTTTTGCGAGTTCTTTGATGAGTTGGTTCAGGTGCTGCGTTTGCGCTGGGTCTAGCCCGCTCGCAGGTTCATCCAATACGAGTAATGCGGGGTTATGCACAAGAGCGAGCGCCAAGCCTGTGCGCTGTCGAAAACCTTTGGAAAGGGCTTTGATGCGTTTGTCTTTAACGCTCTCAAGTTGGCACTGGTGTAGTACGCGTTCACTTGCACTTCGTCGTTCCGCTTTGTCTAGCTTGTGTAGTCGGGCACAGATGTCGATGGCCTCGCTCACGCTCAGGCAATCATGCAGAGCCGGTGGGTCAGGCAGGTAGCCGAGCTGTTGTCTTGCTTGCGCCGGTTGATCCGCCAAGGAGTAACCGCCAATGCGCACCTCGCCCGTCGTTGGCGCAATCAATCCACATAGCATGCGTAGTGTTGTAGATTTTCCCGCGCCGTTGAGCCCAACCAGGCCTAACACTTCGGCACGCTCAAGTGTGAGGCTCAACGACTCTACAGCCAGCTCGCCGTTAAAGGCGCAACTGAGGTCTTTGGCCTCTAATAAGGGTTGCTGATGTGCGTGTTCTGTTGCTTTGCTAGACACTGTTATACTCAATAACTCATAGGTTGATGCACCGACGTGCTACTTTGCCGTTGCGGCAACTATTGCCACCTTCAATGCAAAGAGCTGGCCATTCCTGCTTTTTGTGTTGCTTGAATCAGTTACTTTGAGTGTTTAGCAGTCTAAAATCAGTGTGGATTTGAACGTGCTTTGCGGTTGCAGGGCACATGCGCTTTGTTTAAACACGTGTTGTTAGAGCACAAAGCCTTAGTGCGCAGAAACAGGAATGAATGTATGTGGAATGGTTTGTTAGACGCTTCGTGGTTAGACATGTTGCTGTTTGCTGCGCTTTGTTGCCACCTGACACTGATGTCGGTAACTCTTTATCTGCACCGCACAATGGCGCATCGAGCTGTCGACATGAAGCCCGGCTTGGCGCACGTCTTCCGTGCAATTCTGTGGCTTGGCACCGGCATGCGCACCGTTGAATGGGTGGCCATTCACCGCAAGCACCACGCGCGCTGCGAAACAGAAGAAGATCCGCATAGCCCGGTGATATTTGGTTTGAAAGAGGTGTTTTTTCGCGGGGCCGAGTTATACGGCCATGAAGCGCAGAACACGCAAACCATCGAAAAATTTGGCCACGGCTGCCCCAATGATTGGCTAGAGCGAAATGTGTACAGCCCGTGGCCAAGCGCGGGCATATTGTTGTTATTAGCCGTTGAACTGGTGCTTTTTGGCGTGATGGGCTTTAGCCTGTGGGCGGTGCAAATGATTTGCATCCCATTGTTGGCGGCGGGTGTCATCAACGGCATTGGCCATCATTGGGGCTATCGCAACTACGAATCCGACGACGCCAGTACCAATGTCGTACCGTGGGCTTTTGTTGTCTGTGGTGAAGAGCTGCACAACAATCATCACGCCTATCCGTCATCGGCCAAGTTTTCTATCCGCCGATGGGAGTTTGATATGGGCTGGATGTATCTAAGAATTTTTTCCGCTTTAGGTTTGGTCAAGATACGTCGTGTGGCTCCACAACCGGTGATCGATCGCAACAAAAAACTCGTTGATTTGGATACGGTCAAAGCGATCGTTGTTAGCCGGTTACACGTGATGGAGCACTACGCAGCCAAGGTGATCAAGCCCGAGCAAAAAGCAGCGCTAGCAAGCGCCACATCAGATGCACAGCGACAAGCCATTAAATTGGCGCGTCGTCCGATGATCAAGGTAGAGAAGTTTCTGGACGAAGCAGGGCAGAAGCGACTGCTGGCTGGCTTGGAGCAGTCTGATCAGCTCAAAACGGTCTATGAATACCGAGCAAAGCTGCAAGATATCTGGCAAATGGCAAATGCCAGCCACGAGCGATTGGTGCAGGCTCTGCAAGAGTGGTGCGTGCAGGCTGAAAACAGTGGCATCGATTCCCTGCAAGAGTTTGCTACGCGTTTGCGCGGCTACTCCTTAAAACCCTCAACTGTGCTGGCTAGATGAGGTCAACAACTTGCCAATGACAGGCCGATGTCTATTTGACTGATGCGGAAGTAAGTGGAAGCAGTCGCTATGTGCTGCCGCAATAAAATGGGTAGGCATATTAATTGGTGGTAGCAGCATTATTGGTCTATTTTTAAGCACAATGGATGCTATTTGTGAGCTTAGGATGAGCGGTCGAGAGTATGTTACAACTAGATAAATACAAGCTTGCATTGGCTATTTCGCCGGTGCCGATGCTGCTCGTTGCCAGAGACGGTGAAATTCTGCTGGTAAACTCACTGCTAGATGAATTGTTTTGTTATTCACCTGGAGAGCTTTTGGGGCAGAGTGTTGATGTGCTTGTGCCGCAGTCTATCCGCGATCATCACCCCGCGCTTCGCCATGCCTACCTAAGAATGCCGTCCAAACGGCAGATGGGGCAAGGGCGCGACCTGACCGGCATTACCAAAACCGGAGAAGTGATTCCCTTGGAGTTGGGCTTGGACTCTGTTGAAATTGACGGAGAAAGCTTTGCGTTGGTAGTTGCCTTAGACATTCGACACCGTAAGCAGCACGAGGGTCGGATGAACCTCGCCATGGATGCAGCAGCAAGTGCCATGATCATGGTTGATGAGACAGGCACGATCATTTTTGTCAATAAAGCCGCTGTTAGCCTGTTTGGTTATGACGAAAAAGATTTGCTGGGCAATCCCATAGAGTGTCTAGTGCCAAAAGACATCCAACGAGTGCATCCGGTCTATATCAATAGCTTTATGAGCTCGAGTGAAGCGCGTCCTATGGCGAAGGAGCAAGATCTCCACGCTTTGCATCGCGATGGCCGAAAAATTCCGGTAGAGATTGCGCTAACACCCCTAGATACCCCCAGCGGTAAAATGGTGATGAGCACCATTATCGATTTGACAGAGCGGGTTGCTGCAGAGCGTGCCGTCGCTGCAAAATCTGATGAGCTTGCTGCGGCAAATAGTGAGCTGACGCAATTTGCGTATAGTGCAAGCCATGATCTAAAAGCCCCGCTTTCATCGATAGCTGGGCTCCTGAGCTTGTGTATTGAGGATCTAGACAGTGGTGACTTGGGTCACCTTCGTGATAATTTGTACAAGTGTTTAAATATCAGTCAGCGCAGTGCTAAAAAAGTGGAAGGCGTGCTTGAAATAGCGCGTGTAGGTCGCAATGATATTCCCACCGAGAGTGTGGTTTTCGAAGAGCTGATCCGCGAAATGTGGTTAGATCTCACGGGAATCAATAAAAACAATACGCAGCTGCGTTTAGTATTGAAGCATGCAGATCCGATAGAAATACAGCTGAATACTTTGAAGGTCATCATGGAAAACCTCTTGTCTAATGCATCGCGTTATGGGGATGACAACAAGAGTGAACACTACATCGAGATCAAAACAAAATCTGATCATGAAACGTTGTACATATCAGTCGCAGACAATGGCGTAGGTATTCCGAAAAACAAGCAGCATGTCGTTTTTGATATGTTCAAACGCATCGACGAAAAAAGTGGTGACGGCCTAGGCATGGCGCTAGTGAAAAAACAAATAGACCGCCTAGGGGGAGCTGTAGCGTTTAGCAGCGAAGTGGGTGAAGGTACTGACTTCCGTATTGAGTTGCCATTAATGAAAGGACGCTAGATTGAAAATTCCTGTTGTAGTAGTTGATGATCAAGAAGTTGATCGATACTTGGTCAAGCGTCGTTTACAAAAGAATCAAAACTTTGGTGATTTGATAGAACTGAGCGGTGGAGAAAAGCTGCTACAAAAATACTTTAGTGAAGATCCGGTTGGCGCCGATGTTGAGCCCTTGTTGGTGCTGATGGATATCAATATGCCAGGAATGGACGGGTTCGAGACTATCGAAGAAATTCAGCGGCGTATGTCAGAGGGCAAAGGGCCAGACAGTATCGTCGTGATGATGATTACATCGTCCGGAAACCTCAAGGACCAAGAGCGGGCTGAAAAGCTCAGCGTGGTGAAGGGCTTCATATCTAAGCCGCTTGATGAGCAGGGTGTGCAATACATACTTGATCTATACACGGGCTATGTAAGCCGCGACTAGCAGTGCGCAAACGGTTCGCGATCAACGGCGCAGCCAGCTCATTGAACTATCGGCTAGCTGTACCTGTCGCATAGCCTGCGATATTCACTTCTCTCTAGAGCTCCATTGCAGCTTTTTTCTGAATTGGCTTTAGGATTAGCGTTGTTTATCGCTGGCAGGCAAGGACCTTGCTGCTACTAAATCTCTATTTTGATGGGATTGCCTTCTATTATTGGGTGGCTACTTCAGATTGGCTAAATATTCATAGCCTCTCGGTGTCAAAAACCGTCTTCGCGGACAAACACATGAATTTTTTTGGGCTTTTCAGCATGTTTCGCAACTTCGTTTTTTGCATTGCGCTGGTTTTTTCTCTGTCGACGGTTGCGATTGCTGCGGGGAGGGAAGACGCCTCCGATTTTGATTACAGCAACGTTGCAGATCGCTTGTCGTCTGTTCAGGTGATGATTGACGCAAACGCCGAAGCACGCTCTAACCTGCGAACCACCATAAAAGAGGCCGATCAATCACAACTGCCTGACTTGCAGTTAGAGCTTGACGAGTTAAACGATGAGCTTAAAAAGCTCAATGCTTCTTTCGAGCAAATCGCGATAGGCACGGTTGACGTCAATTTTCTAGAAGACACAGAAACTAAATTTGATTGGAAAGAAGAGATCACGTTGATCCTGCAACCGATCATGGACAACCTTAAAGCCCTGACTGATAAGCCACGCAAGGTCAGTTATCTCACAGCGCGAATAGATCACAAGACCCGTCAGCAAAAAGTTTTTGAAAAGGCGTTGGACTCGATAGAAGAGTCGAAAAAAGAAGTAACAGACAAGGCCACCGCGAAATCGTTGGCTCAATTGGAGAAGACTTGGGAGCGACTCAAAGATAACAACACCAGTGAATTGGAGCTCGCGGAAGCGCAGTTGGCAGGCTTGCAAAATTCCGACGTTTCTTGGTGGGTCACTTTGCGCAACTCCGCAGAAGAATTTTTCAGTGGACGTGGACTAACGCTGCTGATTGCTTTTTGGGTGGCTATAGTCGTTTGGCTAATTATGCGTGCCATCATGTGGTTGTTTCAGCTGCGCGTAAACAGCGCCGACGCGCAAGCCTTTAGAACCCGCAGGCGGCTAGTGCAATACGGTTACCGTGCGTTGGTGACCTTGCTGATCATCGTGGCGGTGATTGCGGTGTTTTATATTCGCGGTGATTTGTTATTGCTTGGCTTGTCCATCATTGCGACTGCAACTATTGCGCTGGGCCTGCGTCAGGCTGTGCCACGTTTTATCTCTGAGGCTCAGTTACTGCTGAATGTAGGCGGTATCCGTGAGCAAGAGCGTGTGATATTTAACGGTCTTCCCTGGCTGGTGGCCTCTATAAATATGTACTCGATATTGCGAAACCCCGAGCTCTCTGGCGTGCTGCGATTGCCACTTCGCGACCTTGAGGGCTTAATCTCTAGGCCTGCGTCAAACAAAGAGTCTTGGTTCCCGTCCAACCGAGGGGACTTGGTGTTGCTCGATGGCGATCAGGTGATGGAAGTGATTAACCAGACGCCAGAAGTAGTAGAGCTACGAGATGCGGGCGGTAGTTTTGTCACTGTGAGCTCCGCAGATTTTTATAACTGGAATTTTAAAAACTTATCGCGCGGAGAGTCGTTTGGTGTGGCTGCAACATTTGGGGTGGATTACCAATTGCAGTCGATCAGCCTGAGTGATGTTCCCAGCCGATTTAGAGCAGAAGTCAGTGAAGCGCTGGCCAAAACGGATATCGCGCACAGTGTGAAGAATGTCATGGTCGAGTTGTCTTCGGCCGGTAGTTCGTCGCTCGACTATCTCGTCTACGTGACCATGAAAAGCGATGCGGCGAAGTCCTACATGCGTATACGCCGTATTATTCAGCAAACCTGCGTTGCTGTGTGTACCGAAGAGAACTGGGGAATTCCTTTCCCGCAAATGACAGTGCACAAGTCTGACCCTGCAGCGATACCTGCGGAAGTCGCAGAGTCCAAGTAGCTGGTTTAAGTTTCAGAAGCTTGAATCTGACTTTGGCTCTGGAGTTGTTGTGAGTGTTGTCTGTGGAGTTGGGGTCACTAATTTGCCTGCTGACCGCCAGTGTTGTCGCGGGTTGATCATCACAGGGGCTGTTAGCAGCGCGTTGTTGGGGTACAAAAACACCTCGCGCTCGTCGGTGATCAATTTGGTGTGGAACAAGTTGATCTCCGAGATATAGCCTTCGTAGTAGTTGTCTTGATTGATGATGCGCAAATAGTTACCGCGTCTATAAGACGGGTGAATCAGTAGCACCACAAATGCAGTAATACTGCTGAGCAGTGACCAATTGGCAAATAGGGCGACTCCAAGCAGGGTGATGGTGCTGGTGCCGATGATCAGAATGTGCTGAATATCCACACCCCAAACAAAAAGCAACACCACGCCTAGCAGCAAGCTCGACACTATCCATACCAAGTGACTGGCTTTGGTGGCCGTCTCTTGGTTGAGCCCGCTGGCGTCGACGCTGTTTTGGATTTTGGGGCTCGACAGTCGTTTAGCTAAAACAAAAAACGCAAAAGCCAGTAGTGACACCAGTAGCCGAAAGCGATTTACGCTAAGCCAGTTGATGGCTTGATCAATCCACATGCTTTCGTTCATAAAGGTGCTCTCGGTTATCGCTGTAGTTTTTGTGCATGTCACGCAGCCCTAAATGGCTTCGCCTGGCTGCCTAAAAATACCAGACCTGTCACAGAGCTACAAAGCTGGGGTGGAGTATCGGCTTTTAAGCGCACCGTTTAACAATATCAGGGCAGGTGAGCAGGGGCTAAATGCTAGGCGTAAAAAAACCCGATACGAGATCGGGTTTTTTAGTGAGGCTAGCAGGCCATCGAGAGAGGGTCTGCTAAGGTCGTCAAGATTACTTAATCTTGGCTTCCTTGTACTCCACATGCTTACGTACCACTGGGTCAAACTTCTTCATAACCAATTTCTCAGTCATGGTGCGCTTGTTTTTAGTGGTGGTGTAGAAGTGGCCTGTGCCAGCACTTGAAACCAGTTTGATTTTATCGCGCATGTCGGAATCCCCTTTTTATACGACTTCGCCGCGCTTACGCATATCTGCGAGCACAGTGTCGATGCCTTTCTTGTCGATCATGCGCATACCTTTGGTTGTCAAGCGCAGCTTGACCCAACGGTTTTCGCTTTCAACAAAATAGCGATGAATATGTAGATTTGGCAGAAACCGACGACGGGTCCTGTTTTTGGCGTGAGAAACGTTGTTCCCGGCCATCGGGCGCTTACCCGTTACTTGGCAAACACGTGACATGTGCTTTACTCCGAAATTTGGTGTCGACGTCGATTGACGAAACCACTAATGTTAACTGATGAATCAACAAGTGACAACACCTATCAACGATAAATACTTGACGACTGTAGCGAATTGCCTGCAGGAAGTCGGCCTAAACTTGACCACTGCCTTGTCAGCGAAAGCACTTAGCCCAGAAATCTGGCTCGAGCCGCCGGTTGCCGCTGGCGGCACCATACTCTTGCTGGGCAACGGAGGGCAAGAGTTTTGGCATTTTTTAGAAAATAATTGGCCAAACAGTGACAACCCCGTGGATGACTACAGTGCTCGGGTTAGTGGCGAAGTGCTTGCGCAATGCCTGCCCGCGGTGGAGCGAAAGCTGTTGTTCCCCGCAGCCGATTGCGCGCTGGTTTTGCAGCGGTTGATGACAGCGGCTGGCTGGCACTCACGGTCGCCACTGGGTATGGGCATGCACTCGCGCTATGGTTTGTGGAGCGCTTGCCGTGCTGTTTGGTGGTTAGACGTAGAGATAACGCCGCAAGTTGAGTCAGTTACCACAACAGACCATTGCCTGAGCTGCACTGATAAACCTTGTTTGGCCGCGTGTCCTGCTGATGCTCTATCAGAGCAGCAACCGCCGCTGCTGTCGCGTTGTGCCGACTACCGGCTTGCGCAGGGCAGTCATTGCGCCGATACCTGTTTAGCTAGGGAGGCTTGCCCAGTGGCGACGAATCATCGTTATAAGCCGGAGCAGCTCAACTACCATTATGGGCTGGCGCGCAGTGCCATTGCCACGTATCGCAGTAGTGCACATTCAGATGACGGAGATTGAGTTGGACACCATTTTTATAGAAGGGCTGAAGGTAGAGGCGATATTGGGGATATTCCCTGAAGAGCGCGTGACGCCTCAGCCGGTTGTGTTTGATATAGAATTTTTGGTAGATACCAGCGCCGCTGCCACGACAGAAGATATCGATCAAACCGTCTCTTACGCCACCGTATCGGAACAAATCTCCGCTTTGGCGCTAAATGGCCGATACCAACTAGTGGAAACCTTGGCGCAGGCGAGTGCAGATTTGCTGCTGCAAGACTTTGGCGTGCCTTGGGTGCGTATCAAGGTCACTAAGCCAAACGCTGTGGCCAACGCTGCTGGCGTTGGGGTGATGATAGAGCGAGGCCAGCGGCCAGCTCCGCCGCCGTGCTGCTGATTGACGTGCTGCCAAACAAATATAATCACCGCTAATTGAGACTGACATTGTGATAGACACGCTTCAAGTGATCATTCTGGCCTTGGTACAGGGCCTGACCGAATTTCTGCCGGTATCTAGCTCGGCGCACCTGATATTGGTGCCCACGCTATTGGGTTGGCCCGATCAAGGTATCGTCTTTGACGTAGCAGTGCATCTGGGCACATTGATCGCGGTCGTCGGCTATTTCCGCAAAGACATCACCGAGATGATGCCGGACTTTTTTGGCTCGCTCACCGGCAAGGGCATGACCGACAAAGCAAAACTCGCTTGGGGTGTGGGCATCGGCACCATTCCGGCGGGTCTTTGTGGGCTGTTAGCCAAAGACTTCATAGAAGCCAACCTGCGCTCGCCGCTGGTCATCGCGACTACCACTATCGTCTTTGGTTTGTTGCTGCTGTTTGCTGACCGCACCGCCAAATTAGTGCGCAATATTGATCAAATGGGCTGGGGTCATTACATCGCCATCGGTTGTGCACAGGCTTTGGCGCTGATTCCGGGTACGTCTCGTTCAGGTATCACCATGACTTTCGCGCTGATGATGGGTTACACCCGTGATGCCGCGGCACGATTCTCGTTTCTGTTGTCTATCCCCATCATTGCGTTGTCTAGCTTGTTGGTGCTCAAAGACCTCAGTGAGCACACAGGCCCCGTCGATTGGCAGGCTCTTTTGCTGGGCGTTGTGCTCTCGGCAGCGGCGGCGTTCACGTGCATCATGCTGTTCATGAAATGGATTCAGCGCACAGATATGTCAGTCTTCGTGATCTACCGCTTATTGTTGGGCGCGTTCTTGTTCTACGTTTTTTGGTAGGAGCATCTGCTGGCTGCACATCCCTTTGGCGGCCAGCTATTTACAACGCGAAGCGCGCGTTGACGACATTGCCTGCTAAGTAGCTCGTTACTGTAAATCGAACGCAACGAGCTTTGCGTTTGCTTTGGTGGCGAGCACTGCATGCCTGTCATGCCCGCGCGGCTACCGCCGTCTAGGCCTACCGTTTTCTGAGGGGCCACCGAGATAACTCGCACTGCAAAAAAACCAAAAAACCGTAGCCCGTCATGCAGTGAAGCGGAATGCGGGGGAATTCGAAAAAACGAACCGCACCTATCCCGCCACTGCCAGCCGTTTTGTCCTTAAAAAAATCTATCCAATGCCATCCATGCGCTCAGGGAAGTTAGTAAAAACACTCTCCACACCCCAGCTACGCAGTTCGGCCGCTCGATCTGGGTTGTCCACCGTATAAACTCTCACCGGATACCCTGCCGACACCAGTGTTTGAATAGCAGCTTTGCTCAATAACTCGGTATCGCCACAATGCATCGCGCTGCTGCCGGTCTCTTCAAGCACGCGTTGCCAGTCTCTCGGAATCACCGTCGCCAGATAAGCGCGTGGAATGTCAGGCAGCATGCGCTTTGCGACGATCAGCGCTTGCGCACTAAAACTAGAGAACAAGATTGGCGTATCCGCTGGCCAGCTGTCGCGCACTGCTTCACAGACGATCTCCGCGGTGGGTTCTTCCCAGCCGTCGATTACTTTGATCTCCATATTGCAGCCGAGCTTGAGCTTATCGCACAGTTGCCCGCAGGCGGCGAGGGTGGGGATGCGCTCCTCACTGAAGCGCTCGTCAAACCAGCGGCCAAAATCACGCTTTTGCAGTTCGCTCAACGACTGAGCCAACACTAAACCGCTGCCATCCGAGCAGCGTTCAATGCCGTCGTCATGGTGTAGCACTGCTTGAGAGTCAGCCGTAGCTGTCCCGTCGACTTCTATCCACTGGCTGCCCAAATCTGCGGCCTTTTGAATGGCTGCCAAGGTGTTTTCAGGCGCGCTACCGCTGGCGCCACGGTGTGCGATGACAAAAGGTAATTGAGTGGCTTGCTTCATCAGGTTTTGCTCTTGGTGTCCATGTTTGTAGTATCAATGTGCGACTAATTGCACAGAACGCAGCAGTATGTATATTTTATTTAATGTTTTAACTCATAGAACTGGTTACTGATTGCTGCATGAGGCAGAATGCTTCGGCGATACAGCAGCAAGACGTAGGTATATAGCGTGTCAGGAAAGCTCTATTTTGTAATCGGCCCATCGGGCAGTGGAAAGGATAGTTTAATCGGCTACGCCAAGTCTCACTTGGATCGTTCTGATGGCGTGTTATTTCCACGTCGATACATCACGCGTCCACCCGATGGTCGCTGCGAACAACACATCCCGCTCAACAAAGAGCAATTTCTCAAGCGCTCAGAACGTGGTGAGTTTTTGATGTGTTGGCAGGCGCACGGCCTCAGTTACGCCGTAGATAAATCTGTACTGACGGATTTGCGTGCGGGCTTTGACGTCGTTGTCAACGGCTCAAGAGCTTATCTACCCGAAGCGCTAGCGCGTGTGCCCTCACTGGTGCCTGTGGTTGTCTCCGCACCCGAAGAAACTCTCATTGATCGTTTGGTGGCTCGAGCCGAAAACGATGCAGAAATCAAAGACCGCATCAAGCGTGGCCAAAAGTACCCCTGTTGCAGTGTTGAAGGCGCTGTCTACTTTCACAACGACGGCGATATAAAAGACGTTGGACGCGATTTCTGCTTGTTGCTCACGCGTGAGCACGCAGCAGCCGGCTAAGGCTTCCCTCAGTTATCTGGTTCGGCAGTGTTTTGCTCTGTACTACTGATAGGCGCGATGCCTAGTTGCTGCTGAACATCGGCAAGCGCTTGTTCTAGCTTTTCAACTCTCTCCCGCAACTCTGCAACTTCGTCTGTTGAGTGCTCAGCAGGGCGCAGCTGCGCGTTATTACCGCTCAATTCGCTCAGTGTGGTGGCCACGGGTGCATTGGGTTCTCCGCTGAGCAAATGCGCAAAGCGATCCTCACGCTGGCCTGCCTGTCGAGCCAATTGCGCCACTAACGGTAGCGGGCGCTCAATCAGTTTCAGCACACTCAAGTGCAGTTCTTCGGTATCGCGAAACTCAGCCAGTCGTGCGCTACGAGTCAGCAGCTCGCCCAGTGTTTGCGGTCCTCGCAGCAGCAACAAGCAAATCAGCGCCTGGCGCTTGTCGTTCAGCCCCAGCGCATGCCCTAGCTGTTGAGAGTAGCGCTCACTTCGGCTACCGGACTCCGTGCGCACCAAACCTCTGTTTTCCAGAGTGCGCAACGTGTGGCCGACCTCACCAGGGCTCATGTTCATCACCGGCTCACGGCTGCTCTTTTGGTTGCAGGCGTTGGTCAGAGCGTTTTGCGTTAACGGATACGCTTCGGGCGTACTGCGCTCTTTTTCCATCAACGCGCCCAGAACACGTGCTTCCTGTTGCTCAAGCTGCAGTAAAGCTTCCGCTGCTTCTGGCTCAGCGTCGGTGGTGCTTTGCTCTGTCATGTTGCTCTCCAATAGGCGCTGTAGTAGCTAGTAATATTCTAGGACACACAGACAACATAACTGCTCGTCTGAAATCAAAATCAGCAGCAAAAAGGGTTGTTTCAGTAGGGTTGCCAAGGTGAGCGCTTGTTTCTTCTTGCTTCAGAGTGAACTGCAGTTCGCGGGCGAGGCGCTGACAGGGTAGAATGGCGCCGCTTACCACCTCCACTGCGAAGACCCCATGAACGAGCAAATTGACCCTGACGACAACGCTGAAGACGACGAAATCGAATACGTCAGTCGTGGTGAACTCAAGCGTGACATGCAGATTTTGAACGAATTGGGTCGAGACCTAACGGCGGTGTCGGGCAAGCTGCTGGCCGAATGGGGCATGGCACCGCGCACCCTTGAGGCGCTGTTGGAGGGCAAAAGACTGGTGCCAAGAGCACTCAACCGGCATTTGCGCTTTGTCGCCAAGCTTTTACAGGAAGAAGACGCCGTCGCGTTGCGCGAGCGCCTGACAAGCTTGCACCGGCCGCACCAGTTGGGCGTGGCTGCGTTCCACCGCGCAGAGCAATGGCGAGATCGCCTGCTCGCCGGTGATGACTCTGCACTGCAGGATATCTTGCAGCGCTGCCCAGCTGCAGATACTCAGCGAATTCGGCAACTCACACGCAACGCACGTAAAGAGGCGGAGCAGGGCAAAGCGCCAAAAAGTGCTCGTGAGCTCTTTAAGCTAATTGCCGAGACACAACAGGCTGCAGAGCAATGAGCGGCGGCGATTCTGAGCAAAAGTACTGCGCGGCAAATACTGCGGATGCAGCAAACACCGAAACAAAAGACCAACCGACGGCGCACCTTGCAAAGAACGCATCAGACGAAGAGTCAACCGGCGAACCGAGCAGCGAGCAATTGGGCGAAAAATCTGCCGCTGAGTTGTCTGTTGAAGCCCTCGATAAAGAAGAAATTATCGAGCCGGAAATCGCTCTTCCAGCCAGTTTTTCCGAGCTTGGCATATCCGCTGAACTGCTGGCCTGTTTGAATGCGGCCAACATAAAGGCGCCTACAGAGGTGCAAGCTCTCGCTATCCCCGAGGCGCTGAAAGGCAAAGACCTGATGGTCGGGGCCGAAACAGGTAGTGGCAAAACGCTGGCGTTTTTGTTGCCAACGCTCATGCGACTAGCAAGCGCCAGAACGCCCGAGCGCGCATTGGTGTTAGTGCCTACGCGTGAGCTGGCCAAACAGATCAGCGACGTCGCCGAGCCACTGGCTGCGGCAGTTGGCGTGCCTGTGCGCACTGTTGTTGGTGGCGTTGATTTCAGAGTACAGCAGCGAGCCTTGAGCAGTGTTGGTGGGTTGTGGGTAGCAACACCTGGTCGATTGGCAGAACAGCTAGAAACACAGCCTGATTTGTTCGATGACGTCAGTGTTTTGATTCTCGACGAAGCTGATCGCATGCTCGACATGGGCTTTGCGGAAACGGTGCTGAGTTTGGCGGCGTCGTGCCCTGTTAATCGCCAAGGCTTGTTGTTCAGTGCCACGCTTAGCGGAGGCGCAATGCGTCGCGTGAAAGAAGCGGTGCTCAGCGAGCCAGAAAGACTCGTACTCAACGATCCGCGCAAAGCGCAGTCTGCCATTCGGCACCAAGTAATCACCGCAGACGATGACAAGCACAAGCTTGCCTTATTGGGCTGGCTGGCGCAGCACCACGAAGGCGGCTGTATTTTGGCCTTTTGCAAATCGCGAGAGCGAGCGCAAGTCTTTGGTGACAAACTGCAAGCCATGGGCGTCAGAGCCACTTCTCTGCACGGTGAGCTGGACACAAAGCAGCGCCAGCGAGCGGTGCGACTGCTGCGCGAAAGCACCGTACAAATAATGGTTGCCACCGACGTAGCGGCTCGCGGTTTGGATGTCGCCGGTGTCTCGCTGGTTATCAACGTTGATATGCCACGTCGGGCACACCAGTATATTCACCGCGTGGGTCGCACAGCCCGAGCGGGTGCAACGGGCCTAGCCGTGTCCATCGTTGACCACACCGAGTGGAATCTGTTCATCGCCGTCGAGCGGTTTTTGGGGCAGAAGTTCCAGCGTCGCCGCATTGATGAACTGCTTGGTAGCTACCGAGGGCCCAAAAAACAGAAAGGCTCTGGCAAAGCCGCGGCAAAGAAAAAACGCAGCAAGAACAAACCCGAGTACAAAAAAAAGCGCTAACGCGGCTGAACCGGGCCCTGAGCTTGTGCGTTCTATAATGCGCTCGGCTAAATAAATTTAAAAAACCTAAGAGATCGTTATGCAGCAGTGTGGAGATTTGGTGTTTTTCTGCGGAAAAATGGCAGCGGGAAAATCAACCAAAGCAACGGCCTACGCCGCTGAACACAATGCGGTATTGGTGGCGGAAGACGACTGGTTGACGATGCTCTACCCAGAGCAAATTAACGCGGTCGCTGATTACCTGAAATACTCAGCCCTGTTAAAGCCACTGTTACAAACGCACCTGACGAACATCTTGCAAACAGGTGTAACCGTGGTGATGGACTTTCCGGCCAATACCAAGCAGCAGCGGCAGTGGTTTGTTGAGCTAGCGCAAAACGCCGGTGCGTCACACCAGATGTTCTACCTGCAAGCCAGCGACGAGCAATGCCTGAAGCAGCTTGAACAGCGCCGCAAAGAAAAACCAGAGCGCGCCAAGTTTGATAACCCAGAAACCTTTCACCTCATCACCGCGTTTTTTGAGCCGCCCATGTCGAGCGAAAACCTAAACGCAGAGCTGCTGTTGCCCGAACACACCGGATAGAAGCAGGCAGCGCTCAACCGCACGACAGGTGTAGAGGCAGGGAGCTCCGCGATGCGCAAGCTTATCGCAGCTACAAAAGCAAACGTGCTGGTTGTCGGTGCAATAAGTCGGGGACGCCTAGTCGGGGGCGCATCGCACGTGTGGCGGGTGGTGAACTCCGCGATGCGCAAGCTTATCGCAGCTACAAAACAAACGTGTCGGTTGTGGGTGCAAAAAGCTGGGGGCGCCTAGCCGGCAGGCGCATCGCGCAAAATGAAAACGACGAATCCCAGGATGTAACCAGAGCAGAAAGGCTGTGATAAAATCAGGTTTTTGAATGAGCTCTGTCCATGTCTCAATCTGGCGTCCGACCACCGATGCAATTACCTGCGGATCACCCCGCGCAAAAGAACCCCAAGGTGGGTATTTTGTTGGTAAACCTAGGCACGCCTGACGGTACCGACTACTGGTCAATTCGTCGCTACCTGAGCGAATTTCTCAGCGATCCGCGTGTGATTGAGATCCCCAAAATCGTCTGGCAACCGCTGTTGCAGGCTGTCATCCTCACGGTTCGCCCCAAAAAAACCGGCGCCGCCTACGAAAAAATTTGGTTTAAAGACACCGACGAATCTCCTTTGCGCCGCTACACCCGCGAGCAAAGCGAGAAGTTAGCCGAGCGCTTTAGCAATGACAATGTTGTGGTCGACTGGGCTATGCGCTACGGCAAACCGTCAATCGCCAGTAGATTAGAAGCACTGACCGAGCAGGGATGTCAGCGCATATTTGTGATGGCGTTATACCCGCAATACAGCGCAGCCACTATGGCCACCGTCTACGACAAAGCATTTGAGACACTGGGCAAAATGCGCTGGCAACCAGCTATTCGTACCATGCCCGCGTATTACGATCACCCCAAATACATCCAAGTCCTGGGTGACAGCATTCGACAGCATGTGGAGGCGAGCACATGGCAGCCCGATGTTGTGCTGCTCAGCTACCATGGCATCCCCAAGCGTAACTTGGACCTTGGTGATCCCTACCACTGCCACTGCTGTAAAAACACACGTCTAGTGCGTGAGTACTTGGGTTGGGATGAACAGAAGCTGCAAATGAGCTTTCAGTCGCGTTTTGGAAAGGCCGAATGGTTGCAGCCTTACACCGAGCAAACCCTCATTAAGCTTGCTGAGTCGGGCGTAAAAAATATCATGATCGCCGCACCCGCGTTTGTTTCTGATTGTGTAGAAACACTCGAAGAATTAGCACTAGAAGGGCGTGAAACCTTTCTAGAAGCGGGTGGCGAAAATTTTGAGCTGATCCCCTGTTTGAACTCTAGCGAAGGCGGCATTGATCTGTTCCACACCCTGGCTTGCGAAGAACTGCAAGGCTGGATATAACGACGCTGGGCGAGAGCGGGTAACTGTAGTTGCTTGTGAGCAAACGACCTAAGTATTCGTAGGCTGATGTGTCTTAAAGGCTGTTTTTGATTGGCCGCTGTGCAAGGAGCGTTGGCGTTTTAAACGCGCCACACCTTTGTTTTCAGCCTCTGCATTAGTGCGAGTTTTGCTCTGCATTGGCCACACAGCAGAAGAGATATGTCTACCCAGCTCAGTCAGGTCCTCGACGTTGCTCACACCGATGTAAACCGTGGTGATACAAACACCAGAATCTATGGCCACTACTTGTTGGCGGTGGCATCACTCAGTGTTTATGGTGGGCAAATATGTCCCTATATCGATTCTCTAAGCCAGCTCGACAATACCTTGCTGATGGTGCTGTCGTTTACGTGTATCGCGCTACTTAGGCCAGTGCTCTATCGGCGCTGGGTGAGCAGCGAACAGACGCGCGAGCGAATGCTGTCGGTTACTAAGCTGGATCTTGGCTTGTATTGTTTCACCGCAATCGCACTCTCATCTTACTTAGAGTTTAACCACGAAGTCCCTGCCAGTAGTGCCGTAAAATTGCTCTTTGGTTTTTTTCTGTTTGGCGCATTTGCAGCGCTAGACTCCGCCCTGCTTGAAGAGCGCCACTCCATCCACAAGGCGGCTGCAGAGCAAGGCGAGTCCTCTTTTATTCCGTTGGGCAAAGTTTTTAACTGCTTTACCGTCGCAATGTGTGTCGGTTTGGTTGTGGTGATGTTGCTACTGCTCAGTAAAGACATGGAATGGCTGTTGAGTGACTCTCGACAGCTCAATGACATGCAAGCAGTGTCACTGATTGCGCTGGAATTTTTTGTGGTTTTGGGATTGTTTCTTGGCTCTTCAGTTAACGTGGTTAACCAGTACAGCAAAAATCTGTCTCTGCGTCTCGCAAGCCAAGCACGTGTTTTAAGCTCAGTTGCAGCCGGTGATTTGGCTCAGCGAATCAACGACCCGGGAAGCGACGAACTTAAAAGCCTGTCGACAAGTATTAACGATACTCTGGCCGACCTAGAAGTTGGCCACCGAGAGCTTGCCGCCACGCGAGACCTGACCATCAGAGCGTTGTCCTCGCTGGCAGAGACGCGCGACAATGAGACAGGCTTGCATATCATTCGCACACAGCACTACGTCAAGCTACTCGCCCAAAACCTCAGTCAGCACCCCGATTTTGCAGCCAAACTTCAGCCGGATTTTGTGGAGCTGCTGTACAAATCAGCACCTCTACACGATGTGGGTAAAATTGGCATCCCCGATCATATTTTACTCAAACCAGGAAAGCTGACAGACGAAGAGTTTGCGGTTATGCGTACTCACGCAACCTTAGGGCGAGATGCTTTGGCTACCGCCGCCAAAGGCAACGAAGCATCGGCCTTTTTGTGTCTGGCGCAGGAGATAGCCTTGAATCACCACGAAAAGTGGGACGGCACCGGTTACCCATCCCAGCTCAGCGGTGAAGATATTCCGTTGTCAGCTCGGCTGATGGCATTGGCAGATGTGTACGATGCGCTGGTGAGCAAGCGTGTCTACAAAAAAGCCATGACACACGCAGAGGCGCGAGCGATTATTCTAGAAGGGCGCGGGTCGCATTTTGATCCTAGAGTTGTTGATTCTTTTCTCGCGACTGAAACCGAGTTTGTCCGTATCGCCAATCGCTACGGTGATTAAAGTAAAAACTGATTTTAAACTATTCACGTTCGCTTCACGTTTCCTCACGTAACTTCATCCTCAAGCCTCACGGCCGGTCACCTCAACTTAGGATGAACTTAGCATGAAGACGAGATACGGTTTGATTTTTGCGAGCTTGATGAGCATAGGTCTTGTAGCCTGTGACGATAACGATACACGCGTAAGCGCTCTGAACGACTCGGGCTCTGCAACTCAGGCAGCTGCGCTAGGTCCTGACAACATCGTCAACACAGCCGTCGCCGCTGGCAGTTTTAATACGCTAGCCGCCGCGTTGCAAACGACAGGCTTGGACGCAGTACTGGCCGATGAATCGCGCAATTTTACGGTGTTTGCACCCAACGATGCAGCTTTCGAGAAATTGGGGCAGGACACGATCAATAACTTGCTCAATGACCCAGACACCTTGAGCGATATTCTTCTCTATCATGTAGTGCCAGACGCAGTTGTTCAATCAGAGGCGGCTCTGCAGTTGGACGGTCAATCAGTCGATACTGCCAACGGTGATGCGTTCATGGTTAACGTGGACGATGGTAAATTGTTCATCAATATGTCGGAAGTTATAGCCGCTGATGTCGGCGCCAGCAATGGCGTGATCCACGTGATCGACACGGTACTGATGCCGCCCGTCGACGAAGCCGCGAGTGATAACGCGCAAGCAGACATTGTACAAACAGCCGTAGCCGCTGGTTCTTTCAATACGTTAGTCGCTGCACTGCAAGCAACAGGTCTCGATCAGACGTTGATGGGAGAAGGTCCGTTCACTGTCTTCGCTCCGACTGACGACGCTTTTTCCAAATTGGGCGATGACACCATAAATGCACTGCTCGCAGACCCTGATACTTTGTCTGATATTTTGCTTTACCACGTTTTGGCGAGTCAGGCGGTTGATGCGGCTACTGCAATATCATTAGCGGGCCAAAGCGTAGAAACAGCAAGCGGTGACAATGTTGCGTTATCGCTAGACAGTGGAAACTTGTTTATCAACGATTCACAAGTGACTAGCACCGACATCGTGACAAGTAACGGAATTATCCACGTCATCGACACAGTTCTGCTACCGCCCAGCATGGATGATGTAGCTATGGCAGGCAACATTGTTGACGTAGCAAGAGAGAACGGCTTTAACACCTTGATCGCTGCGCTCGAAGCTGCGGATCTTGTATCAACGCTGGAAGATTCGAGCAAGCAGTTCACTGTCTTCGCGCCAACCGACGCAGCTTTTGCAGCGCTAGGTTCTAGCGCATTGGATCACCTGATTGCCGATAAGCCACGTCTCAAGAACACGCTTTTATTCCATGTTCTTGCAGACACAGTAGTGGATAGCTCGGCGGTTGCTTCATTGCTGGGTCAGTCTGTACATGCGGCCAACGGTGGGGCATTGACCTTTAGTGCTGACAACGGTGATGTGTTTGTCGAGCATTCGAAGTTGGTACTAACCGATGTGCAAGCGAGTAACGGCATCATCCACGTGATCGACGCGGTATTGATTCCACCTGCTCACTAGAGCTTTGATTCACAGCTGTGAAATTGGGCGAAGCAATACGTGTGATGACATTCACACAAATTAAACTCAACTGATCAGCGCTAACGCAAAACGCCTCGGGCTACTTTCCGAGGCGTTTTTTGGTTGGCCAAATAAGGCTAACTGCCGTACATTTCATGCCTGTCTACTTCTAGCGTAAATCTCATGGATATCTACTTAGCCGCGGCACTCGCAGCGGCTACCTGTTGGTCTGTAGCGGGCTTTGTTTCTGCGGGCCCAGCAAAACACCTGGGCGCTATAGCCTTCAACCGCGTACGGCTGAGCTTTGTGTTTGTCATGCTGTCCGGCTTTGCATGGTTTTCCGGTGGTTGGGCAAGCATCGACGACAATGTGTTTTTGCCGCTGATCTGTTCGGGGTTTGTGGGTGTGTTCTTGGGCGATACCGCATTGTTCCTAACGCTCAATCGTATGGGGCCACGCCGCACCGCAATCCTCTTTGGCACCAACGCGCCCATGGCCGCGGTGTTGGGCTGGTGGTGGTTGGGTGAATCCCTCAATCTGCAGTCGGTGTTGGGTATCGTATTGACAGTAGCCGGTGTCGTGCTTGCGGTTATCTTTGGCAAACGTCAGTCTCAAATACACCAATGGGAAGAAATACGTGGAGCTTTGTGGGTAGGTGTGTTGCTGGGTTTGGCCGCAGCGCTGTCCCAAGCGGTGGGGTCTTTGTTAGCGCGCCCGGCTATGTTGGCGGGCGCTGACCCGGTGGCTGCATCGGCGCTGCGAGTAGGGGTGGGCGCATTGGGTTTAACCGTGTTGATGTCATTGCCTATTCGAGCGTTTAAACGCCAAGGAGCATACAGCGCCAAAGTACTAGGCACAGTTGCAGTAACGGGGTTGCTCGGCATGGCCATCGGCATGACGCTGTTATTGTTCGCCTTGCGCGGCGGTGAAGTCGGCATCGTCTCAACACTATCGTCAACATCACCCGTGATACAGCTGCCGCTATTGTGGTGGTTGACCAAAGAATGCCCAGCCAAAACCGCATGGATAGGCGCAGGCTTGGTGATCATCGGTACCGCCTTGATCTTCTCAGCATGAGCGCTACGAAGCGAGCGGCAAATTCCGCGATGCGCAAGCTTATCGCAGCTACAACCCCGCCCCGTAGGTGCGATAAGTCGGGGGCGCCTAGCCGAAGGCGCATCGCACAAACACGCTGCAACAAATCAGCAACAAAAAGCGCCACATCTCTCTGGAGAATACGCGCCTCACACTACCGGTGCTTGCCAACCTTCGCAATGCAATCCACCGTGAATACAAAAAACACGGAGCACACCATGCCGCGTTACAGGCGCTTCTTTGTACCGGGAGGCTGTTATTTTTTCACGGTGGTAACCGCTGACAGAAAACCGATATTCGCCGACGAAAACAACGTCGAACATTTGAAGCAGGCATTCAAACGAGAAATGGAACGGCGTCCCTTCATACTGCAAGCGATTGTGGTCTTACCCGATCATGTCCATGCTTTATGGGAACTACCCAAAGGGGATGCCGACTTCAGCAACCGCTGGCGAGAAATTAAAAAGCATGTGAGCAAATCATGTGGCCAATCGGTGTGGCAAAAACATTATTGGGAACATTGCATTCGCGACGATGACGATTGGGCCAAACACCTGGATTACATACACTTCAACCCGGTGCGACACGGTTACACAAGCAGCGCATGTGAGTGGAAATGGTCGTCGTTTCACAGGTGGCAGCAACAAGGAGTGTATAGCCACGGATGGGGGAGTGCGGAACCTGATCGAATTAAGGGTATGGCTTGTGAGTAACGATTCCGCGATGCGCTCCGCTTATACGCAGCTACCTGTATCGTCAAGAACACAACTACCCCAAACGAGAGCACACCCGTAGGTGCGTATATGGTCTCCTCCCGATCGTCAAGCCGATGACTGGATGAAGTAATGGGTCAGCTCACGTATATCCGGCCTCTCAGTGGAACTCGCGGTTCCGGGCCTCGATGGAGCATCTGCGCGTAGC